>Ga0307377_10000771_pt1 | contig 42257 bp, 31 predicted proteins | sample TR3MG_FD_202535 | JGI IMG/M metagenome (GOLD analysis project Ga0307377, IMG submission 202535) | Soil microbial communities from Risofladan, Vaasa, Finland - TR-3 | ecosystem: Environmental > Terrestrial > Soil > Coastal area > Acid sulfate soil | place: Finland: Risofladan, Vaasa | collected...
ATCAACAGCAAGCTCATGGCCATCAAGCGCCGGGCCTGCGGTTACCGCAACCCCCAACACTTCAAGACCGCCGCCTACTTCTTTTGCGGCGGCCTTGATCTCTACCCACGCTAAACCCGGAAGAACCTGAATAAGAGGGGCAGCGGCGTGCGGCGGCTGGTTTTAGTAAGCTTCTTCAAGGCCGAGGCGGAGCGTCGTCTCAGGACCAGCGCCAAGCGCAGCATCATCTACGCCATCGAGGAGCCGGAGACCGCGCAGCATCCGAACAACCAGCGCATCCTCATCGATTCATTCAAGGCACTGTCAGAGGATTCAGGCTGCCAAGTGCTCCTGACCACCCACAGCCCCGGCTTCGCCTCCTCGCTGCCCCAGGAGAGCATCCGTTACGTTTCGCGCCATGCCGAGACCAAGAAGCCCCAGATCCAATCCGGGGTCGATGTGTTCGGCCAAGTTGCAGAAGCGCTTGGCGTGACCCCGGACAGTCGTGTTCAAGTGTTGGTGTGCGTCGAGGGACCCACCGACGTCTTGGCGTTGAAGGCCTTGTCCAGTGCACTTCACCAAGCCGATGCAACGCTGCCGAACCTCGCATCTGATGAACGCCTAGCCTTCGTTGTCCTCGGCGGTGGCACGCTGGAGCATTGGGTCAACCAGCACTACTTGCGCGGCCTCAACAAACGTGAGGTGCACATCTACGACGGGGACGTGCCTGACTATGCTGAATATGCAAAGCAGGTCAATGAGCGGCGGAACGGCTCATGGGCGGTTGTCACCGCCAAGCACGAGATTGAGAGCTACTTGCATAAGGACGCTATCTCGATGGCGTTTGGCTTCGATATCGAGGTCACCGACCATCCGGTGGATGGCAAAGCAACGCCTCAAGTTTTTGGGGAAGCATTCGTAGCCCGCGCTGGCAATGGAAAGCCTCTCAAGGACTCCAATGCGAAAAGGAAGCTTGCTCAACGGGCCTTCCCTTGCATGACAGCGGCAATGCTGGATGAGCGAGATCCAGGCGGCGAAGTTCGCGGCTGGTTCCGTCGATTGGGCGACATGCTGGCGTAGCCTCGGATCGGACGGCATCCACCGATGGGACAGGGTGTAGCCAGGCTTCACCCTGATCCATCGGCCCCCGCGCCGCCGACTGCGGAAGCGTAGTGGTGACCGGCAGAATCGCGACTTCTGATCACTGGGCCAGTAACGATCAAGTCTGCTTCTGGCCGCAAGCGGTCCCTGCGCGCCGGATGGCCACCCGGCGATGTGGTTATGTCGCTCCTGACCTGACGCGGTCGTAGACAAGGCAGAGAGCGCCCGCATTTGCCTTCGTCGAAAGCTGGAGTTCAGATTGCCTCGGTGGCTCGAGGCGTCAGTGACTGCTGGCGCGTTCTCCCTTGCCCCCGGTTGACGAGCGGCAGCCCGGTGGGCAGTCGGAGTCGGTCCTTGTTGCGGCCAAACTATGCTTACCAAGAAATCATAGTTTGGCCATTCCGGCCAAACTATGCTTTCCGCCACACAGACGATGTCGGATGGCAATGTGGTGGGCCCGCCAGGATTCGAACCTGGAACCAAGGGATTCGCGTGTCCCGGGGGTTTCCCTCCGGCGCGGACTATCTCTTCACCCTTCGCTCGATGCGAATGACGCATGCGCGGGTGGGGTGCGGGACGCTCGAGCCTGTGATCAAGGACGCTGAAGTCCTCAGGTAGTCTCTGCACCTTCCGGCGGTGTACCGCCGGCTTGGCTCAGGGTTGCCACCGTCCGCGCCAGGCGCGCCGCTGAGGTTTCCCTGAATTCATCCCGTTCCCGTCCACGCATTCCTGCGTGGCGGCACCTTTCGATGAGTCCCCTGCTCTAACCGTTGAGCTACAGGCCCGAGCCGCTATGGTACCCGAGCCGGCCCGCAGCGGGCGGCTTGCTGCGCAAAATCCTCACCCGCCGATCAGCCGAGCGGTTCCAGTTCGGGCGTGTTCGCGGCGGCCTGGCGCCGGCGCTGGTGCTGGGCATGCAGCGCGTCGACGCTGACCATCAGCAGCGCCGCCCAGATCATCGCGAAGCCGATCCAGCGCGATGGCGACATCGGTTCGTGCGCGATGACCACGGCAATCACGAACTGCAGGCTGGGGCCGATGTACTGCAGCAAGCCCAGCGTGCTCAGCGGCAGCCGTCGTGCCGCCGCGGCGAAGGTGATCAGCGGCAGGGTGGTGGCGACGCCGGTGGACATCAGCCACAGTGCCGAGCGGGTGCCGTGGACGGTGAAGTGGGTCTGGCCGCGGGAGCCCAGCCAGGCCAGCGCGAGTAGGGCCAGCGGCGCCAGTACCAGGGTCTCCACGGTCAGGCTGGGAATCGGCGCGATGCTGCGGCCGGCCTGCTTCTTGCTCAGTCCGTAGAAGCCGAAGCTGATCGCCAGCGCCAGTGCCAGCCAGGGCGGTCGCCCCTGGCCGACGGCGATCACCACGATCGCCACCAGGCCGATGCTGACCGCCAGCCATTGCGTCGGGCGCAGCCGCTCGCGCAGCACCAGCACACCGAGCATCACGGTCAGCAACGGGTTGATGAAGTAGCCCAGCGAGGCCTGCAGTATCTGGCCGGTGGTGGCGGCATAGACGTAGACCAGCCAGTTGCAGGCGATCAGCGCGGCCGCCAGCGCGAGTGCGCCGAACTGGCGCGGCGAGCGCAGTACGGCGAGGAACTCGGGCAGCCGGCGGGTTAGCGTCAGCAGCCCGAGGCACAGCAGCAGCGACCACAGGATCCGGTGGGCGACGATTTCCAGCGCCGAGGCGAACTCCAGTTGCACCACGTAGAGCGGGAACAGGCCCCATATCGTGTAGCAGGTGACGCCGAAGATCAGCCCTGCGCGAGAGGCCTTGGCATGGGGTTGCTGACTCACGATGTGCACTCACAGGCCGGGTTCGCCGCGGGCAGTCCCACGGTGATCATGGAAAAAACAACGCCCGCTGTGAGGCGGGCGTTGTCCGGGGTTGCTGACGGTCGGCGCGCTTACTCGACGTCGAGGAACGAGCGCAGCTGTTCGGAGCGACTGGGGTGGCGCAACTTGCGCAGCGCCTTGGCCTCGATCTGGCGGATCCGCTCGCGGGTGACGTCGAACTGCTTGCCGACCTCCTCCAGCGTGTGGTCGGTGTTCATGTCGATGCCGAAGCGCATGCGCAGCACCTTGGCCTCGCGCGGGGTCAGCCCGGCGAGCACGTCGCGCACGGTTTCCATCAGGCCGGTCTCGGTGGCCGAGTCGACCGGCGAGCTGGCGTTGCCGTCCTCGATGAAGTCGCCCAGATGGGAATCCTCGTCGTCGCCGATCGGGGTTTCCATCGAGATCGGCTCCTTGGCGATCTTCAGCACCTTGCGGATCTTGTCCTCGGGCATCTCCATTTCCTTGGCCAGCTCCTCCGGCGTGGCCTCGCGGCCGAATTGCTGGAGCATCTGGCGGGAAATGCGGTTGAGCTTGTTGATCGTCTCGATCATGTGCACCGGGATGCGGATAGTGCGCGCCTGGTCGGCGATCGAACGGGTGATCGCCTGGCGGATCCACCAGGTGGCGTAGGTCGAGAACTTGTAGCCGCGGCGGTACTCGAACTTGTCCACCGCCTTCATCAGGCCGATGTTGCCCTCCTGGATCAGGTCGAGGAACTGCAGGCCGCGGTTGGTGTACTTCTTGGCGATCGAGATCACCAGGCGCAGGTTCGCCTCGACCATCTCCTTCTTGGCGCGACGTGCCCTGGCCTCGCCGCTGGCCATGGCGCGATTGATGTCCTTGATGTCGATCAGCGGCAGGAACAGCTTGCGCTCGATCGCGGCGAGCTTCTCCTGCTCGGCGTCGATCGCCTCGCGATGGGCCTTGATGTTCGGCGACCACTTCTGGCGCTTGCGGCTGAGCTCGGCGGCCCATTCGAGGTTGCCCTCGTTGCTGGGAAAGGACTTGATGAACTCGCTCTTGGGCATCTTCACCTGCTTGACGAAGATGTCCATCAGCACGCGTTCGTGATGGCGGATGTCGCCCACCACTTCGCGCAGCTTGCGCACGAAGCCGTCGATCAGCGCGGACGGCAGCTTGAGCTTGAGGAATTCCTCGGCCATCTGGTCGCGCAGCTTGACGATCTTCTTGTCGGTGATGCTGGCGGCTTTGGGCGCGGCCTTCTGGAACTTGCCGTAGTAGTCGCGCAGCAGCTCCATGCGGCGCTTGACCTCTTCCGGATCGGGACCAGTCGGGCCGGCTTCCTCTTCCACGTCCTCGTCGTCGGTATCTTCGTCGGGCTCGTCGCCGGGCTCCGGTTCGGGCACCAGCAGTGCAGCGGCTTCCTTCTCCTTGCGGGCAAGGTCGGCGGCCTCCTCCAGATCGAGGAAGCCGGCCAGGATTTCGCTGAGGCGGCGCTTGCCGTCCAGATGCTGGTCGTATTCCTCCAGCAGCAGTTCGATCGTCAGCGGGAAGCTGGCCAGGGCGGTCTGCACCTGGCTGAGGCCTTCCTCGATGCGCTTGGCAATGACGATCTCGCCCTCGCGGGTCAGCAGCTCGACCGTACCCATCTCGCGCATGTACATGCGCACCGGATCGGTGGTGCGACCCACTTCGGCGTCCACCGCGGAGAGCAATGCCACGGCCTCTTCGGCGGCGGCATCGTCGTCGCCGGAGGTGTTGCCGGGTGCCGCGCCGTCGGCGATGGTGTCAGTGTCGGGTGCCGCGTCGTGCACCTCGATGCCGACGCCCTTGAGTACCGCCATGATGTCTTCGATCTGCTCCGGATCGACGATGTCATCGGGCAGGTGGTCGTTGATTTCGGCGTACGTCAAGTAACCCTGCTCCAAACCCTTGGAGATGAGCGCTTTGATTTCCGACTGTTGCTCGTGGGGAGCTTTGCTATTCATTAACCGACCACCGCGGGGTTCAAGAACCGGACATTATAACGATGTGCTTCTTTTTTGACCAGTTTCAAGGCCAAAAAGATTTTAACGGAGTTACGCAAAAAGCGCGCCAGAACGTGGCCTTGCGGCAATTTTCAGATCTCGACCGATTGGGGGCCTGTCCCTGCCAGGTCAGCTTGCCTTGAGCCAGAAGGTTACCGGGCCATCGTTCACCAGATGAACTTCCATATGGGCACCGAAGCGGCCGGTTTCCACCCCCGAATGCGCCGCGCGAGCCAGTTCGACCAGACGATCGAACCAGCGTCTTCCCTGTTCCGGTGCCGCGGCACGGGCGAACCCCGGGCGCATGCCGGAATGGGTATCGGCCGCCAGGGTGAACTGGCTCACCAGCAGCAGACCGCCACCGGTGTCGGTGAGCGAGAGGTTCATGCGGCCGGCGGCATCCGTGAACACACGGTAACCGAGCAGACGTTCGAGCATGCGCCGGGTTTGGGTTTCGCCATCGTCCGGCTCGACCGCCACCAGCGCCAGCAGGCCGGGGCCGATCGCGCCGATGGTTTCATCGCCGACATCGACGCGGGCGGAAAGTACGCGCTGGATCAGGGCGATCATGGGGACCCGATGATGGAGAGTCGTAGCGCAATGCTATGCGCAGATTTCCCCGCCGTCACCGTAAACTGTACGGATGCGTGCCGACATGACTCTGATCTATCTGCTGCTGCGCCTGCTGGGCCGGTTGCCATTGCGCCTGCTGCACGGCTTCGGCAGTGCGTTGGGCCGTTGCGTGCTGTGGCGACACGGGCGCATGGTCCAGGCCACCGCGGTGAACCTGCGCATCGTGCGGCCGCAGCTGGATGACGCCGCCCAGGCGGCGCTGTTGCGCGAGGTGATGATCGAGAGCGGCAAATCGGTCTGCGAGCTCGCGAAAATCTGGGGCGCCGGCGCCGGGCATGCACTGGAACTGGTTCGCGAGGTGCGTGGTGAAGCGCTGCTCGATGCGGCGCTGGCTTCCGGCAAGGGCGTGATCGTCGCCGCGCCGCACCTGGGCTGCTGGGAATTGCTCAATTACTGGCTGTGCCGCAAGACGCCGATGGCGATCCTGTATCGACCGCCGCGCATGGCGGCGGTCGAAGGCCTGCTGCGCAAGGTACGCGGTGCGCTGGCGCCGGAGCAGGTGCGTGCCGATGGTGCCGGCGTGCGCACGCTTTACAAGCGGCTGGCCGCGGGCGGTACGGTCGGGATTTTGCCGGACCAGAAACCGCGCGCCGGCGAAGGCCAGTTCGCCCCATTCTTCGGTCGGGAGGCACTGACCATGGTGCTGCTGCCGCGCCTGGCCGCGCGTACCGGCGCGACCGTGCTGTTCGCGTTTGCCGAGCGCCTGCCGCGTGGCGCGGGCTATCGCATCCATCTGCTGCCGGCGCCCGACGGGTTGGCCGGCGCCGACCTGGGCATCGCCTGCAGTGCGCTCAACCGTGGCGTGCAGACCTGTGTCGAGCAGGCCTTTGCGCAGTACCAGTGGCAGTACAAGCGCTATTCGGCCGACGATCGACCCAGCCCCTACGATCGCGCCCACGCGTAGCGTACTTGTAGGAGCGGCTTCAGCCGCGATGCTCTTCCATGAAGCAGAAGCATCGCGACTGAAGTCGCTCCCACAAGAGCAAAGCCTCCTACGGCTTCGGGTTTTCCAGGCGGCGCAGGAACACGGCCATTTCCTTTTCGGCCTGCTTGTCGCCGCGCCGGGCGGCGACGGCGATGCCATCGCGCCAGGCCTCGGCGGCTGCCTGTGGCTGTCCCGCGTCGATGCAGGCCTTGCCGAGCAGCTTCCATGCCGCGGAATAGGTCGGGTCGAACGCCAGTGCACGCCGCAGTTCGTCGATCGCCGCGCCCGCATCGCCTGCACCGAGCAAGGCATTGCCCAGCGAAAAGCGCAGCAGTGCGCCGTCGCGTGGGCCACCGCACTGGCTGCGCAGGTTGGCGATCAGTTGCGCATTCATGGCTGCATGCGATGACGCCAGTCGTCTGACGGATACACCTGGGTCGGTTGCGCCGGTTCTGGTGGGGTATGCCCTGCGCGCAGGTCGGCCAGCGCGGTGGCCGGCCAGATCACCACCCAGGTCGAGCGAAACGGCTGCACCAGCAGCGCGTAGCGCAGATCCTCGGCATCGAGCCGGTCCGGGTGCGCCACGATCAGTCCGTTCGGATGGGCCTGCGCGAAATCCTGCAGGTTTTTCCCTTCGGTCAGGGAGATGACCGGATGCAGCAACCGGCCAGCGAAATGGAACTGCCCGGCGTAATCGCCGAGGTAGCCGATCGGCTGGTTCCGGCGGTCCGCGTCATGCAGCAACTGCGCGGAGGGCCGCAGGTCGTAGCGGGGCCACAAGGTCAGGGTGAACAAGGTATTGAGGGTCAGTGCACCGATCAATCCGGCCACCGCCAGCCGCCGCAGCTCGCCACGGCCGCGCAGCAGCAGCAAACCGCCAAGCAGCAGGAACACCACGCTGAAATAGCGGCTTGACGGTGCGGCCGCTTCCGGCCAATCGCCGTGCAGGCTGTGGCTGGCCACCAGCATCGGCAGCAGGAACAGGAACAACGCAAAGCCGATGCCGGCCACCGCCAGCGGCCAGGTGCCGAGCCAGTGGTTGTCGGCCAGCGCCGGGCGGCGCTCGCGCAGCAAGGCGATGGCGGCGGCCATCAGCAAGGCGGCACCACCGAATTCCGGCAGCGGGTAATACAGCTGCTTGCCGCCGATCAGCGAAAACGTCACGAAGACCGGCACCAGCCAGCTCAGCGCAAAACGCAGGCCCGGTTCCAGCGGTCGGCGCAAGGTTGCCAGGGCGACCCACAGGCGCGGCCAGCCGCTGAACGGGAACAGCAGCAGCGGCAGCGCCGGCAGGTACCACCAGAAGGGTTGCGCATGGTTTTGCAGGTCGGCTGCCAGCGCCACCTTGTCGACCACGCGACCGGCCGTCTGGGTGAAGAACAGCGTGTGCCGATACGCCGCGCCGCCGGCGAAACCGGCCGGCAACGCCCATGCCAGCAGCAACGCGGCACCGAGCAGAACGGCCAGTGCGCCGCGACCGTACCAGCGGGCGCGGTGCTGTCCGGCCCAGTCGCTCCACAGCGGGCCCAGCAGCCACGGGAAGACGACGTGCAGCAGCATCACCGGGCCCTTGGTGAGCAGCCCGGCGCCGAGGCACAGGCCGAACAGCAACCAGCGCGGTTCGCTGCGATGCGCTCTGGGCGTCAGGCACAGCAACGCGGCCAGCGTCCATACCGCCAGCAGGACGTCGTACATGATCTGCAGGCCGAACAGGAACGCGAAACCCAGCGCCAGCAGCATCCAGGGCGCGGCCTTGGCCATCCACGGCCGGCTCGGAAACAGGCGCCGCGCCAGCGCCGCGAGCAGCACCAGCTGGACGCCACCGAACAGCAGTTCCAGTACGCGCGGCCACACGTCGCTGACACCGAACACGGACCAGCCGGCGCCGATCAACCAGAACAGCAGCGGCGCCTTTTCGCTGTAGGGATGACCGTTCAGATGCGGCACCAGCCAGTGGCCGTGGCTCCACATCTCCCACGCCACCGCCAGCGTACGGGTGGAATACAGCGGCATCGGCCCATGCGAAAAGATCGCCAGCCCGGCTGCCAGCACCCACAGCGGCAGCCAGGGCCACACGGCACGCACGTGCTCGAAACGGCTATAGGTGCGGTATGACACAGGCGGACTCTTGGCGACGACGTGGACGATTCTAGCCTGCGCCGGGTCCGCGCAAGGCCATCGGGCGTACGCTCATGCCGGCCCCCAATAGCCGATCCGCCGGCGCAGCTTCAGCTTGCGCCACAAGTTCAATGGCTTGCGCCGCCGATTGCGCGCACCGGCGGCGACGAAGGCATCGATCGCATCGAGCACGCGTTCGCTGGAACGGCCGTCGCGGTACGGGTGGATCGCATCGGCGTGATCGCGGATGGCCTGCAACAGTTCCGGCGGCCGCGCCAGCGCGCGTTCGATCGCCGGCTCGAACTGCGCGGGCGAGTCGATGTCGATCAGCTGCGGCCCCGGCCGGCGATTCTTGTACGTCACCACCGGCTTGCCGGTGAGCAGGAACTCGCTGAGCGCCGAGGAGGTGTCCGAGCACATCAAGTCCACCTGCGGGAACAGTTCGAGGATGTTGTCGTTTTCGACGAAGCGGAGGTATTCGTTCTGCAGCGCCTTGAACTTCGCCACGGTCTGCGGATTCATCTTCGGATGAAAGGTGACGATCCAGTGCCAGCGGCCATCGCGCGAGAGGCGCCTGACCTCGTCGTACAGCGTCTCGGCGGCACTCCATGAGGGCGAGAAAGTGGAGTGGTACAAGATTACCGGCGGCTGGCGCACGGGCGGCAGCGGGCCGGCGATCTCGCGCATGAACGGATCGAGCTTCGGCCAGCCGGTTTCGGCCACGCTGAAGTGGCCCAGCTTGTCGGCCAGGGCCTGGAACTGCGCGGTGTCGCGCGGCCCGGTAGTGCAGTACAGGTCGAAGAAGCCGCGGATATAGATGTGCCTGGGCTTGCCCGCGTCGAAACCGTGGAAGACCTCCACCTTGGCGCCGGGAAAGAAGTGCGGCAGGTGATTGCCCGGCGTGAGTACCGCCAGTGGATTCCAGCGACGCACCCCGGCCACGTCGAGCAGGCGCTCGCCCTCGCGTAGATCTTCCCCGCCGGGCCCGTCGAAGAACCACGCCGCCTCGCCGCCGCGCGCGCGGATCGCCTCCTGCAGCGGGCGCAGGATCGCCAGCGCGTAGCGTTCGGAGCCATACAGGAGGTAGCGCTTTTTGGAAGACATGGGCGAGTCGCGAGTTGTGGATTGCAAGAGCTGCAAAATGAAAGTTACGGTGAGCCCCGTACCCTCGCCTCAATCCTCTCCCAAAGGGAGAGGAGGCAAGGGGCCGTGCGGGTTCGCTTGATCATGCCGCGTGGCGAACCTGTGCTTCAGCGGTCTATGTGATGCTTGTTCAATAAATCGGTCGCGGATGCGACCGATTCGGGGTTGTTGACCATTTCGTAATAGCGCATGCGCTTGTACAGCGCGTAGCCGGCGGCGGTGTAAGCGATCATGAAGCCGCGCCAGCCGTCGAGCATGGCCAGCCGGAACACGTAGTCCTTCAGGAAGGCCAGCGCGAACACGAACGGCGCCTGCCACATGCGCACCGGCTTGCCCTTGTCGCGCCAGTCGCGGCACTTCAGCTCGGCGTAGCGCAGCACCTTCAACTGCTTGTGCAGCAGGGTCGGATTGTTGACGTGGTTGAATGGCGCGCGCAGCGTCGGCGCGGCGCCGTCGAAACGCAGCGACTCGTGCACCCGGGCGTCGGTCCAGCGCGCGCGGTCGCGATGGTACAACCGCGCCAACCGCTCGCCCACGGCCGGGCGATACCAGCGCATCGGCGCGCCCATGTAGATCGTGCTGCGCCTGAGATACGCGGCGGCGGCATCGCCGGCGATCAACGCCGGCAGGCGCTGCTGCAATTCCGCCGACAGCTCCGGCGTGAGGTATTCGTCGGCATCCAGCACCAGGATCCACGCGTGGCTGCACTGGGTGGTGGCGAAGTTGCGCTGCGGACCGAAGCCAAGCCAGTCCTGCCGGACCACGCGCGCGCCGTGCGCCTGCGCGATCGCCACCGTGTCGTCGTCGCTGCCCGAGTCGACCACCAGCTTCTCGGCCGCGAACGGCACGCTGTCGAGGCAGCGTCCGATGGTGTCGGCCTCGTTGTGGGTGATGACGGCGAGGGTCAGCGGCAGGGTCGGCATGGGGCCGATTCTAGCTGATCCACTCTAGCCGATCCGTCCTGGCCGATTCGCCCTGGGAAAGTCCGAACAAGCTTCCGTTCGTCATTCCGGCTTTCGCCGCGATGACGGCTTATTCGGAAAATCCCTGGTGGATTCGATCAAAGCAGTTGCTGCAGCGCCTCCCGCAGCAAGCCGGTGAAGGCCCGCTCGTTCGCCTCGAACCACGCGCGTGCCCTGGCGCCCATGGCCGCACACTGCGCCGCATCCATCGTGCGGATCTGCGCGATCGTCGCTTCCAGCGCACCTTCATCGAACTGGTAACGCGTCGCCGCGTTCAACGCACCGACGGCGGTGGCCGCGACAAGCAGGCCGCGCTCGGGGCGCACCAGTTCGTTCATCGGCGGCGCATCGCAGGTGATCACCACCGCGCCGCAGCTCATCGCCTCGGTAATGTAATGCCCCCAACCCTCGGTTTCGGACAGGCACAGATGGAAGAAGTGGCTGTTCTGCAGGCGGCGTACTTCGCCGATGTCGCTCAGCGTGGCGACCCGGTGCTCCAGGTTGCCCTGCGCCGGCAGGCCCGGGACATCCTGCGCCGTTTGCGGCGACTGCAACACCAGCAACGGCGGCCATTCCGGGTGGCGCCGCCACAGTGCCAGCAGCCGTTGCGTGCCCTTCATCCGGCTGGCGCCTGCCAGATGCAGAAAGCGCATTTGCCGCGGTATTTCCGGCATGTGGCAATCCGTGCTGCGGAACCCGATGTAGCGCGTATCGAAGCCACGCGCCTGAAAGATGGACGTCGCTATCCGGGTCTTGGTGAGCAAGGCGTCGAAGCGGTGCAGATGGCGTTCGTCCCGCGGCGACAACCATTCCGGATTGGGGATGAACAAATTGCGCCGCGCCATGCCCAGATAGGCTGGACGCACGTGTTCCAGCATGATGCTGATGTCGAACTTCCACGACGAGCGACCGCCACGGCGCAACCACTGCCACAGCAGCCGGATGCGCAGCAGCAGCGCGGCCAGGGTCTGGCGGCGACGGCCCGGGCCGACCGTCGTCAGATGCACTTCGTGGCCCAGCGATTCGAGCGCCTCGCGCAACAGGCGGATGTCGTGGCCCAGACCGCGATCGTTGTTCCAGCCGATCAGATTGATGCGTGCGGCGAGCTTTCGATCAGACACGCTGCGCGACCTGCTGTTGCGTGGTGAGCCGGCCGATCAACACGGCCAGTCCGAGCACCAGGAAGAAATACATCGAATGCGGCATGGTGCGATAAAACACGTTGTCGGTCAGCGAGCACAGTGCATACATGCCTACCACCACCAGGCCGGCAAGGGCCGGGGCCATCACGGCTTCCCCGTCATGCCGCAGATGACGGGCGAAATAACCGAAGGGGACGCCGAATATCAGCAGCAGCACGAGCAACCCCGGGAGCCCGCCGGTGGCAGCCGCATCCAGGTATTCATTGTGGGGGTGGTCGTATTTCGCGATGACGGGATTGGCATGACCTGCTGCAATCTGCTGGCGTGCGTACACCCCGAACTGATCGGTGCCGACGCCGGCCAGCGGATGGGCGAGGAAGGCGTGGCTGGCCGTGCGCCACATCTCCAGCCGCTCGCGCACGGCACCCTTGGCGTCGTCGCGGTGATTATAGGTTGCCACTTCCGGGCCGACGGCAGCGAGCCGGTGCAACAGCACTTCATGCACGCTCGCCCCGGCCAGCACGCTGCCAGCGATGATCGCCCCAAGCAGCAGCAGAGCCCGGCGCCAGTGACGGGTGCGACGCGCATAGAGCAGCAGCAACAGCAGCAGCGCCGGCACGAAGGCCAGCAAGGGGCCGCGGCTCTGCGTCAGCAGGGCGCCGTACATGGCGAACACGGCACCTGCAAGGTGCAACCCCGTCTCCAGCCGGTTGCCGGAGGCAAACAGCACGCGAATCCATGCCAACAGCGACAACACCAACAGAACCATGGCGAATTCGATCGCACCCCAGCCACCGCCGTTCAGACCGTAGGCGCGGGCAATGCCGAGCACGTCATGCTGCACGATGCAGACGGTCCCGAGCAGGATCGCCGTCAGACTGAAGCCGAGCCAGACCCAGCGCATCCGCAGCGGCAGGCTGAAGACCGCCGCCGTCGCCAGATAGAGCAGGATGTGCGAGGGTCGGTCGAACTGTTTCCAGCCCAGCCCATGGCCGAGGATGTTCGCTGCCGGGTAAAGGAGCCCCAGCAAGCACACGGCGATGACCGGCCGCGCATGGCGATAGCTGCGTCGTGTCTCGGCGTGGCGCCACAGTAGCGCCAGCCCGGCCAGCAGCAACAGCACCGACGGCAGGGCCTTGGCGTGTCCGGACACGGTGAACGACAGCGGCATCAGGGCAACCAGCAGCGACACCAGACCAAGCTGCCATGCGCTCCATTTTTCATCCATGCCGAGGCCTTCCTTCAAAAGGGTATCCGTAGACTTCACGAAAGGCTCCACTCTTTTCGGCGAATGCCACGCGAAACAGCATGATACTTTAGGTCGCCATCGCCACCGCGCGGGGCCGGCATAGGCATAGTGACCGGGTTCAGGTTTTGGCCACGACCCGGCGCCGTCGCTGATTCATTTCATCTGTGCGGGCCGCTGTCTTGAAACTCCTGTTCACCAATTTCCATGAGGGCGACGGAGGGGGCCACACCACGTATGTGCTGGCCCTGGCCGGGGCGCTGGCCGCGCGGCATCGGGTGCATGTGGCGGCGCCGCCGGGAAGCCGTCTGTACCGCGAGGCCAAGCTTCTGTCCGGGGTGCATGCCTTGGCGCAACCGTTCCCGAACGGACTGAACAAGCTCCGCGCACGCCGGCATGCACGCCGGCAGCTTTCGGCGCGGTTGCGCGAGCACGAGTTCGATCTGGTGCACGTGAACGGTTCGGCCGACCATCGGTTGGTGATGGCGGCCATGCGCGGGCTGTCGCGCCGGCCGCGCATCGTGTTGACCAAGCACAACTCCAAGCCGATGACCGGGATCGGTCACTGGTGGCGTGCGCGGCGCGGCACCGATCTGGTGATTGCGGTGTGCGATTACACGCATCGCGCACTGGCCGCTTCGCCGTATCGACGCTGCCGGCTGGCCACCGTGTACAACGGCGTGGACATCGCGCATTTCGTGCCGTGGCCGGCGGCGCAGGCGCAGGCGCAGCGGCAACGCTGGGTGGCCGATCCGCACGCGCTGTTGCTCGGCAGCAATGCCGGCACCGCGAACTACAAGGGCTGGATGGATCTGGTCGAGGCACTGGCGCTGTTGCCGCCGGCACTGCGCCGGCAGGTGCACCTGTTGATTGCCGGTCGGCCGCCGGAAACGCGCTGGTTGCAGCGTATTGCCGAACTGGGATTGGCCGAGCAGGTGCATTTCCCGGGGTTGCTGGCGGATGTGCGGCCGGCGATGGCCGCGATCGATGCCGGCTTCGTGCTGTCCTGGGACGTGGAGACGATCTCGTTTGCCTGCCGTGAGATGATGGCGATGGGCAAGCCGGTGCTGGTCAGCGACTATGCGGGCTTGCCGGAGAACATTCGCCCGCAGGTGGATGGCTGGTGCGTGCCGCCACGCGATCCTGCGGCCATGGCGCGGCTGCTGCAGCAACTCCTGCAGCAGCGCGATGCCTTGCCGGCGATGGGTGCCGCGGCACGTCGGCATGCCGAGGAAGCGTTCGGCCTGTCCCGTTTCGTCGACAGCACCGAGGCGGCTTACGCCGCATTGCTGGCGGCGCGCTGAGCCTCGCTCAATCGGTCGTGTTCTTGTTGCTGCCACCCGCGACCGGCACGCAACCGGGAACCACCGCATCGGCTTGGTACATCCACCATTCGCGGCGATTGGCGTGACCCACATAGCGTGCCCTCCGGCGGTTCACGCAATCGCCCATGGCCGTATCGAGGCTGAAGATCCAGCGCTGCGTCGGCGCGGCCTGCAGCCATGCGGTGGCTTCGGCATACTGCTGCGGCCAGGGTTTGAGGAAACCGAATTCGACCACCGGCCCCTGCGCCATCAGCAGGTTCTGTTCCTTCCACGCGACCAGCCCGATGGTGGCTCCCGGCCCGGCGATATGGCGCGCCCGCAGCATCACGTCGGCGGCCGAACGGTCGCCGTTGAGCACGGGATAGCCCCACAGTCCGTACAGCACCCACAGGGTGCCGGCGAACGCCAGCCAGCCCAGCGCCGCGTGGCGTACCCGCGTGAGTGCGGCAATCGCCATGCCAGCCAGCCCCACGCTGAGCAGCAGCCACCACAGTTGCGGGTTCAGCGCGAGTCGGGTGGCCCAGACCGGATGCCGATACATGGCCAGCGTCGCGGCGACGGTCAGGGCGGCGCCGAGCAACGCGGTCAGCGCAAAGATCGCCGTGCGTACCCCGCGCTTGCGCAGCAGGCCCGGCAGCAACGGTGCCAGCGCCAGTGCCGTCATCGGCAGTGCCGGCAGGATGTAGACGTCGCGCTTGCCGGGGCTGATCGAAAAGAACAGCACGACCAGCACCACCCAGCCCAGCGGCAGCAGGTAGCGCGCATCGTGGCGCTTCAGCCGCCGCCACCATGCCGGCAGTGCCCATGGCAGCAACAGCGAAAGCGGTAGCCAGTCGACGGCGATGATGCCGAGGAAAAAGGTCGGCGGCTGCAGATGCCCGGGATCCGGCGCCGCATAGCGGTGCTCAGTCTGCCGGAACAGGATGTTCTGCACGTACGCCGCGTGCTGCGGATCGCCATCGGCACGGGCGGCCAGCAACATCGGCAGCAGCCACGCCAGGACCGGCACGAAGAACCATGCCAGACCGCCGAGCCAGCGCCAGCCGCCGGTCGGCATCGCCAGCTGTCGCCAGTGGCCGCGGCGCGCCACCATGTAGGGGATCAGCAGCAGCAACGCCAGCACCCCGACGCCCTTGGTCACCACGCCGACGCCGGCGAAGAAACAGCCCGCCGCGTACCAGCGCCAGGACGGTCCCAGCAGCAGGTGGCGCAGCAGGCCGTAATTGGCCAGGGTGATCCAGCCCAGCAGTAGCGGGTCGATCTGCGCGTCGCGCATCTGGTAGGTGAAGTGGATCGTGACCAGCAGCGTGGTTGCCGCCAGCAGCGCGCTGCGGTGGTTCCACAAGCGGCGTGCCAGATCGTAGACCAGCGCCAGCGAGCCCAGGCCGGCGATCAGCGACGGCAGCAGAAACGCCACGCGCCAGCTGCCGGTGAGCATCCAGGCCAGCGCCTGCAGCCACATGAACAGCGGCGGCTTGTCCGGATACAGTTCGTGCCCGCGGTGGGGAAACAGCCACTGGCCGTGTTCGATCATCCACCGCGCGGCGAGGACGAAGCGCGGTTCGTCGGACGGCCACGGATCGCGCAGGCCGATGCCGATACCCAGCAGCAGCAGGGCGAACACGCCGAACAGCAGCAGCTCCCGACGGGCGCTGCGCAGCCACAGCGGGCGGGCATCCGGCAGAGGTACGCGAGGCTTCACGGCGGGCAGGCTCCGATGGCACGCACAAAGGCGCCAGCATAGCCGGCGCGCTGCATCGTTCGAACGCGATCGGCGCGCATGTCGATCGGTCAGGTGCGCGCGATCTCGCTCAGGACTGCTTCTGCAGCACCGCGTAATACATGCCGTCCAGATCGCCGTCGCCGGGCAGGATCTGCCAGCCGAGTGTCGCCGCCTGTCCGACCGGCAGGGTGAACGCCACGGGTTTCGCATCGGCATGTGCGGCCACGAGTTCAGCGACGATCGCCTCGTTCTCCGCGCGCAGCACCGAGCAGGTGATGTAGACCAGTCGTCCGCCCGGTGCCAGCAACGGCCACAGCGCGAACAGGATCCGCCTCTGCTGCGCCTGCATGGCGGCGACGTCGCTTTCGCGCCGGTGCAGCCGCACGTCCGGCCGCCGCCGCAGCACGCCGGTGGCCGAACACGGCGCATCGATCAGGATGCGGTCGAACAGCTGGTGCTTCCACCATGTCGCCGGGGCACCGGCGTCACCGACCACCACTTTCGCATTCAGGCGCAGGCGCATCAGGTTCTGCCGGATGCGCTCGGCGCGTCCGGCGTCGCTTTCCAGCGCGGTCAGATCGATGTCGGCACGTTCAAGCAGGTGGCAGGCCTTGCCGCCGGGTGCGGCGCAGGCATCGAGCACGCGCAGGCCGGTGCGCAGGTCGGCCAGGTCGGCCGCCACCTGTGCGGCGCCATCCTGCACCGCGAACGCACCGTCTTCGAAACCGGGCAGGCGGGTGACGTCGGTGCTGTGCGGCAGGATCAGCGCGTCGACCAGCCAGGGATGCGCCGTGGCCGCGTAGCCGGCGGCATGCAACTGTTCGAGCAGGGCCTGCCGCTCGCTGCGCTGGCGATTGACGCGCAGCATGAGCGGCGGTTCGCGATTGTCGGCCAGCATGACCGCCTCGGCCTGGTCCGGCCAGTCGCGGGCCAGCGCGGCGGCCAGCCATGGCGGATGCGCGTGGCGGGTCTGCGGCTTGGCATCGAGCCGGGCCAGCAGGGTTTCACGCTCGCGCTGCCAGCGCCGCAGCACGGCATTGACCAACCCGGCCAGTTGCGGCCGCTGCAAGGCACGGGTGGCCTCGACCGTGGCCGCTACCGCCGCGTAGTCCTGCAGTTCCAGGATCTCCAACTGGACCAGGCCCAGCACCAGCAGGGCGTGGATGGCCGGATCCTTGTGGCGCAGGGATTTGTCCAGCAGGCCGTCGATCGCGGCATCGAAGCGCAGCCACCAGCGTGCGCCTTCGCTCAGCAAGGCCATCAGCAGCGCGCGATCGCGCGGGTCGGCCAGCCGCGGCGCATGACGTTCCATCGCGTCGCGCAGCGAGGTGCCGCGCAAGGCGACTTCGGCCAGTGCCTTGGCCGCGATCGCGCGGGTATCGGTCTTCATTGAGGGTGTTTCATCGGACGGGGCGCAGTTCGGGTCGTGCGTTGAGGTAATCGAGCGCGCCGATGCGCTTGCCGCCGGCGCGCTGCACCGCCGTGACGCGCAGCGCACCCACGCCGCAGGCCAGAGCGATGCCGTCGCGGCTGACCGCCACGAGGCTGCCGGGGGCGGCGCGATGATCGAGTTCGATGGCCTGTGCAGCCCAGATCCGCAGCGGCTCGCCGGCGATTTCGGCTTCGGCCACCGGCCACGGATCGAAGGCGCGCACCTGGCGTTCGAGCGCGATCGCCGGCCGGGTGAAATCGAGTTTTGCCTCAGCCTTCTCCAGCTTGTGGGCATAGGCAACGCCGGCCTCGGTCTGTGCACGGGCCGGCAAGGCCGAGCCCGCCAGCAGCCGGGCCAGGCCTTCGGCCAGCACTTCGGCGCCCAGTGCCGACAGGCGATCGTGCAGCGTGCCGCCGGTGTCTTCGCGGGCAATCGGCGTACGGCGTTCCAGCAGGATCGGGCCGGTATCCAGGCCGGCTTCCATCTGCATTAGGTCGACTCCGCTTTCCGCGTCGCCAGCGAGGATCGCGCGCTGGATCGGTGCCGCGCCGCGCCAGCGCGGCAGCAGGCTGGCGTGCACGTTCCAGCAGCCCAGCCGCGGTATCGCCAGCACCTGGCGCGGCAGGATCAGGCCGTAGGCGACCACCACCAGCAGATCCGGCCGGTACGCCGCCAGCGTCGCGCGGGCGGCGGCGGATTTCAGCGAATCGGGTTGTTCGACCGGGATGCCGGCGTCGAGCGCCGCCCGCTTGACCGGACTCGGCGTGAGCTTGCGGCCGCGGCCGGCCGGCCGATCGGGCTGGGTATAGACCGCCACCACCCCGGCACCGCTGGCGCGGCATGCGTCCAGGCACGGTACGGCGAACTCGGGTGTGCCGGCGAAAACCAGGCGCAGCGGGTGTTGGCGCAATCCGGGCTGGCTCAAGCGCTCGCCGCCTGTTTGCGCTGCTTGTCCAGCCGCTTCAGAAGCAGCGCGCGCTTGAGCGAAGACAGATAGTCGACGAACACCTTGCCGTCCAGATGGTCCAGCTCATGCTGGATACAGACGGCCAGCGGCCCTTCGGCCTCGACGACGAGCTCGTTGCCGTCGACATCCTGTGCCCTGACCCTTACCTTGAGCGCGCGGGTGACGTCGGCATACAGGCCGGGAAACGACAGGCAGCCTTCCTGATAGACCTGCGAGCCCTCTTTTTCGAGGAGCTGCGCATTGATCAGGACCAGCGGCTGCTGACGGTCGTCGCTCATGTCGGCGACCAGCACGCGCCGGTGCACGTTGACCTGGGTCGCCGCCAGCCCGACGCCATTGGCGGTGTACATGGTTTCGAGCATGTCGGCCACGAACTGCCTGAGCTCGGCGTCGAATGCAGTGACGGGCTCGGCGCGGGTGCGCAGACGGGGGTCGGGGAATTCAAGAATGGGTAGCAGGGACATGGATTTCACCTCGGCGTCGGAAAATGCGGGCGGCTTGGTAAAAATCCACCCCGACGCGATCTAGAATGTTTCTCATTGTACGTCGGCAACCACGTGTGTGCAGTCGATTTTTGCCAACTTGCACCTGTTGCGCGCATTAACCATTCGGTTACACTCGGCCGAGCACCTGGGGAAGGGGGATTCCCGCCAATGATCAGAAAAATTGTCCTGTTGCTGGCCGGCATGCTGGTCACCGTCGTTGTCTACGCGGCGGGTGTGCAACTGCGAGCCAATCACCCCGACAGTTACACCGTGCGTCGAGGCGACACCCTTTGGGATATATCCGCCAGGTTCCTTTCCAAGCCATGGCTGTGGCCGGAAATCTGGCAGGCCAACCCGCAGGTGCACAACCCGCATCTTATCTATCCCGGCGACGTGCTCAACCTGTCCTTCATCAACGGCGGACCGGGATTGACCTTGCAGCCGCGCGTGCACGCCGAAGGCGAAGCCGTCCCGGCGATTCCGTTGTCCGAGTTGCGCATGTTCCTCAAGGACATGCGGGTCATGGATTCGAAAGCCGTCAGTTCCGCACCGTACGTGGTCGGCCTGGAAGAGGCTCGCCTGCGCGGCACGGTGGGCCAGAATATCTACGTGCGTGGCCTGCAAGGGAAGCCGGGCCAGCATTGGGCGATCGTACGGCCGAGCCACATATTCCGTGGGTTCGACCAAGGCGATGCGAATCATGCCGACATCGTGGGCCATCTGCTGGACAGCAATGCGGCCATGGTCAACGCACCGTGGCGCGAAGATTCCCGCAACGACGGCCATTATGGCCACGGGGAGGATCTTGGCGTCGAGGTCAGCGTGATCGGTACCGCCGAGACCCTGCGCATGGGCGATCCGTCCACTCTGCTGCTGCTCGACGCGACCAAGGAAATCCGCACTGGCGATCGCATCATGCCGATCGACGATACGCCGTACGACCCCTACTACTACCCGCACGCACCGAAGTCGGTGCCGGCCAACGCCCATGTGATCGCATTTGCCGATGCGCTGGACGCAGCCGGTTCGCGTCAGGTGGTGGCGTTGTCGATCGGTGCCAGGGATGGTGTCGACAATGGTCAGACCTTCACGATCTACCAGCCCGGCGAAAACATCCATGACGACGTGGCCAGCAACAGCATGAGGCGCAGTTTCGGCGAGAGGGTCACCCTGCCGGACGAATACGTCGGACACGTGATGGTGTTCCGCACGTTCGACCGGGTCAGCTATGGCCTGATCATGGATGGCTTGCGGCCCGTGCACATAGGCAACCGCCTGCGCATGCCGGAATAGCGGAAGCTATCGGTCTTTTCCTACAGCACGGCGCGGCCCTCACCGCGCCGTTTCCGTAGGGGTCTGCTCCGTAAACTGGGCGCATGAACGAGAGCGATGAACAACGCGCGTGGCTGATTGCCCTGCGCACGCCGGGTCTGGGCCCGGGCGGACTGCGCGAGCGACTGGATGCGGCCAAAGGGGATATCGGTGCGGTACTGGAACGGCTCAGGACTTGTCCGGCACCCCTTGGCGAGCCGGCGCGACACTGGCTGCAGCGACCGGATGAGGCACGACTGGCCGCCGATCTGGCGTGGCTGGATGCGCCCGGTCATCGGCTGCTTCGATGCGCCGATGCGGATTTCCCGCCGCAACTGGAACATATCCCGCAGCCGCCTGCCGCGCTGTTCGTCGTCGGCGATGCCAGCTTGCTGTTGTATCCGCAGGTGGCGATTGTCGGGGCGCGCGGCGCCAGTACCGCCGGGCTGGCTCATGCCCGTGCGTTTGCCGGGGCGCTGGCGCAGGCCGGGTTCGTGATCACCAGCGGGATGGCCGATGGCATCGACGGTGCGGCCCATCTGGCGGCGCTGGACACCGGTGCGATGACGCTGGCGGTGATGGGTACCGGCCCGGATCGGGTGTATCCGCGCAAGCACCATGCGCTGGCCCGGCGAATCGCCGCACAGGGTGCGCTGATCAGCGAGTTTCCACCCGGCACACCTGCGCGTGCCGATCACTTTCCGCGGCGCAACCGGATCATTGCGGGGCTGGCGCTGGGTACGCTGGTGGTCGAGGCGGGGCTGAAATCGGGCTCGCTGATCACCGCGCGTCTGGCAGGCGAACAGGGGCGGGAAGTGTTCGCGCTGCCCGGGTCGATCCATAACCCGCTGGCTCGCGGTTGCCATCGCCTGATTCGCGATGGTGCGCGATTGGTGGACAGCGCGGCCGAGATAATCGAGACATTGGCGCCCGCAGCGCGCATGCTTGGTGCTGAACTGGTGGCGCGGCTGGAGCCTGCAGACACCAGCGAAGCGCTTCGGCAAGGTGTGGGAGAAACCGCTGCAAAACGTTCGGTAGCGTGCTCCGCTTGGCAGAAAGATCCGGAATATCAACGATTGTTGGCCGAACTTGGTCATGAGTCGGCGACAATGGACGAACTTGTTCAACGAACCGGACAATCGGCAGGCGCGTTGTCCTCGATGCTGTTGATGCTGGAACTGGAAGCCAGGGTCGAGGCTTTGCCGGGCAACCGTTACCAGCGATTACCGGATGGTGCGGCCGGTCCTTGACCGGTCGCAACGCGGTGCAACCGTTGCGTCGGGCACGCTCATGCTTGACATACGACGCAGCGGCATGGCTCAACTAGATATATATGTCCGTCGCCTGACGACGGTGGTCCGTTTGCGGAAATCCAGCTACATGGCAAAAAACCTTCTCATTGTCGAATCGCCGGCCAAGGCCAAGACGATCAACAAATACCTCGGCAAGGACTTCCAGGTCCTGGCCTCCTACGGTCACGTCCGTGACCTGAAACCGAAGGAAGGCGCGGTCGATACCGAGCACGGTTTCACCATGGCCTACGAGGTCATCGAGCGCAATCAGAAGCATGTCGACGCGATCGCCAAGGCCGCCAGGCTGGCAGACGACATCTACCTCGCGACCGATCTGGATCGCGAAGGCGAGGCGATCTCCTGGCACATCAGCGAGATCCTGAAGGAGCGCGGCCTGGTCGAGGGCAAGCGGATGCATCGGGTCGTGTTCTCCGAGATCACGCCCAAGGCGATCAAGGCCGCGGTGGCCAACCCGCGGCAGTTGTCGCATGACCTGGTCGATGCGCAGCAGGCTCGCCGCGCGCTGGATTATCTGGTCGGTTTCAACCTGTCGCCAGTGCTGTGGCGCAAGGTGCAGCGTGGCCTGTCCGCCGGCCGGGTGCAGTCGCCGGCGCTGCGCATGATCGTCGAGCGCGAGGACGAGATCGAGGCGTTCAATGCGCGCGAATACTGGAGCATCGAGGCCCAGCTCAAACACGCCGAAGGCGACTTCACGGCGCGCCTGAGCCGGCTCAACGGCAAGAAGTTCGAACAGTTCGATCTCACCAACGAAACCGATGCGCAGGCTGCGCGGGATGCGTTGAAGCAGGCTGCACACGGTCGCCTCACCGTCAGCGATGTGGGTTCGAAAGAGCGCAAGCGTCGTCCGGCCGCACCGTTTACCACCTCGACCTTGCAGCAGGAAGCCGCGCGCAAGCTGGGCTTCACCACCAGCCGCACGATGAAGGTCGCGCAGGGCCTGTACGAGGGCGTGGCGCTCGGCGACGAGGGCAATGTCGGCCTGATCACCTACATGCGTACCGACTCCACCATGCTCGGCGACGATGCGCTGGCCGAGCTGCGCGAGCTGATCGCCCGCGACTTCGGCGCCAAGGCCCTGCCGGATGCGCCGCAGGTGTACAAGACCAAGTCGAAGAACGCCCAGGAAGCGCACGAGGCGATCCGCCCGACCTCGGCTATGCACACGCCCCGGTCGGTCGCGGCGTTCCTCAACGACGACCAGCGCAAGCTGTACGAGCTGATCTGGAAGCGCACGGTCGCCTGCCAGATGATCCACGCCACCCTGAACACCGTCTCGGTCGAGTTCGCGCTGAAGGATGTTCCCGGCGGCGACGCCTCGTTCCGCGCCAGCGGCACCACCGTGATCGATCCGGGCTTTCTGGCCGTGTACGAGGAGGGCAGCGACCAGAAAAAGGCGGACGACGACGACGAAGGGCGCCGCCTGCCGCGCCTCGTCGTGGGAGAACGGGTGCCGCTGCACGAGATCGTCGCCGAGCAGCATTTCACCGAGCCGCCGCCGCGCTATTCCGAGGCCAGCCTGGTCAAGGCGCTGGAAGAACACGGCATCGGTCGTCCGTCGACCTACGCCAGCATCATCCAGGTGCTGCAGAACCGCGAATACGTTTTCCTCGACAGCCGACGCTTCAAGCCCAGCGACGTCGGTCGTGCGGTCAGCAAGTTCCTCACCGCGCACTTCACCCGCTACGTCGATTACGACTTCACGGCGAAGATGGAAGACGAACTCGATGCGGTCAGCCGCGGTGAGGAAGCCTGGGTGCCGTTGATGGAACGTTTCTGGCTGCCGTTCAAGCAGCAGGTGGACGAAAAAACCGAGTCGGTCGATCGCAACGAGGCCACCGGTGCGCGCGATCTGGGTGTCGACCCGAAAACCGGCAAGCCGGTATCGGTACGCCTCGGCCGGTACGGGCCGTTCGCGCAGATCGGCACCAAGGAGGACGAGGACAAGCCCACGTTCGCCAGTCTGCGCACCGGGCAGAGCATGCATACGATCACCCTGGCCGACGCGCTGGAGCTGTTCAAGATGCCGCGTCAGCTCGGTCAGGCGGAAAATGGCGAGCCGGTGAGTGTCGGCATCGGCCGCTTCGGCCCGTTCGTGAAGCAGGGCAGCACCTACGCCTCGCTCAAGCCCGAGGACGACCCGTATACGATCGAGCTGCCGCGCGCGTTGCAGATCGTTGAGGAAAAGGCACAGATGCTGGCCAATCGGCTGATCCTCGATTTCGGCAATGGCGTGCAGGTGTTGAACGGTCGCTACGGTGCCTACATCACCGACGGCGAAAAGAACGCCCGGATCCCGAAGGAACAGGAACCCAAGTCGCTGACCGAGGCACAGTGTCTGGAGTTGCTTGCCGCCGCACCGGTGCGCAAGGGCCGTTTCGGCAAGAAGACCGCTGCCAAGAAGAGTGCCGACAAAAAAGCCGCCGACAAGAAAGCCGCACCGGCGGCGAAAAAAACCACCGTCAAGAAGCCTGCGACAAAGAAGGCCGCTGCCAGGAAAGCCGCTGCCAAAAAGAAGACAGCAAACAAGACCGCCGCCAAGAAGACGGTGACCGGCAAGGCGACGACAACGACATCCGAGGCCTGAGTGCTGCGGCGCTTCAACATCGACGAGCTTGCCGCCGCTGCGACGCTGCTGCACCAGGGCGGCGTGCTGGCCTATCCCACCGAGGCAGTGTTCGGCCTCGGTTGCGATCCGCATGACCGCGTCGCGTTCGAGCGGCTGTTCGCCCTGAAGCGGCGCCCATCCACGCAGGGGGTACTGCTGATTGCCGCGGACTTCACGCAGGTCGAGCGGTACATCGAGCTTGCCGCGGTGCCGGCCGCGGTCATGCAGCAAGTCCGGGCGAGCTGGCCCGGGCCGAACACATGGATTTTCCCGCGCTCGTCCGAGGTGCCGGGATGGATCGCCGGCGCCCATCCCGGCATTGCGCTGCGGGTCACGGCCCATGCACCTGCCGCGGCGCTGTGTCGTGCCTTTGGCGGCGCGCTGGTATCGACCAGTGCCAACCCCCATGGTCAGCCGCCAGCGCGTTCGGCACAAACCGTGGCAACCTATTTCGACGATGAGCTGGATGGACTGCTGGACGCCCCACTGGGCGGGCTGGCCAGCCCCACGGTGATCCGTGACGCCTTGTCGGGAGCTATCATTCGCGGTTGAGTGCGCAGGGGGGGACCGGCACTCGCCATATGACCGCCGCGGCGGTGCGATGGGTCGCGCCGTTCACGCCGCCGTTCATCGGCTGGCGCGATGCTGTCCCCGGCGAGGAGCGTCGAAGAGTCCGGGAGACAGTGCGTGGCCATCGTTTATGACATCTACCAGCACGAGGCGCCCCAGCGGCTGCCGCTGCTGAGCATGGCCGATCCGGGCCGGGTGCTGGCCTGGCGCGGTGGCGAGCCGGCCAGCGCCGCACAATTTCTGGCCCACGTGCATCAGGTGGCTGCCAGCTTGCCCGTGGCCGCCGCGGCAGTGAACCTGTGCGAAGACCGTTATGCCTTCCTGGTCGCGTTCTGCGCGATCATGCTGCGTGGCCAGGCCAACCTGTTGCCTTCGTCGCGAGCGCCGCAGGCGGTGGACGAGGTCATGGCTGCGCATCCGGGTTGTTACGCGCTGGGCGAGCAGGCGCTCGACCCGGCACCGCGTGGTTACCGGCAGCTGCCGGCACTGGACGTCGCACCATCGCTGGAAGCCGACGCGGCGTGGCCGCTGATTCCGGCCAGTCAGGTGGTGGTCATCGGCTACACCTCCGGCTCCACCGGCACGCCGAGCGCCAACGTGAAGACCTGGCGCAGTTTGCACGCCAGCACCACCGGCAATCTGGCCATGCTGCGCGCGGCGGTCGGTCGGCATTTCGAGGTGGTTGCCACGGTGCCGCCGCAGCACATGTACGGTATGGAGATGTCGGTGTTGCTGCCGCTGCTCGGCGATATCGGCGTGCATGCCGGGCGGCCGTTCTTTCCGGCCGATGTCGCCGCCGCGCTGGCCGCACTGCCGGCGCCGCGCGTCCTGGTGACCACACCGGTGCACCTGCGCGCTCTGGTCGAGTCGGGCATGGCGCTGCCGCCGCTCGCGGCGATGGTGTCGGCTACCGCACCGCTGTCGGTCGAGCTGGCGCAGCGTGCCGAGCAGCGTTTTGGCGCTCCGTTGCTGGAAGTGTTCGGTTCCACCGAAACCTGCGTATTCGCCAGCCGCCGTCCCGCCGTGGGCGAGGACTGGAACCTGTACGACGACGTGCATTTGCATCCACAGCCGGACGGTACCCAGGTCGAGGCGCCGCAATTGGATGTGGCGACAACCCTGGCCGACATCGTCAGCCTGTCCGCGGGCGGTCGTCGCTTCCGCCTGCGCGGACGGCATGCTGACATGCTCGAGATTGCCGGCAAGCGCGCCTCGCTGGGCGATCTCGGTCGCCGTCTGCTGGCGATTCCCGGCGTGCAGGACGGCGTGGTGTTCCAGCTCGATGGCGCCGATGCGCTCGGCGTGCATCGCATTGCCGCGCTGGTGGTGGCGCCGGGGCTCGATGAGCAGGCGATTCTCGATGCGCTGCGCCGCGTGATCGATCCGCTGTTCCTGCCGCGGCCGCTGCGACTGGTCAAGGCATTGCCGCGCAACGAAACCGGCAAGCTGCCGAGGGCGGCATTGACGCAATTGCTGCAACATCACGATTGATCGTGCGTGCTGTTTGCGGCCGCGTGCCGGCGCGAAAAAGTCCGTGACATGTCGTGCACCAGGGCGAAGCCGTGCAGCTTGCCGACCGGCCGGAACATGGCGCGCGTCGTGACCTGCCCTACAATGCGCCCGACATAATCTGTCGCGCATCACCTTTCGCATCGGAATCAAGCATGAAAGTTCTCGTCATCGGCGGCGGCGGTCGCGAACACGCGCTGGCCTGGAAGCTGCGGCAATCCCCGCGCGTCAGCGAGGTGATCGTGGCGCCGGGCAATGCCGGTACCGCGCATGAGCGTGGGGTGCGCAACGCCGAGGTGGCCGCGGATGATCTGGATGGCCTGCTGCGGCTGGCCAGGGCGGAAAAGGTCGGCCTCACCGTGGTCGGCCCCGAAGTGCCGCTGGTGGCCGGCGTGGTCGACCGCTTCCGCGCCGCCGGCCAACGGATTTTCGGGCCGCGCGCGCTGGCCGCGCAGCTGGAGGGGTCCAAGGCGTTCGCCAAGGATTTCCTGCTCCGCCACAACATTCCCACGGCACGCTATGCGGTATTCACCGAGTTGAATCCGGCGCTGGCGTACGTGCGCCGGCATGGGGCGCCGATCGTGATCAAGGCCGACGGTCTGGCTGCCGGCAAGGGGGTGGTGGTGGCGCTGACCTTGGCCGACGCCGAACTGGCGCTGCACGACATGCTCGGCGCCCACAGTTTCGGCGATGCCTCATCGCGGGTGGTGATCGAGGAATTTCTCGAAGGCGAGGAAGCCAGCTACATCGTGATGAGCGATGGCAGTCATGCCTTGCCGATGGCCAGTAGCCAGGATCACAAGCGGCGCGACGAGGGTGATCTGGGGCCCAACACCGGTGGCATGGGCGCCTATTCGCCGGCACCGGTGGTCACGCCCGAAGTCGAGCAGCGCATCCTGCAGGAAGTGATCGCGCCAACCCTGCGCGGCATGGCCAGCGAGGGTGCACCGTTCATCGGCTTCCTCTATGCCGGCCTGATGATCGACAAGAGCGGTGCACCGAAGGTGATCGAGTTCAACGTGCGTTTCGGCGACCCGGAAACCCAGCCGATCATGCTGCGGCTGAAATCCGATCTGGTCGAACTGATCGATGCCGCGCTGGAAGGCCGGCTTGAACATGCGCGGGCACGCTGGGATGCGCGTCCGGCCATCGGCGTGGTCATGGCCGCCGGTGGCTACCCCGGCAAGGTGCGCAGCGGTGACGCGATCGGCGGCCTTGACGCCATAGCCGACACCGATGTGAAGGTGTTTCACGCCGGCACCCGGCTCGATGCCCAGGGGCGTGCCGTGACCGCCGGCGGACGCGTGTTGACCGTTTGCGCGCTGGGTCAGGATATCGCCGCCGCTCGCGAACGCGCCTACGACGCCATCGGCAAGATCCATTACGAGGGCGCCTTTTGTCGCCGCGATATCGCGTTTCGGGCATTGCGGCGCGGCTGATCGGCCATGGCCGTGCTCGCTGCCGTGGCCTCGGCGATCCGGTCAAGGACAGTCAACGAAAATCGGGTGCCGCGAGGCGCGACCCTTCCTCGGGCATAGCGCCGTCCGGACACGAAATAACATACGCACGCGGATGGTAGTGGCTTGTGCCGATTGACTTTTCTGCGTTGCATCTTTTGGGCTATGCTTGAAACTTCCCCCGCGAAAAAGTCATGGCGTACAAGCGTCTGACCACTTTCGTGCATGTTTTCACGTCGATCGAGGTTTCTCCCATGCGCAAGATGGTTTTGTCGCTGATGTCCGTCGCAGCACTGGCTCTGGCCGGTTGCAATGGCTCTTCTTCCCCGCAGCAGACAGGATCCGCTGCGCCTGCATCGGCGAGTACGGCAGCTGCCGCGCAGATCGCGAGTGAGGTGAGTGGCACGATTTCCGTGCGCGGGCCCGTTCAGCCGTCGTCCAAGGCCTCGCTGGTGGTCAACCTGGTTGACGTGTCGTCCACCGCGAATGCCGGTGCGCCACCATTGGCGAGCAAGACACTCACCCCGGTTGGCCCGTTCCCGCAGTCATTCCAGCTGAAACTCGATCCGAGCAAGGTCAAGCCGGATGACCTGTATGTGGTGCAGGCCGTACTGATCGACGGCGAGCGTCATTATTCGATGCCGATCCAGGCACCGGTCCTGACCAAGGGCAACAAGAATGTGGTGGCGATCGAACTGGTTGGCGAGCAGACCCCGGGCGAGAAGGCACTGGCCGAGTTCACCGCAGAGGAGAAGCAACTCGGCGCGATGAAGGTCAGCCACGGCACCAAGCTGGAAAAGGACGCCTCGCGCGGCTGGCAGCTGTTCCGTGAGGATGGCAAGGTGAAATTCATCCGTGAGCTTGTCGACTACACCGACAAGAGGTTCACCAGCACCGACTACGCGTACAAGGACGGCAAGCCGTGGGTGATCGTTCAGCAGATCAAGGCCAATCGGGATGCGAAGCCCTCGGCCATCGATCGGGCCGGCTGGAGCGACAACGGTATCCTGATCCTGAAACAGCATCAGGTCGGCAATGACGTGCAGGTGCTCGATGCCGATACTGCTGCGAAACTGCAGACGCAGGGACTGGAAATCCTCAGCTTGGCGACCAACGGCAAAAACAAGTAAATCCGCTTGATCCGCAGCGGATGCGGTTCCCCCCTCTCGCTGCTGTGGGGGGAGGGGAGCCGGGAAGGCGCGCAAACCACAAAGCATTTGTCAGCGGGCTGGATCAATTGCGCATCATTCTTTCCGTCGTGACCGGCGGCATGGTGTGTACCAACACCGACACCATGGCCATGCTGCCCAGCAGCACAATCGCCTTTACGGCCACAGCCGTCAGAAGAAGGCGGCGGGATGCCCAGTGCCGGAGCAAAACTTATGGCGCCTACCACCGGGCGCAGGATCGCGATGATCACCCGGATGTCCGGTGGCGCTGCAGCCCCATGCCTCAGCCATCAGACAGAGCGAAGTGAACAGGATGAATCCCGCTCGGCGTCGTGGTGTCCGCCGTGCAACCCTCAGCAGAGGCAAAGGTTGCACGCCAGATGCGCCGCAAGCGCTCAGGAAAGTACCTGGGGTTCCCGAAAACAGCGCTTGCCGTCTCGTTTCCGGGGACTGGAAAAGAAAAGGCCGCCCGCGCCACGCAAGCTGCCTTTTCGGTTTGCACGCCAACTCAGAACTTGATTTTCACGCCCATGTTGACGCTGTTGTAGGTCTGGCTGTTGTCGCTGAAACGGCCGCTATAGCCGATCCAGCTGGTCACATTGGGGGTGAGTACCGCGGACAGGCCGAGGTTGGCGCTACCCCAGGTCTTGTCAGGCTTGAAACCGGTCATGGCGAAGGTGCCGTTCATGCTGTTCAGGCCGGCATCGATGGTGCTCGGGTCAGCCTTGTTGTCATGATTCCATGCCAGTTCGGCGTACGGCGAAAGCACGGTATTGCCCACATTCCAGTGACCTTCCAGGCGCCAGCCGAGAGTGGTGAGCAGCGAGTCGCGCTGTTGCCTGCCGAACCACATGGCCGTGCTGTCGATGCCATTTTCACTGAAGCCATTGACCTTGATGGTCTGCCACTCGACATTGGCAAAAGGTCCGGTGCGCATACCCTTGAAATCAAACCACCAGCCGCCGTTCACGCCACCACCCAGATGCGAACCACCGGGCTTGCCGCTCTCGGTACGCTGCAGGGTGCCGAGCTGGATGCGACGGTGCACGTCCTTGAAGTTGCTTTCGCCGAAATCAACATAGCTGCCTACGTAGCCACCGCCGGCGTGGTAAGTGAGGTAGCCAAGCCCGGTGATGTCCTGCAGAGTGTACCCGCCGCCACCGGAAAAATAGGCATGGCTCTGGCCGGCGCCAAGTGCGACGCCAGCGGACACATGATCCGTGGCGCGTATGTCCGCACCCATCGTGAAGTTGAAATTGTTGCTCGTGGTCCGGGGCGACGCGCTGCCTGCATCGAAGTTCTGCCGGCTGTAATCGATGTTGACGAAGGTGCGGGTTTCACCACCGTTGCTGTCGATCAGCATCTCGTTGCGGATGGCATGCGTTTGGACATTGACGGCATTCAATGCCGACTCACCCAACAGTGAAATCTGTCCTGGCGCCTGCATCACCGAGATCACGTACTGGCCGAGCAGGGCGTGCGCGGCCGTGGTCGGATGCACGCCATCGGCAAACACATAGCTCTGGTCGGTGCCGGCCGCATAGGTGTAGGGCAGCCCGGAACCCGCCGGTCCGCACTGCACCGAACTGGATCCAGCGCCACACGCCGGGTCGGTGGCATTGACGAAACCGAAGGCTTGCGGCTTGGCGATCACCTCGGACAACAGACCGTAGGCATTGATCGGGATGATGCCGGTATTCAGATGCGACAGGCCGGTGTTGAGCTGGCCGTTGAAGATCAGGCTGAGCCCGGTCAGTGAGGCGGCGGCCGTTGGGCCTTGCGCGGCGGCCTCCGGAGTCAGGCCGATATTGGGCAGGTTGAACACCACGATGTTCTTGGCGCCGGCGGCCTGCAGCTGGCCGATCAGGGCGACTTCCTGCTGGGCGGCGGCCGCGACGTTGGCCTGCGCCTGATCCGACGTTTCCTGCGAATAGGCCACGGCAGTTGCGTGATAGAAAATGTCGTTGGCGCCGCCCCAGATCGAATACAGCGCATTGCCGTTGGCCGGCCCGCCGGCGAGATAGGCATCGACCTGACTGGTCAGGGTAGGCACCGCCGAAGGCGTGCCGGGCGAGTTGACGTTCACCCCCGCGCCACCCCAGGCGAAGTCGGTGCCGCCAAGCAGCGACGGGCTGAGCGTGTGGCCATACGCATCGGCGACGTGTTCGATCGCCGTGATGCCGGGGTTGGTGGTAAAGCGCAGCGGCGGCTGGATGCCGGGGGCGACAGCCAGCGAAATATTGCCGCTGTCGCTGAGGCTGTCGCCGAAGACGAAGACTTGGCTGAAATCCGTGGCGGCGGCAGCCGCGCTGAACAGCAAGGTGGCGGCAATGGCGCCAGCGAGGTGACGGGTGCGAAGCATGGGTAACACTCCTGGGCCGGGATGGCCTTGTTATCTGGGCGTTACGTTAATGCACCCCATACGGAAGCGCATGCTGCATCGCAGCGTGAACTGTCCGGATGCCTGGTCAGCGCTTGCCGGCCCGTGCCAGCGCGTCGGCAAAAGCGCTGTTGACGGGTGCCGCCACCGCCTTGGAGGCCGGCGCGGTGGCGCCCCGGTTGCTGCCGCGACCGCGTCGCTGCTCGCCCTCATTGCCCGTCGCCGCAGGGCGTTCACGCGCCTGCCCGGGCTCGTCATCCAGTCGCATGCTCAGGCCGATGCGCTTGCGCGGCAGGTCGATCTCCATCACCTTGACCTTCACGATGTCGCCGGCCTTCACCACGTCGCGCGGATCCTTCACATAGGTGTGTGACAGTGCGGAGATATGCACCAGTCCGTCCTGATGCACGCCGATGTCGACGAACGCGCCGAAGGCGGCGACATTGGTGACGCGGCCTTCGAGGACCATGCCCGGACGCAGCTGCTTCAGATCATCCACGCCATCGGCAAAACTCGGTGCAACGAATTCCGGGCGTGGATCGCGGCCGGGCTTTTCCAGCTCCCTGAGGATGTCGCGCACGGTCGGTAAACCGAAGCGATCGTCGGTGAATTGCTCGGGCTTCAGGCCGCGCAGGAAGCCGCTGTCGCCGATGATGGATTTCACCTCGCGGCCGCACTGGGCGATGATCCGTTCGACCACCGGATAAGCCTCCGGATGCACGGCGCTGGCGTCCAGCGGGTTGTCGCCATTGGGCACGCGCAGGAAACCGGCACACTGCTCGAACGCCTTGTCGCCCAGACGCGGCACCTTCAGCAACGCCTTGCGGTTCGCAAACGGGCCATTGGCGTCGCGATGCTTCACCACGTTCTCGGCGACCAGCGCGGACAACCCGGCCACGCGCGTCAGCAGCGCCGCCGAAGCGGTATTCACGTCGACGCCGACGGCGGTGACGCAATCCTCGACGCGGGCGTCCAGCGCGCGCGCCAGCTTGATCTGGTTCACGTCGTGCTGGTACTGGCCTACGCCGATGGCCTTCGGCTCGATCTTCACCAGTTCCGCCAGCGGATCCTGCAGGCGCCGTGCGATCGACACCGCGCCGCGCAGGCTCACGTCCAGCTCGGGAAACTCTTTCGCCGCCAGTGCGCTGGCCGAGTAGACCGAAGCACCGGCTTCGCTCACCACGATCTTCCCAAGATGCAGCTCGGCATGTTTCTTTATCAGCTCGCCGGCCAGCTTGTCGGTCTCGCGCGAGGCAGTGCCGTTGCCGATCGCGATCAGGTTCACGCCATGCTGCTTGGCGAGTTTGCCCAATTGCGCGATGGATTCGTTCCACTGCTTGCGTGGTTCGTGCGGATAGATCGTATCGGTGGCCAGCAGCTTGCCGGTGGCATCGACCACCGCGACCTTGACCCCGGTGCGGATACCCGGGTCCAGGCCCATCACGGTTTTCGCACCGGCCGGCGCGGCCAGCATCAGATCCTTGAGATTGTCGCCGAACACGCGGATCGCCTCATCCTCGGCGCCTTCGCGCACGCGGCCGAACAGGTCGAGCGTGAGGTGCAGGTGCAGCTTCGCCCGCCAGGTCAGGCGCACGGTTTCGCGCAGCCAGGCATCGGCGGCACGGCCGCGATCGTGGATGCCGGCGTGCGCGGCCACGCGGCCCTCGCCCTCGGCATGGCCTTGCTCGCTGTCGGCGGCAGGGCTGAGTTCCAGTTCGAGCACGCCCTCGTTGCGCGCGCGCATCAGCGCCAGCAGGCGATGCGAGGGAATCTTGCCGATCGGCTCGGCATGGTCGAAGTAGTCGCGGAACTTCGTGCCCTCGGCTTCCCTGCCGGCGACGACCCGGGCACGGATCTGCCCCCGCGCCCACAGCCAGTCGCGCAACTCGCCGACCAGTTGCGCGTCTTCGGCGATCGACTCCATCAGGATCGCGCGCGCGCCGTCCAGCGCAGCGCGCACGTCGGCGATGCCCTTGCCGGCGTCGACGAAACCTTCAGCCAGCATCTCCGGCGATTGCGTGGGGTCCTCGCGCAGACCCAGCGCCAGTGGTTCCAGCCCGGCTTCGCGGGCGATCTGCGCCTTGGTGCGGCGCTTGGGCTTGTACGGCAGGTACAGATCTTCCAGCCGCGCCTTGGTGTCGGCGCCGAGCAGATCGCCCTTCAATGCCTCGGTCAGCTTGCCCTGTTCCCCGATGCTGGCGAGGATGGCCGCGCGCCGATCCTCCAGCTCGCGCAGGTAGTGCAGGCGCTCCTCCAGCAGGCGCAACTGGGTATCGTCCAGGCCGCCGGTGGCCTCCTTGCGGTAGCGTGCGATGAACGGCACGGTGGCGCCGCCGTCGAGCAGATCCACCGCCGCCTGCACTTGCGCGGGTTTGGCGGCGATGTCCTGGGCAATGCGTTGTTCGATGCTGAGCATGGATGACTTTCAATTCCTTGCGACGGCAGCAGCTGCCGGATGAAAACGGTCAGACGGTCGATGATGACAGCAACCTGCTTCGCCGTGGCCGGGTCGGTGCCGTCGAGGCACAGAATAACCAGGCCGAAGCGCTTCTCCGGTGCCGTCGATGCAGCAGGGCTCAGGCGTGGAACGATCCGCTGCTGGCGGAAGATTCCGGCTTGGCGTCGCCGAATGCGCTGGCGCGTCCATTCAGCACCAGCGTGCCTGCGATCATGTCATGCAGGCCCTGCTTGCGCCGGGTCCAGGCGACCATCAGAAAGCCGATCCCGAAGATGACCGCGCTGAGATACTTCGCAGGGTAGCGACCCAGCGCGCGCGGAAAGCTGATCCGTGCGCCATCCAGGTCGGTGACCCGGATGCCCAGCGCCAGCTTGCCGATGGTGGCTTGCCAGGCGGAGCTTTCGCTCACGGCGAAGTACATCCACGTGAGAAAGGCGATCGCCAGCATGGCCGGCATCATCGCCGTGTAGTACTGGCTGAACGCCGCCAGCATCGCATGGGGGTCGCCCGGCGAAGCCAGCTGCGTCTTCTGCAGCGCCGCTTCGGCCGCCGCGCCCCCCATCATTTTCTGGATGAGCAGGCTGGGGAAATACAGGACGATGGCGTCGAGGATATAAGCCGCCACGCGCTTCCAGAAGCCGGCGTAATCCTCCAATGCGGTCGTGGTGGTCCGCGGCAGCGGTGGGACTGCCGGTGCCGGCGCACCGCCGGCGGCATCGGGAAACAGCACCGACAATGGCTGCCAGTCGGCGAGGCCTTCGTACCATGCCAGATCGTCGCGGCTCAGCCGACCGCTCTGCAGCCATTGCCGCACATCATCTTCCGGGTAGGGGCCGTGTCGTTCACCGTCGCGGCCAATCCATATTTCCATCATGCGGGCTCCCCGGGCTGCTCGAAGTGCGCATGATGCCATGAGCCGGCCCGCATCCGGGCATCAGGCCGCATCGCGACGTTTAAGATGCACCAGCAGCAGCGAGATCGCCGCCGGCGTGACGCCGCTGACGCGCGCGGCCTGGCCCAGCGTGGCCGGCTGCGTGCGCTTGAGCTTGAGCAGCACTTCGGCGGAAAGCCCGCGCACCTTGTCGTAATCGAAACCGGCGGGGATCGAGGTGTGTTCGTGGCGGCGCTGGCGTTCGACTTCCTCGCGCTGGCGCTCCAGGTAACCGGCGTATTTGACCTGCACCTCGACCTGCGCCGCGACATCCTCGCGTGCCACGGCGGGGCCGAGTTCGGCGACGGCGGTGAGCGTGGCGTAGTCCAGCTCCGGCCGGCGCAGCAAGTCCAGCACGCGGGTCTCGCGGCTCACCGCGATGCCGAGCTGGCGCTCGATCGCGGCACCCAGCGCGTTGCCCGGCGTCGCCCACAGCGCACGCAGGCGCTGCATTTCGCGTTCGACCGTTTCGCGCTTGAGCTGCAAGGCATCGTGGCGCGCCTGCGGTACCACGCCCAGCCGATGGCCGATCTCGGTGAGGCGCAGGTCGGCGTTGTCCTCGCGCAGATGCAGCCGGTATTCGGCGCGCGAGGTGAACATGCGATACGGCTCGATCGTGCCGTTGCTGGTGAGGTCGTCGATCAGCACGCCGACGTAGGCCTCGTCGCGCCGCGGATACCATGGTGCCTTGCCTTGCACGGCGAGCGCGGCGTTCAGGCCCGCGATCAGCCCCTGCGCGGCGGCCTCCTCGTAGCCGGTGGTGCCGTTGATCTGGCCGGCGAAGTACAGGCCGGGAATCGCCTTGGTTTCCAGCCACGGCTGCAGGCCGCGCGGGTCGAAATAGTCGTATTCGATCGCGTAGCCGGGACGGGTGATGTGCGCGTTTTCGAAACCCTTGATCGAGTGTACCAACGCCAGCTGCACGTCATACGGCAGCGAGGTGGAGATGCCGTTCGGATAGATCTCGAAGGTATCCAGCCCCTCTGGCTCGATGAAGATCTGGTGCGAGGACTTCTCCGCGAAACGCACCACCTTGTCCTCGATCGACGGGCAGTAACGCGGGCCGACACCCTCGATCTGGCCGGTGTACAGCGGCGAACGATCCAGTGCGCCGCGAATCAGCTCGTGCGTGCGCTCGCCGGTGTGGGTGATCCAGCAACTGATCTGGCGCGGATGTTCATCGCGCGTGCCGAGGTAGGAAAACACCGCTGCCGTCGCGTCGCCGGGCTGTTCTTCCAGATCGCTGAAATCGATACTGCGCCGGTCGATGCGCGGCGGCGTGCCGGTCTTCAGCCGGTCGGCCGCCAGCGGCAGTTCGCGCAGCCTTGAAGCCAGCGCGCTGGCCGGCGGGTCGCCGGCGCGGCCTCCGGCGTATTGCGCGGGACCGATGTGGATCCGGCCGGCAAGGAAGGTGCCGGCGGTGAGCACCACGGTGTGCGCACGGAACGACAGGCCCATTTGTGTGACGACACCAGTAACGCGGCCGTTCTCGATGATCAGGTCGTCCACCGCCTGCTGGAACAGTTGCAGGTTCGGCTGGGATTCCACGATCCGGCGGATCGCCGCCTTGTACAGTGCGCGATCGGCCTGGCAGCGGGTGGCGCGTACGGCCGGGCCCTTCGAGGCATTCAAGGTGCGCCACTGGATGCCGGCGCGATCGGCCGCATGCGCCATGGCGCCGCCCAGTGCATCGATCTCCTTGACCAGGTGGCCCTTGCCGATGCCGCCGATCGCCGGGTTGCAGCTCATCTGGCCGATCGTTTCGATGTTGTGGCTGAGCAGCAGCGTACGCACGCCGCAGCGTGCGGCCGCCAGTGCCGCCTCGGTGCCGGCGTGGCCGCCGCCGATCACGATGACGTCGTAGCGGGTCGGATGGTGCATGGAACTGCCCTGAGGGTGCAAAAGGTGACAAAACACGGCGCTATGGTAGCGCCCCAATCGCTGACAAACCGCTCTGCAGGGGCTGGCACGCAACCTGCTTGAAGCATTCTGCACTTTCGCGGGCAGGCGCTGCACATCATGCGCGCCGAGATCGAGCGGACAGGGGTTCGATCGCGCACCGGGAAAGGAAGCAAGACGGCACCCCCTGGGTGCCGTCGTCTTTTCCACGGCCACAAACACAAGGCCCCGCGGCTTTTGAGCCGCGGGGCCTTGTGTTTTTTGAAAGATCTGGCGCCCGGCGGTCTCAGGAACAGGGGGAATCCAGGATGACCGTATTGCCGGGCGCCAGAAACCGGGATATCGGCGATCGGTCGCCTCGAACACTACACGCCCCGATATTTACCCGCCACGCGTGAACAGGCCGTGACTGAAATTGAAATTCATGCCTCGTCCGCGACCGTCGTTGACGTACAGCGGCGATTGTCTCGCGAAGTTCGCAGTCGAGCGCTCGTTGGCATGCCGGTTGCTTCCCTCTGGTTATCGACAACAAAGGGGGATACGTCATGGACATGAGCTTCGATTTCGAACCGGTCTACCCGCACCACGATCTGCTGATCGAGCTTGGTCAGGTTGAAATGGCAATGGACCGCCTGAGCGAGCGCGATGAGAAGCAACGTCTCATGCTGCAGCCGCGGCTCGAGTCGCGCATGAGCAGCTTGCTCGAGGCGCTGAACCATTTGGCCGTCTGAAGCGCGGCCGAGTTTCATCAAGCGGCCTTGGTGGGGCGGGCACTGCCCGCCCTGTGCAGCGAGCCAATCATGCCGCTGGTCAGTGATTCAACACGCCATCGATGATTTCGGTCATGTTGCGGGACAGCCCGCTGTGCCGTGCCAATTCGCCAATTGCCGCATGGGCGGCTTCGCGACGTAGCGGCTCCAGCCGCTGCCAGCCGTTGAATGCCGTGGCCAGGCGCGCGGCCACCTGCGGATTGAGCGCATCCAGCATGATCAGCCGCTGGGCCAGCAACCGATAGCCGGCACCATCGGCACGATGAAACCCGCTGGGGTTGCTGCGCACGAAGCTGCCCAGCAGGGCATGCACCCGGTTCGGGTTCTTTAGGGTGAAGGCAGCATCGTTTTCCAGCGTCAGCACGCGGTCCAGTGCGGCTTCGCCCGGCACTTGTGCCTGCACGGCAAACCACTTGTTCAGCGCCAGCGCGTTGCCGGCATAGCGTTCGCGGTACTCGAGCAACGCCGGTGCGGCCTGCGCGGCATTGCCACGCACCAGAATGCCGAGTGCGGCAAGCCGATCGGTCATGCCCGGAGCGTCCCGGTATTGGGCCCAGGCCAAAGGCTGGGTGCTTGCAGTGTCGACCAGATCCAGCAATTCCAGCACGCGGCACTTGAGCCGGCGACGGGCCTGGCTGACGGCATCGAGTGCCGCATTCGTATGCGCGGCCAGCGACCGATAGCGCTGATGCAGGGCAACTGGACCGATGCATGCGGCCAGTCGTTGTTGCAGATCCTGGCGCAGCGCATGGATGCGCTGCGGATCGACCGTATTCTCCCGCTCGGCCAGTTCGATCTCGCCCGGCGGAGTCAGCAGATCGGCCAGCAGCGCATCGTCGACGACCTGGCCGTTGAACAGTGAAACCAGCGCGTCGCACCAGGCCTGCAAGGCGTCGGATGCGGTGCCGTCGCGCAGGTTTTCGTAGGCCTGCGCAGCGAGTTGCTGGCCTGCCTCCCAGCGGTTGAAACCGTCGACATCGTGACGCAGCAACAACGCCAGTTCGCCAGGCGTGTAGGCGTATTCCAGGATCACCGGTGCGGAGAATCCACGCAGCAGGGAAGGTACCGGTGCAGCGGCGATGCCGCTGACTACGAAGCTCTGCTCGGCGTGCGCAAGCACGACGACCTGTTCGCGGATATCCGGGGATGTCTCGCCGTCCAGATGCAGCGGCAGCATGGCGCCGTCGTGCGAAAACAACGCCAGTTTGACCGGAACCGGCAGCGGCGGTTTGGGCTCGTGCTCGGCGTGGGTGGTGCTGTGCTGACTCAGCGTGAGGGTGTACTCGCGCCGCGTCGCATCGTAATGACTGCGTGCGCGCAGTCGCGGCGTGCCGGCCTGCGCATACCAGCGCAGGTACGCAGACAGGTTGATCCTGTTGGCGTCGCCCAGCGCATCCAGGAAATCCTCCAGCGTGGCAGCGTGGCCGTCATGGCGCTCGAAGTACAGGTCCATGCCGCGCCGGAAGCCATCCTTGCCAAGACTGCCGGCAATCATGCGCACCAGTTCGGCACCTTTTTCGTACACGGTGGCGGTATAGAAATTGTTGATCTCGCTGTACAGCGCAGGGCGTACCGGATGCGCCAGCGGGCCGGCGTCCTCCGGGAACTGCGCGCGGCGCAGCAAGGCCACATCCTCGATGCGCTTGAGCGGTGCGGAATTCATGTCGGCCGAGAAGCTCTGCTCGCGGAATACGGTGAGCCCCTCCTTCAGCGAAAGCTGGAACCAGTCGCGGCAGGTGACGCGGTTGCCGCTCCAGTTGTGGAAGTACTCGTGCGCGACCACGGCCTCGATGTGGCGGTACTCGTCGTCGGTCGTGCTGTCCGGGTCGGCCAGCAGGTACTTGGCGTTGAAGATGTTGAGGCCCTTGTTCTCCATCGCGCCCATGTTGAAATCCTGGGTGACCACGATGTGGAACGTGTCCAGGTCGTAGTTGCGACCATAGGTCCGCTCGTCCCAGCGCATCGCGCGCTCCAGCGCATCCATCGCATAGTGGCAGCGGTCGATCACGTCGGCTTCGGCCCAGATCTTCAGCGTGACCGGGCGGCCGTCGGCGGTCACGTAATCGCGCTCGATCCTTTCCAGCCGGCCGGCAACCAGGGCGAACAGGTAACTCGGCTTGGGGTACGGATCGACGAAGCGCGCCCAGTGCCGGCCATCCGCCAGCTCGCCGCAGCCGTCGGCATTGCCGCCGGCCAGCAGCACCGGAAAGCGTGCGCGATCGGCACGCAGGGTGACGCTGTAGCGGGACTGGACGTCGGGTCGGTCGGGGAAGAACGTGATGTGGCGAAAGCCTTCGGCCTCGCATTGGGTCAGCAGAAAACCGGCATCGTGCGATCCGGAAAGGTACAGGCCTTCCAGCGCAGTATTGGCCGACGGACGCAGGCGGACGCGGGTTTCCAGCACGCTGCCATCGATGGCGCCGTCGACCTCCAGCACGCGGTTGTCGTAGCGCCACGCCGTGGCGGGCAATGGCTTGCCGTCCAGCGTGATCGACAGCAGTTCGAGGCCTTCGCCGTCCAGTCGCAACGGCTGCTGCTGTGCAGGGTCGCGGTGCAGCCGCAGTCGGGCGACAACTTCGCTGCTGCCGATGCCGAGGTCGAAATCCAGATCGACCGTGTCGACCCGCCAGGCGGGTGCACGGTAATCGCTGAGGTGGATCGGTGCGGGGGCTTGCTCCCGGAGTGCATTCATGCCGAATACCGACGTGGGGTCAGGAAGGGATCGATCACGATAACATGGGGCTCTCTAATGGCAGGGAAAAACAATGATGCGCTATGCCGCGGAGCAAGCCCGGCTGGGTGAGCAGGGTATCGTGATCTTGACCGATCGCCACGATCAACGGCGATTGCGCATCGCGCGGCATGGCGCCGCCCTGCTCGGCTTCGAGGTGCGGGCAAGCGGCGTCGAGTACGATCTTGCCGATGGCTATCGCGATGCCGTCGAGGTGGATACCCGGCCGGGTTCGCGCTTTGCGATCATGGCGCCGTTTGCCGGCCGCATCAACGATGCGCGCTACGCCTTCGACGGCCGCGCGCAGGATCTGCAGCCCGGTGTCGCCGGTGCCGAACGGGCCAGTCGGCACGGCTTCGTGCGTGATGCGGATTTCGTTGTTGCGGCGCTGACCGCCGACGCGCGGCACGCCAGCGTGACCCTGACCTCGTCGGCGATTCGTCCGCAGCCGGGCTACCCGCACGCGATCGACCTCGGCGTGACCTTCACACTGGACGCCAGCGGCGTCACACTGGAGGCGGTGATGCGCAATGTCGGCGACAGCGTGGCGCCGTGTTTCTTCGGCTGGCATCCGTATTTCCGGCTGTCCGCGAGCGGATCGACCGACAGCCGCATCGCCGGCTGGCAACTGCAGATTCCCGCGCAGACGCTGATCCGCACCGACGCAAACCTGATCCCTCTGCCCGGCGCGGCGGCATACGTGGCGCTGGACGACGCCCCGGCGCTGGATTTCCGCGAGCCGCGGTTGATCGGCGACAGCATTCTCGACCAGGGTTATACCGATCTGGCGGCCGACCGGGACGGACGCATCCGCACCCGTCTGCGCGATCCGGCCAGCGGCTTGGGCCTCGCGGCGTGGCAGGAGCGCGGCGTGATGCATGCGTTCACCGCCGACACGGTGAGCCGGGATGCGCGCCGCGCGGTCGCGCTGGAGCCGATGGAATGCATGGCCGATGCGTTCAACCGCGCCGACTGCGCCGACGCGATCCGCCTGTTGCCGGGCGCCGAACGCAGCTTCCGTTGCGGCATTGAGGTCGAACTGCCATGAGCACTTCCCCGGCAACGGCGGCCTTGCCCGACATCGGGCAGATTCGCGACGCTGCGGCGCGCATCGCGCCCCACGCCCGGGTGACGCCGGTACTGCGCAGTGCCGCGCTGGATGCACTGGTCGGCGCCGAGTTGCATTTCAAATGCGAAAACCTGCAGCGCGGTGGCGCGTTCAAGTTTCGCGGTGCCTGCAATGCGGTGTGGGCACTGACCGAGGCGCAGGCTGCCCATGGCGTGGTCACGCATTCCTCCGGCAATCACGGTACCGCGCTGGCACTGGCCGCAGCCACTCGCGGTATTGCCGCGCACGTCGTGGTTCCCGACGGTGCGGTGCAGGCGAAGGTCGAGGCGATCGCGCGTGCCGGGGCGATCCTGCACCGCTGCGCGCCGACCCAGGCCGCGCGCGAGCAGGTCGCCGCCGACGTGCAGCGTGCCACCGGTGCGCTGTTGGTGCATCCGTATGCCGACACCCGGGTGATGGCCGGCCAGGGCACGATCGCGCTGGAGTTGCTGCGGCAGGCAGCCGGACTGGATGCGCTGATCACCCCGGTCGGTGGCGGCGGCCTGGCCAGTGGCGTGGCAATCGCCGCGCATGCGATCGATCCGGCATTGGCGCTGTTCGGTGCCGAACCGCAGGGTGCCGACGATGCCGCGCAGTCGCTGGCGCGCGGCGCGCGGGTGACCACGGTGGTACCGGACACCCTTTGCGACGGCCTGCGCGCGCTGGTCGGCGAGTCCAATCTCGATGCCTTGCGGCGCCATCGGGTCGAGCTGGTCACGGTCAGCGATGTCGAAACGATCGCGGCGATGCGGTTGCTGTGGTCGGAACTGAAACTGCTGGTGGAAGTATCCAGCGCCACCGTGCTGGCGGCGCTGCTGCAGCAGCGCGAACGGTTCGCCGGCCGCCGCATCGGCGTGGTGCTGACCGGCGGCAACGTGGATCTGCGCGCGCTGCCTTGGCAGCACGCAGGCTCCTAGTGTAGTGCTGCATTCTGTTTGGAACTTAAGCGGTCATTGGCGCGGATGACTTTCTGCAGGATGTCGCGGGCGCTCTTGGTCCAGATGAAGGGCTTGGGTTGTGTGTTGTGGTGGGTGACGTA
>Ga0307377_10000774_pt1 | contig 42188 bp, 28 predicted proteins | sample TR3MG_FD_202535 | JGI IMG/M metagenome (GOLD analysis project Ga0307377, IMG submission 202535) | Soil microbial communities from Risofladan, Vaasa, Finland - TR-3 | ecosystem: Environmental > Terrestrial > Soil > Coastal area > Acid sulfate soil | place: Finland: Risofladan, Vaasa | collected...
CTGACGCGGTGACTATTCCTTTTTGTGGTTCCTTAATGAGAGCCTCAGTGGTTTTTGTAACATAATCAGCAGAAATCCAACCCGTTTTGGATTGATAGGTTGTTTTGTACCATTGGCCTTGCTGTTCGGTAAGATCAATCGTCGTGCCTTTCGGAACAGTGACCAGCGCTATTCCTGTCGATGAAGGGGTATCTCTAAGATTTAAGCCTCCTGACGCGGTGACTATTCCTTTTTGTGGTTCCTTAATGAGAGCCTCAGTGGTTTTTGTAACATAATCAGCAGAAATCCAACCCGTTTTGGATTGATAGGTTGTTTTGTACCATTGGCCTTGCTGTTCAGTAAGATCAATCGTCGTGCCTTTCGGAACAGTGACCAGAGCTATTCCTGTTGATGAAGGGGTATCTCTAAGATTTAAGCCACCTGACGCGGTGACTATTCCTTTTTGAGGTTCCTTGGGGGTGGTCACTTCATTTGTACTAGTAGGTGGGGGTTCGATTTTCATATGTTCTCGCATGAGGGCATAGACGGAGGGGGGAATATCGTCCCGTTGAGTTAGTAAAAGGGGGGCCTTGAATTTTGAAGCAAGTACTGTACCGGCTACGGCATCAGGAAATGTGATGCCTGAGGCTAAGAATAGATCATTCGATTTATAAGTGTCTTTCATAAAGGATATGACTTTGGCATTGGTTTCGTATCGGTCCAGACCAGCCAAACGGGTCTCAATAGTAAAGTTATTTTTAGTCAAGTCGACAGAAGGGACGACGGCTTCTCCACCGATCACAATTAAATGCTTAGGTCCAGTTTCTTTATAGTATTGAATTACGGATTTAGGAAGTGTTGTTGATGTAAGAACAATGGGGATTTGTTTAATCCCTGCAAAGGTAGCGGCAGATAATGCATCTGGGAAATTATCTCCGTTAGCAAGGATGAGTGAATCACTCGATAAATGTTTGGCAAGAAGAATGGACGTTTCATAACGATCCTTTCCGCCAATACGTTCCCATGGTAAAGATAATTTATCAAGCTCTTTTTCAATGGAAGGTTGTAAACAAGCAGCTCCGCCTAGAAGAACAATTTTTTTTGGTTTTAAGCGATTCAGTTCGTTGACAACACGCGGGTCAATTGAGTCTCCTTTAGTAAGCAGAATTGGTGCATTTAAGCTAACTGCAAAAGGGGTTGAAGCTATTGCATCTGGGTAATCGGAGTATTCGTCTAAAATAACTGTTTGAGCTGAGTCCCATCCTTTTTGTGATATCTTAAGAGCCGTTTCAACCCTGTCTTGCCCAGAAATACGCTCAGCTGGAAAAACCAAGGGGCTAGCATGTATCATTAAAGGCGTACTTAATACTATAGCAAGTGATGTAATTATCGAAAAAATTATCTTTTTCACAAAGTTCATTCTTCCTTTCTCTTATCGAGATATGTAGATTATACCATAAAAACTATTGTTTTTTATTAAAATTACGACAAAATAACTTTTCATATTTGATTGCAAATACTCGAAAACTTAGAAATATATCAACTGAAAGGAAAATATGAAAATTTTGCTTCATTAATGTATAATCTAACCTAGACAGAAACATAGAATGAAGGTGGTTGTTAAATGTTTAAAATTACTATGGATTGTATTGAAATTAAACCCATGACAGAGTATTTCTCTTCAGACGCTAAGAAAGGCACAGAAGAATTTGAACAGCTAATTAAAAAATTCGAAGATGAACCACAGTATATATTCCGAATGAGAGACCAAGACCAAGAAGTCTACTATATGGGCTACTCGGATGACTGTACCAGGCCAGGGGGTTTTGATCCGTTAGATATGTATGGAGAGTATTATGGTTGCCTTGACATCCAATATCTAAATGCCATGGGTGAGTATGAGAGACTATAATAACTTTAAAACAACTAAGAATATGAGGGAATGCAATGTATCCAACAGATCTAAACTATAAAATGCCGGCGGAATGGGTCAAGCACTTGCGTACCTATATTTCTTGGCCGGTTCAGTCGTCTATGTGTTATCCGGAGGAATATGATGCAGTTTGCCTAGGCTATGGCGAAATTATCCAGGCTATTGCTGAATTTGAACCTGTGACGGTTGTAGCGAATCCCGCTGATTCGGAAAAGCTCTCTCACTTATTTCGAAACGATCTGATTGAATTTCTTTTCATCGACCATAATGATGCATGGTTACGAGATAATGGGCCGACATTTCTAATCCATGACACAGGCGGGTTAGCAGGGGTCAATTGGCAGTTTAATGCCTGGGGCGGTAAATATGAGCCGTGGGATTTAGATGATCAGGTTGCTCCTATAATTCTTAAATCTGTCGAGGTGAAATGCTTTGATGCTCCTCTTGTGATGGAAGGGGGTTCGCTTCATGTGGACGGAGAGGGGACGCTTTTGACCACGGAGCAGTGTCTCCTAAATCCCAATCGAAACCCGGAACTAACAAGAGACCAGATTGAAGCGGAATTAAAGAAATTTTTGAATGTACGAAAAGTAGTCTGGCTGAAAAACGGGTTAGACGGGGACGAGACGGACGGTCACATTGATAATATCGCCTGCTTTGTGGCACCTGGTAAAATTCTGATTCAGATTTGTGACGATCCTGAGGACGAAAACTACGTGATCACTCAAGAAAACTTAAAGATACTTGGCGAGGAAACTGATGCCCTAGGAAGAAAATTCGAACTAATCCCTATCCAACAGCCTCCGAAATTGTGCGATTCAGAGACTGGTAGGCGCTACACCTTGAGTTATTTGAACTTTTATTTTGTCAATGGGGGATTAATCTTGCCCGCTTTCGGAGGCGTTGCGGCAGAAACCGACCGCTTAGCTGTGCAGGTGTTGGGCAAACTCTTCCCAGAAAGACGGATTCGCACGGTTAATGGCATGGCGATTATTCGGGAGGGCGGCAATGTGCATTGTACTACCCAGCAGATGCCGGAGGGTGTTGCATGAGAAACGTAAAAGTGGCGGCTACGCAGATGAGCTGTTCTGGAAGCATCGACGAAAACATTGGAAAAGCGGACGTAATGGTTAGGGAAGCAGCAAATAGGGGAGCGCAAATAATTTTGCTTCAAGAGTTGTTTGAGACTCCATATTTCTGTCAAAAGGAAAAATCCGACTATTATGTCTATGCGACGGAATTAGAAGAAAATAAAGCGATTCGACATTTTAAGCAAGTGGCTAAGGAGCTTCAGGTGGTGTTGCCAATCAGCTTCTATGAGAAAAAAAACCAGGCCCGCTATAATTCGCTAGCCGTCATTGATGCCAATGGAGTTGTGCTGGGGAAATATCGCAAGAGTCACATACCGGATGGACCAGGTTATGAAGAAAAGTTTTACTTTAACCCGGGGGATACCGGGTTTAAGGTCTGGAACACCCATTACGCTAAAATCGGGGTCGGCGTTTGCTGGGATCAATGGTATCCTGAAGCCGCGCGATGTATGGCCTTAATGGGTGCTGAATTGTTTTTTTATCCGACGGCTATCGGTTCTGAGCCCCAAGATGGGTCCATCGATTCCAAAGATCATTGGCAGACCTGTATGCTCGGGCATGCCGCATCAAACCTGATTCCGGTGGTGACCTCAAACCGAATCGGGGTTGAGCAAGACGAAGATTCCAAGATCACCTTCTATGGTTCTTCCTTTATTGCTGGGCCGCAAGGGAACAAGGTGGCCGAGGCTAGCCGAACAGAGGAAACGGTCTTGGTTGCTGAATTTGACTTGGAACAGCTTGAGACTCAGAGGCAGGAGTGGGGAATCTTCAGGGACCGTCGGCCTGACTTATACAGTATTATTTCATCTTATGATGGGGAGTTAACCATCAAGGGGACTAATGTGAGGGTATACAATCCAGACTGAAGAACCCACTTTGTCAATATAGTTAATATTAGAGAGTCTTTCACACGTTTGCCTGTGAAAGACTCTCCTTTTAGAGATAGCGCAATTGTCTATGTGATAAATACTTAGGGAAATTTTTCTGGTTGTAGACAAATCACTTGCTGGAGAAGAAATTTCGTTGAGAACGTAGTGTTGTCTGAAATTGAGGAGGATTGATTCGATTTATGGCGAATTACTCACAATGTGTTGTAATTAGAAAACAGTAACTGATAATTCAATCAGGTAATTAGTGGAGGCAAAAATTGAACGAAATAATTTTAGGAGTGAAAAAAATGAAAAAGTTAGATACTCCAAGGTCCAAGGTAAACTACGGTATACGAATTAAAATGTTATTAGGCTTTTTTATTGTATTGCTACTAACTTTGCTGGTAGGGGGGGCTGGATATTATGGCGTTTATATGGTCAACCAGAATGCGGAAGATCTCGGTAATCATTGGTTGAAAGCATCCACTGCCTTGGCTAAAGTTGTTGAGGATACGGAAGATACCCGGCGCACTCTTTTGTTTGGATTTACGATGCGTGCCGATGAGACAGATTACCAGAACAGCAAAACGGATTTCAGGAGCAAAAAAATCAAATGGGAGAATGATTTTAGTACTTATGAAAAATATGTAACCACTACTGAGGGAAAAGCAAGAAACGTAACAATGCGTAAATCATTCGATGCCGATATGGCAGATGATGATCAGATCTGGAAATTGGTAGACGAAGGTAGGGATGTCGAAGCCCAACCATTATTGAGCAAATCAAGTTTTGACCAGCTTCTTAATAGTATGCAAGATCAGATGGCTTCATTGGAAATTGGAGGATACAAGGCCGTAACATCTGCGCAGGCTACAAAAAATTCTGTCGTAAGGCTTCTTATCATGATCATTACCCTAGCATTGATGGTGGGGGCAGTGCTGGCGGTTATGATAGCACGACATATTAGCAAGCCCCTTGTCGCAGTGACTAAGGTTGCTCAGTCCGTGGCTGATGGAGACTTGAACGTTAAAATCCCTACGATTAAAAACAGAGACGAAATCGGCGTCTTATCTAGGGCAGTTAGTGAAATGGTACATTCGTTACGAGAAGTCATCGGAGAAGTGTTAACCCAATCTGAGAGTGTGGCTGCAACCAGTCAAGAATTGTCGGCTGCTGCTGAGGAAGCTACGGCTAGTAGTGAACAAGTGTCTGACACTTTAGCTCAACTTTCGGCCGGTGCAGCTGACCAAGCAATATCAGTGGGGGATATAACTGTTGTGATTGAACAGCTTGCGGTAAACGCCCAACAGGTTGCAGAAAATGCAGAGGTAGTTAGTCAAAGTAGTGGGAAGACCGCCCGGGCTGCAGAATTGGGGGCAGTACAGGCAGAAAACGCCGTGCGAAAAATTGAACAGATCAGAGAAGTGTCAGCCCAAACAGCCGAAGTCATTTCTCAATTGGGAGACCAGTCCACACAGATCGGGCAAATTGTGGATGTGATTAAAGGAATAGCCGACCAAACTAATTTGTTGGCTTTAAATGCTGCCATTGAGGCTGCCCGCGCGGGCGAACAGGGGAGAGGCTTCGCGGTAGTTGCTGAAGAGGTTCGAAAACTGGCAGAGCAATCTTCGATGTCGGCAACGCAGATCGCAACCTTAATCGGTAATATTCAACGAGAGACGGAACGTGCCGTCGAAGTGATGGAGAAAGGAAAGGAGGAAGTGGTCTCAGGAGTTGAAGCAGTGAATTTGGCCAGAAATTCCTTCCGAACCATTGTAGAAGAGGTCAACTCGGTCGTTGATCAAATTCAGCTCGTCACAGCTGCTTCACAGCAAATGGCCCTCGGGACCACCCAAGCCGTTAAATCCGTGGAGAGTATTGGCGTCATAGCGGAACAAACTGCAGCCAGTGCCGAAGAAGTTTCCGCTGCGTCTGAGGAACAAGCCGCTACGATGGTATCGGTCAGTCAATCCTCAGAGGCTTTAGCAAAGCTTGGGGAAAGCCTAATGAGTGTTGTTGCCAAATTCAAGGTTTAGTTAGCTACCCCCGATTTCATATAAAAAATGCACTCAGCAGAGTGCATTTTTTATGCTGGGAACTGATAGGATTGATATTATCAAGGCCTTATGTCAAATCAAAAAGCTCTCGTAGTTCTTGTTCCGATAGTTTGGAGAGCATGGTTTCTCCCGGTTGTATGACGGTATCAATTAGTGTTTTTTTCTTTGCCTGCAAAGCATTGATTTTTTCTTCAACCGTTCCTTGGGTAATTAGTTTGATTACCTGTACGGCGTTTTTTTGGCCGATGCGGTGCGCACGGTCGGTGGCTTGATCTTCTACAGCGGGGTTCCACCAGGGGTCGTAGTGAATGACCATATCGGCACCGGTAAGATTTAATCCCGTGCCACCCGCCTTTAAAGAAATCAGAAAAACTTTTCCTGCGCCAGCATTAAAGGAGTTGGCCATTCTTAGACGGTCTGAAGCTTTTGTTAAACCCGAAAGATAGAAATGCTCAATACCCTCCGAGGTAAGATAATGTTGGATGATGTCCAGCATCGTCGTGAACTGGGAGAAAAGCAGAATACGGTGACCGCTATCGAGAGCGTCTGTAAGAATTTCCTGTAAAAGCAGCATTTTACCGCTCTCCCCGGTGTAATTTTCCAAGAACATGGCCGGGTGACAGCAAATTTGTCTAAGTCTAGTTAGGGCAGCGAGGATTTTCATGTGGCTTTTGTTATAACCTACAGTTACAATTTCCTGGGCTATCTTTCCTTTCGCCTCCTGTAAATAGGCTAAATATAATTTTTTCTGGTCTTCCGTCAAGGGAGCACTGAGTAGGGTTTCAATCTTGTCAGGTAGTTCTTTAAGGACATCTTTCTTCAGTCGTCGTAAAATGAAGGGGTTGGCATGGCGACTTAATTCCGCAAGAGGTTTAGAGTCCTCGCCTTTGATAATCGGGATTTCGTATTTCCTGCGGAACTCCTGATGGGAGAGAAGATAGCCTGGCATTATAAAATTAAAGAGGGACCAAAGTTCGGAAAGCGAGTTTTCGATCGGCGTTCCCGTCAGTGCAAAATAACCCTTAGCTTGAATCTGTTGGACAGATTTTGCGTTGAGGGTTTGCGGGTTTTTGGTATGTTGTGCCTCATCTAAAAAACAGTAGGAAAACTTATACTTGGCAAATTTATCAATGTCCCGCCGCAGTATGGGGTAAGAAGTGACAACTAAGTCCCATTGTTCTTCCATATCCGATAATTGTGTATGTCGTTCCTGGGGGGTGCCTTCCACAACTAGAACTTGTAGGGTGGGGGTGAATTTGTTGGCTTCCTCTTGCCAGTTATAGATTAATGACGTGGGGGCAATGACCAACGCGGGTCCCGGGGCATTCGGTTTTTCCGATAAAATAAAGGAGAGGACCTGTATGGTCTTGCCCAATCCCATATCATCGGCTAGAATACCACCTAGGCCAAACGAAGCCAGAGTTTTTAACCATCTAAAGCCGGTCTTCTGGTAATCTCTTAACACATGCTGCAACTCCGCGGGGATTTCGAACTCCCCGTCTTGGGGTTCGAGGATGCTTTGGACTAATTGCTTAAAGGCTTTATTGCGATGCACTCCCGGCAGGTTAGCCTGACGCAAAAAGCTGTCAATATACATAGCTCGGTATTTAGGCAGATTAAGCAGTTTAGTGTTCAGATCATCAGCGTCAAGGTTCAAATAATCTAGAAGTTGGGCAATAGAGGTCAACTCGGTCTGGTTTAAATCAAGGAAAGAACCGTCTCGGAGGCGGTGGTATTTCTTCTTCAAGTGTAGGGAATGAAAAATATCCGTCAATTCGTCTTGTTCAATATCATTGTATTGGAAGGAAACCTCTAAGATGTTCAAGGTTTCGTCTAAACGTACCTGTCCGGAGAACGTGGTAGAGGTTCGGATTTTAACTTTGAATTGATCGGAGTAGTATAGTTCTGCAAGGAGTCTTAGTTGAGGGAGCCAGGTCACTGTAAATTCAAAGATTTTATCGTCGTCTTCAAGGTGAATTTGACCTTTGGAAACAATAAAATCCGCTTGTTCAAGGATGTTTAGAATTTTTCGTTCTTGGACTACAGAGCGAATGAGGATCACTGTGTTATCTGCTGAATTAGTGAGAGTTTCCCGGGTAGAAGAAAAGGGATTAATGACAGTATCACCATAGTGAAATTCCAATCGGGCAGTGATTCCCATATCCTTAGCGCGATCAAAATAGATACTTGCTTGTAAGGTTTCCTGGTTGAATTTGTCTTCTAGGGCGGGGTCAATAGACACCTGACCCAGTTTCCCAAGCAAGGGCAGAGCTTCCGAAGCGAAAAACTCCTTCTGTGCCGCTGGAATGACAAGATTGGTCGTGGGTCCTTTGTGGAGTGCTCTTAGAATCGGGGGGAGAAGATCTTTTTGGGCAGGGGAAGCCAGATAAATATTTTGCTGATAGGAGTAGTAACTGCCATCTGGTGTAAGTTGGAGAGGGACTTCGTCACTTTCTAATGCCAAAGTAAGATCTTTACCTTGAGCCTGTAGAGAGAACTCCATAGGTAGGCCTCGACGGACAATTTGGGTGGGAAGTAGGGGGGGGGAGCCGATGCTCCATAGAAACACCTTGTTCCCTAAGGCATCCAAAAATTTAGTTAAGTAATATCCACTTAGAGGCAAAGACTTTTGGCATAGGTGGGTAGAGGTATAGAAGGGCCCTTGCATTTCCGTTAAAGCTGTATGCTGTTCAAACATTTCCTGGAGCATGGCGATGAGCGCTCGATCTTCTTCCTTAAAAGATTGGCGCGATGGTTCAAACGTGAACTGTTTGCCGAATTCAAGAGATCGCCCTGTTTTTATAGAGGAGATGAATTGTTCAATGTCTTTGACCACATATAGTCGTTGTAGACCCAGTTTGAGTTGCATTTGGGCAGAAACCCGGCGACCAGGGGTGATTTGGAGTTCCACGACGAGGGTTACCTCTTCTTGGGGGGCTTCTTGGTGATTACTGAAAAATATTTCCAATAGATCTTCCACAACACGGCTAGAGACTACGGGATCAGGCCAAGCTGTAGGTAATTTCTGCTGGGCTACTTTTAACACGGCGATGACATGTTTGCACGCTCCGGGATAGTCTATAAAGGCTGGGCAGTTGCAGCGGTAGGAGCGTACAGAGCTATCTTTCTCAAAAGCTACCTGGACGGCATAACGTAAACCTCCTATGACATTAGCGTTCACCAGGCCTTTATCAGGGGAGAAGATGAAATTTCTGACCCTACCAGCTGTGTAATAGGAAAAACCCTTCTTATATACGCGGTCATTATTGGCAAGATCCAGAATTTGTTGCTCAGAAATGTTAAAGCGAGGCATGAAATACTCCTTTTGTCGGCATTATTCTATCAAGGATATCTATTAAGAATATCATAGTTGAGGGTTACTAGTCTATTTCGCGCGCGTGAGCGTGAGGAACGTGAGGATCTATATGCAAAATACTTAGAGCCGTTGTAAGATTGTATTAACGGATGTCAGGATAGCAGGAGAACTGTACATATATGTAGAAGTGATACAGCACTGCCATCTTACGCAAAGCCATGGAAGGAAAAGCGGAAGAAAGTTGTCTATAAACTTAAATACAAAGCTTAGGGGGGATGTTCCGTGCTTATTACCTGTGATAACAACATGCAAATGGGCTATATTTATTTAATGCCTAATGAGACGACCGCTGAGTACACCCTCGAGAAAAGTGATATCGGACTATATTATGATGTAAACAGTCTTAGCATCCCAAGGATTAAATGGCTTAGCATGGGTCGAAGTTTAAGTCATATGCGTTTGGCGACTAAGACGTATGGAGAGGCTGTTGATAATGCCTTTCATTGTGAATATTGGAATGATTTAGATAGTGAAGGATATATGATCGGAATCGAACTGTATCTGACTGAGGAACTGCTCCTGCCTTTAGTAGCACATCAAGCTTTCAAACTTTACGATATACGCTGGCGTAATCGTGATTTCAGAGTCCTTACCTTGGACGCGTATCATGATGTTCTCAATAAAAATAATATTATCTATCCCTTAACCTCAGAAAAAGACGCTTTTGTAATAATAGCCATTGATCCATTATCCCAGGTAGGTAAGATTATGGCCCTGGTCTCTGCAAGGGATGATATATACCCGATCGATTATTTACAGAAACCACTGTTCATGTTAGCTAATTCCAGTCGCTTTTACAATAGAGAATAGTCTTCTAACTAGGTTACTAATAATTATGGCCCTACTATAAAATACTTAATGTCCTTTAGCGGGCATTAAGTATTTTTTGTCCTTTTTTGCTATTTAAGGGGCAATTATAAAAATCAGCGACTGGTTTATCTGAGAAAAAGGGGGAAAAATGAAACGAGGGGCTTTCATATGAAAGCAAGGAAGCGACAAAACAGTCCCTCTGTTTTGTGTTTTCTTGCAGACAGAGACAAACGTATTCGATGAGGATATAATGATATTCTCTTAAGTTGGAGGAATTTGATGAATTTCGCCGAATAATAGTGTCTAAGGAAAAAATCCTAGAGGAGGGGTACAAATTTAATTATGCTTACTGTTGAAAAAATAGGTGGAACGTCAATGGTCCAGTTTCACAATGTGCTTAACGATATTATAGGCTACCCAGGTTCAGCAGGGTTTCGTTATGGGAGAGTATTTGTGGTCTCTGCCTATGCAGGGGTAACCAATATGCTTCTTGAAGATAAGAAAACAAAGGCACCTGGTATCTATCAATACTTTATTAAAGGGGACAACTATGAATCGGCCCTGGATTATTTGTTAGACGAGGCACTATTAATCAATGAATCGTTTATAAACATTGGTCTGGATACCAAAGAATGCCAACAATTTCTAATTGAACGAATCATTCAAACCAAGGCTTATCTAAATAGCATGGAAGATATCATAGCCTCTGGGTATGTCGGGCGGGACAGTATATTCTCCGCAGCTAGGGAGTTGCTAGCATCCATAGGTGAGGCTCATTCAGCCTTTAATACTGTAAACATACTTCGGAACAACGGTATTCTCTCTGAGCTAGTCGACTTAACAGGTTTTCGCGATTCTAAACAACTTTCGATCAGCGAACGTATTGAGAAGTCCTTCAAATGTGTAAATCCTCAAGAGGCAATACTCGTTACCACCGGATATACAAAAGGGATCGAGGGAATCATGCGGGAATATCAAAGGGGATACTCAGATATCACCTTTTCGAAAATTGCCACCCATCTTGATGCAGATGAAGCAATCATCTATAAAGAATATCATTTATCCTCAGCTGATCCCAAAATTGTGGGTGTCGATAAAGCAATAGTGGTCGGCAGGACAAATTACGATGTCGCAGATCAACTTGCGGACATTGGCATGGAAGCCATTCATCCTAATGCGTCGAAACCGTTAGAAATGGCGGGAATAAATCTTCGTATCAAAAATACCTTTGAACCTGATCACCCCGGAACAGTTATTTCAAATGATTATATTGGTCCACAAGCTAAAATTGAAATAATCGCAGGTTCCGATAAAATCGTGGTCTTGGAAATTCATGATACATCAATGGTCGGAGAAACAGGCTTTGATCTAGAAATTATGAACAAGTTTATGAGTCATAATATTAGTTACATCATGAAAGCTACTAACGCGAATAGTATCTCGCTCGTTATATGGGAATCGGATCTCAATGACGTCTTAGTGCCCGAACTTGAAGCAGAATATCAGACAGTTACAGTCCAGGAGGCAGCAATCGTCTGTGTGATTGGATCCAACATCGCTATGCCCAGGATTCTGGCCAAAGCGGCGAATGCCTTAGCTAAAAATAATATTAACATAAAATGTGTATCTCAGTCTCTCAGGCAGGTAAATATGCAATTTGTCATTGATCGTAAAATGTATAATAAGGCGATAATATCTTTGAACGAAGATTTATGTCTAGCAGATATTAACCAATAATTTCGAAGCCACTTATCTAAGTTAAACATTGACGATCTAACTGAACTGACCCACGGACAGTGGGTGGATGTTATCCAATCCGAAATAACCTGATAGGATAAGGAAAATTTTAGGGGAGGAGACAAACCGACAATATATTCGATGTTAGATTGATATACTTAAGTTGTTAAATTCAAACCCCCAGGGGGTTCCGAATGTCCTAACTTTTATAAATATCTATCTTATCATAGTACTCCCATAGTAATATAGTATTATAGTATGGTAAAATGTACTAAAGGCAAATATCGAAATATTCTCAAAAATGTCGGAGGCGAAGGTGTTTGAAACATAGAAGAAAAGTGATAGCAAGCATAGGATGTCTCTTGTTAGCAACCCTCATCGGTTATCCGAAATTATTTAACACAAAAACAATCTCTTCGGAGAGTCAATGTTTTGAACCAAAAACTATTGAGGTTATTGTTCAAGAACGCCCAGGAAGTGACTCCCTGCCCATACTTCAGTCGGTTGGAGGGATACTTGTTGCAGAGACCCCAATAATCAACGGATTTGTTGCTAAGGTTCCGGCAGACTCTTTGATAAAGTTGGGTCAACAAGAGGGTGTGTTACGCTATGCGGTAAGTCACCCGCTTAGCATGACAGGGGACTTTGGGAAAAAGATGAAAATAGGTGAAGGCAACCAATTTAAGCGCCCTGAAAGATTAGATAACGATTACAGAGAGATCGTAGAAGCGGACGCTGTCAGAGAAAAGGGAAAGGGTGTAACTATCGCTGTTTTGGACAGTGGAGTTGGCTCGGATTCCTTTAGTAAAGCTAGCCTTAATGTAGTTCGATCTATAGCAATTAATCCCAAAGCGGCAACACCGGATGATTTGTATGGCCACGGAACCCATGTGGCTGGTATTATAAATGGCAAAGGATCCAAAGCAGTTACGGGGATAGCTCCTGAAGCTAAAATAATTAATGTTAAACTAGGGGACGATCAAGGTAACCTAACTGAAAAAGACTTATTACTAGGTTTGCAGTGGGTGTATGATTTTAAAGATGATTATAATATAAAGGTCGTTAACCTCTCTGTTTCCTCTGATGTTGCAGGGTCCTATATAGATAGTCCCCTGAGTGCAGCGGTTGAGCAGCTTTGGTTAAGTGGAGTCACTGTTGTAGCGGCTGCGGGGAACGATCTAACTAATCCCTCGAATATTGATTATGCTCCGGCAAACGATCCTTTTATTATTACTGTAGGAGCGGTTGACGGAAAGGGACAAGAGAAGGCTAAAGAATCCGAGCTTGCGGCATGGTCTAAGCATGGGCTCACGGCCCAAGGAGTTCTCAAACCTGAGGTAACCGCACCAGGAGTTGATATAATTTCACTTTTGTCTGAGCAAAACGCTACATTAGCAATCGAGCACCCAGAGGCAGTTATCAACAAGAACTATTTCGAAATGAGTGGTACGTCAATGGCCGCACCTATGGTAAGTGGCACGATTGCTCTAATGCTGGAGGCAAACCCTTCGTTAACACCTAATGAGATTAAATCTATTGTGCTCGGAACGGTCGTTCCGTATAAAAATATAACTGATACGGCGGGTGTGATTGATGCTAAAAAAGCTGTAGAAATTGCTAAAGATGCTAAGAAGTTTGCTCAACTTCCAAAATATAATAACACTTGGCCCCTTTCTTCCTATATGGTGGATTCCGGCTCAACGATTGATTGGGCAAAGCTAGGTTGGGGAAATCTTGATTGGGCAAAGCTAGGTTGGGGAAATCTTGATTGGGCAAAGTTAGGTTGGGGGACATATTGGGATAGTTTGGCTGAATAATCAATCGGACCTATAAATACAAGTAAAAAGCAGTTTACAAGACTGCTTTTTACTAACGTTTTAGGGGGAGTATAGACTGAACAAATTAATAGCAGGGGCCAAATATTATATAGCCTTCCATGTTCTTGTTACATGTTTTATACTTTATAATGTGCTACTACATACTACTTATAGTATATCGTTCTCGTGGGTAATCCCCTTTATCTTTTTCGGGGGTATGTTTGAGATTCTCCGGTTGAGCGCATTTAGTGTTAATGGGCAGGAGTTAAGTATTTCTGCGGGGTCAGCAATTATAATCGCAGCAATTATGCTATTTAACCCTTTGGAACTAGTCTTATTTGCAATTTTTTATGGACTTTCCATGATAATCTTCCGTAACTATCCCCCATCAAAGATTATTTTTAATATTTCAGAAACGATTAATGTTACCTATGTTACTTTCTTAGTCTGGAATTTCATGCATATGAAAAGTGGAGTATTATTAAGCAAGGGTAATATGTTACCTATTCTCGTAGCGATTTTTATTTTTGTTATTCTGGATCTGATATCCGTTTCTATTATAATCTCTATTTCTTCCCAAACTAAGTTGTTCACCATATTGAGAGAATCATTAAACTGGATTATAGTGAATTATGCACTCGTTTCTTTTTCAGGTTGGATACTGGCAGCAGCGTATATAGAATTTCGTTTATACGGGTTATTGGGTTTTGTAATTCCATTACTTCTTATGCAGTATAATATGCGTCTTTTTGCTAAAGACAAAGAAATCCAAGTTGCACAATTGCAAGACTTTAACGAGTTATTAAAAGACAATAATGAGCAGCTCATATTAACATTATCCCAAATCATTGATGCTAGAGAGAACAGTTTGCTTGGACACTCGGTTACTGTGGCGAAATATGCTACCGCTATAGCCGGGAGGCTGAATTTTGCAAAAGAGCAAGTGTATGATTTGAAACGAAGTGCCATGCTGCATGATATAGGAAAGCTTGGAATAAGTGAAACAATATTACAAAAACCAGGAAAGCTGACGGAGGAAGAATTTAGAGTTATTAAACACCATCCCCTTATTGGCCAAAAAATTCTTGAAAATATCAAGGGAATGGAAAAGATAGCTGAAGTCGTTTTACAGCATCATGAGCAATATAGTGGAAAAGGATATCCCAATCAGCTCAGCGAGGAAGGGATCTTGATTGAAGCCCGAATTATTGCGCTGTGTGACGCCTTAGATACAATGCTTTCGACTCGTCCCTATAAACAGGGCTGGGCGATCGATGAAGCTGTCGCTGAATTAGTTCGTTGCCGCGGAACACACTTTGATCCAAAGGTTGTCGATGCCTTTCTTGAACTGAAAAGCGAATTAGAAGATGGTTTTTTCACGAATTCCTATGAAGCTAAGGATAAGGAGCTTGCCTTAGGGAGTTTGCTTATCGGGCAGCAGGCACCTTGATTTTGACACTATAGGAGAACCAGAACCTAACGCTGGTTCTCTTTTTTCTATGTATCCGTTTTACAATACATTTCATTCATTGGCTTGGCTACGACGAGGAAGGAATGGGGGACAACGTTACAGTACATTCCAAACGTCGTTCTAACCCCGTAAAGTTAGCCCAGAGGAGTCTCTTAGCCTAGAATGCACGCAAAGCAAATCGTCCTACACTTGAATCGCCCCCCCGGTGACCAAAGCAGAGGAAGTTTCTTGGCTTAGAGAGCACGGAGAGAGGAATTGCGTCAATGGATGAATGCAAATGAATTGCACGTTCACCAAAGCTTCGAGGAGCGGTTCTTTTGGGTTGGCTTGATGGTTCTCTTTACAATTTAATTTCATTCATTGGCTTAGTTACGACGTTGGATTGACACTAGGGACGAATCTAATCCCCCAGAAGCCTCTATAAGACCCAAGCCAGAGGAAGTTTCTTGGCTTAGGAAGCACGGAGAGAGGAATCGCGTCAATGAGTGAAGGCGATGAAGCGTTAAGAAACGCATTGGTCGCACATGCAGAAAGCCCAGAGGTTATGCGTTTTAGCGGAATCACCAAGCGAATAGCGATGGAACGTGTGCGACCGTGCTAAGAAACGTCCTCCCAGTTTGACCATTTCCCTTATAAGGATTATTATTTATTAACAGGAAGGAAGAAAGAAAACATTGTCGGAAGGAACTACTTATGAACTTAGGTTTTCAAAAAAATGAACGTGGTTTTAGACACTACCTAACCAATAAATATTGGGTCATCTTTATAGCATTATTTTGCGCTGTTCTATGGGGAAGTGCTTTCCCAGTCTTGAAAGTAAGCTATGCCGAGCTTAGGATAGCGCCTGATGATCGATACGCGATTATTGTCCTCGCCGGAATACGGTTTTTTATTGCATCATTACTCATTTTTGCTTTAATTATTATAGGAATTCGCAAGTCGCCAAAGGTGAAGATCGTTATGCTTCCTCAGCTCCTTTTACTGGGCTTACTGCAAATCAGCTTGATGTACTTCTTTTTCTATAATGGACTGGCTCATACCTCTGGAATGAAAGGTGCTATTTTGTCCTCGGCTGGTATCTTCTTTGTGGTTGTCCTTGCCCACTTTGTTTATGTGGATGACCGACTGGACTGGCGTAAGATCCTTGGTTTAATAGCAGGCTTTGCCGGGATCATCTTAATTAATTCAGGAAAAAATTTCACCTTTGATTTTTCCTGGCAGGGCGAAGGTTTTATGATCTTATCCGGTCTGGTTAGTTCTCTTGGGACAATTTTAGCGAAACGAATTTCCAAAGAGGTTCATCCCTTTATTCTGACGGCGTGGCAAATGCTTTTGGGGTCGCTACTCCTGATCGCAGTGGGGCTACCTAGCCTAAAACCTCATGCTATGGTCTTTACGAATAAAGCCTTACTACTTCTCTTTTATTCGGCCTTTCTCTCCGCAACCGCTTTTTCTCTCTGGTATGCTATTTTGAAATACAATAAAGCGGGGGAAATAAGCATCTTTAAATTTATGACCCCCGTCTCAGGAACAATGTTGTCTGCCCTGTTCATTCCCGGTGAACGCGTGACCCTTAATATGTTTGTGGCCTTAGCGCTAGTGGCGTTGGGGGTGATCATAGTGAACTACCAAAGTAAGATCCCGAAAGAGGCGTTTCTGCGTGAGGGTCCCTACTGAGTCGGTGCACGAAGTTCGAGGATCGGATATAGAACATTTGGTCCCTAAATAAGTCTAGCGTAACGGCAAAAGTAATGATTTAATGGCGATGGCAAGTCGCTTCATTGATTTAAACATGATATTAGACTACAAAAGATGGGAAGTATGATATGGGAAAGACATTAGTATTGACTGAAAAACCCTCTGTTGGCCGTGAGGTGGCGAAAATCCTGAATTGTAATCAAAAAGGTAACGGATGTTTGATAGGGTCTAGATATATTGTGGTTTGGGCCTTAGGGCACTTAGTAACGCTTGCAGACCCGGAATTGTATGATGATAAATATAAAATTTGGAAGATGGAAGACCTGCCCATGCTACCAGTGAAAATGGACTTAGTGGTCATGAAAGAAACCTCTAAACAATTTGGTGTGGTCAAAAACTTGATGAAGAGTCCAGATGTTGATGACCTCATCATTGCAACCGATGCCGGACGAGAAGGGGAACTGGTAGCACGCTGGATTATCAAAAAAACTGGTTGGCGAAAACCCATCAAACGGTTGTGGATCTCTTCTCTAACTGAGCGGGCAATTAAGGAAGGATTCAAAAATTTAAAACCAGGCAAGGAGTATGAAACGTTATATGCCGCAGCAGAATGCCGAGCAGAAGCAGACTGGTTAATCGGGCTGAATGTCACCAGGGCTTTGACGTGCAAATATAATGCCCAACTTTCTGCTGGGAGAGTTCAAACCCCTACACTGGCGATGATTGTGGAGCGGGAAAATGAAATCAAACAGTTTGTTCCAAAAGAATATTGGTCGATTAATGTCTTGGCTACTGGAGTTACCTTTCGTTGGCAGGATAAAAACGGTCAAACTCGGATATTCGATAAAACTAAAGCAGATCAACTTGTGACCAAAGTGACAGGACAAACCGGGGAAGTGTTGGAGGTTAAAAAAGAGGCCAAGAAAGAACTTCCTCCACTTGCCTATGATCTCACAGAGTTGCAACGAGATGCTAATCGTAAATATGGATTCTCCGCCAAAACGACGTCCTCGGTCATGCAGCAACTTTATGAAAATCATAAAATAGTGACCTATCCGCGCACCGATTCTCGTCATATTAGTGAAGACATCGTTGCTACTTTGCCAGAACGTCTAAAAAGCATTGCCCTGGGTCCATATGTGGACTTGGCGCGAAGCATCTTGAGAAATAAACTTATAATCACGAAACGGTTTGTTGATGGCTCGAAAGTATCGGACCACCACGCCATAATCCCCACGGAACAACCTCCGACGTTATCCAGGCTTAGCTCGGAAGAGTTAAAAATTTATGATTTAATTGTTAAGCGTTTTATTGCTGTACTTTCGCCAGCTTTTGAATATGAACAAACTAAGGTTTTGGTGGGTATGAAAGGGGAAATCTTTACTGCCCAAGGCAAAGTAGTGAAGCTCAAAGGATGGCGGAAGGTCTATGAGGGATCTGGCAACTTATGTGATGACTCTGATGACGGAGAAGCCGAACAAACTCTCCCGGAAATTCGCAAAGGGGAAAGTCTTAAAAACCTATCAGTTAAGTTAGTAACTGGTAAAACAAAAGCGCCCGCCAGACATACTGAAGCCACCTTACTTTCGGCCATGGAACATCCCGGGAAATTGATAGATGATCAGAAGTTACGGGAAGTGATGGATCAAAGCCATGGACTTGGGACGCCAGCAACTCGTGCTGAAATCATTGAAAAACTATTCAATTCTTTTTATATGAATCGACAGGGCAAAGAAATCATTCCCACGTCTAAAGGGATTCAGCTGATCAGTTTGGTCCCATCCGAATTAAAATCGCCGGAACTAACCGCTAAATGGGAACAACAATTGACTGAGATTAGCAAAGGCCGGATACAGAGTCAAACGTTTCTGACTGGAATCAGGGGGTATGCCACTCAACTCGTATCAACGGTTATTGGCAGTGCTCAAACCTTTAAGCATGATAATTTAACGAGAAATAAGTGTCCAGAGTGTGGAAAGTTCCTTCTTCAAGTTAAAGGGAAGAAAGGCGAGATGTACGTCTGTCAAGATCGCGAGTGCGGTTACAGGAAAGGGATATCTCAAACATCGAACGCAAGATGTCCGGAATGCCACAAGAAAATGGAGGTGAAGGGGGACGGAGAAAATAAATTGTTCTCCTGCATTTGTGGGTATCGCGAGAAACTTTCGGCCTTTACGAAACGAAAAGAGGCTGAAAAGGGTAATCTAAATAAGAGGGAAGTTAGCTCATTCTTGCAGAACCAAAATGAGGGTGGTTCGATCAATACGGCGCTAGCAGATGCGTTAGCTAAGTTTAAGAAATAAGCTATGGAATTTTGGATAATCAAATGGAGGTGTTGATATGTCCCAAATGGCTCAGAGCCCGAAATACATGGAACGTGTGAATCGTCTCAAGAGTAGAGTGCTTGGAACACGTCCGGAAATGGATCTTGAGAACGCCAGGATTCTTACTGAGGGATTTCGTGAGGCTGAAGGGGATCCATTTGTCGTTCGAAAAGCCGAGGCTTTTCGTAAACAGTGCAGGGAGAAGGCGGTCACGATATGGGAAGACGAGCTTATCGTCGGGAGTTCCGGGAGCAAGATGCGGGCTGGTATTTTGTGCGCTGACACTTGCTGGTCTGTGCTGAACAAGGAACTGGAGACGATCAACGAACGCCGTTACGATCCGTTTTACCTGAAACTTGAGGATCGAAAGATCTTCGAAAATGAAATTCGCCCCTACTGGAAAGGGAAATCCACCTACGAGGAGTGGCTTGTCCAGATTCCCGACGACACGCGTGAACTGCGAGATAACGGAGTCGTGTACATCGACCGTAAGGCCGTTCGCGGATGGGGAGAGACGACCGCAGGATACGAGTGGTTGATTTGTGAAGGAGTTTCCGGAATCATAAAAGTGGTGGAGAAAAGGAAAGCTGAACTCGATATCACCGTGCCGGGCGATTACGAAAAGGGTTATTATTTGAAATCCCTTTTGATTGTTGGTGAAGGGTTGATGACGTTAGGGGAGCGCTATGCCATGGAAGCTGAGCGTTTAGCGGTCCTAGAAAAAGACCAGCAGAGGGAAAAGGAGCTTTTGGAGATAGCTGAGATATGTCATCATGTTCCTGCTAATCCGGCGCGGACGTTTCGGGAAGCTTTGCAGTCGCTTTATTTCTATCAGATATCCATCTTTATGGAACAGAACGCAGCAAGTTATAACCCAGGACGTATGGATCAGTATCTCTGGCCTTATTACAAGGCAGATCTTGAGGCGGGGCGTATCACTCCTGACGAGGCGCAGGAACTTCTCAATTGTCTTTGGGTCAAGTTCAGTGAGCCGTGTCTCTTTCAGGACGCCGTCACTGCAGAATTCGCCGCAGGGTATCCCATGTTTCAGAATGTTTGCGTTGGTGGAGTGGATAGCGCTGGAAGGGACGCAGTCAATGATCTTTCCTACTTGATCCTTCAGGCAACCATGGATGTGCAACTCTATCAACCGTCTCTGTCGGTTCGCTATAGTCTGGCCAAAAACCCCAACTCCTTTTTGAGAAGAGTTGTGGAGCTCATCCGTCTAGGAACAGGATTCCCAGCGTTCCACAACGACGAAGTCGGAATCAAAATGCTCATGAACAAGGGGATTCCCCTGAAGGAGGCCTTTAATTGGAATCCGTGCGGCTGTGTGGAGACTAACCTGGGAGGGAGTTTGCGTCAGTACACAGCGCTAGCGGACATCAATCTTGGGAGTATCATTGAGTTCGCGCTTTTGGACGGAAAGAATAGGAAGAGTGGTAAATATATATCCAAAAGAACAGGAAATCCGGTCGAATACGAAACATACGAAGATTTTCTATCGGCAGTAAAGAAGCAGATCGAATATGTGACTCACGCCGTTGTGAAAGGGAGCCATGTGATCGATGAAATCTGCATGAATCGCCCATCTCCCGCGCTTTCGTTCACATTTAAGGAATGTATAGAGAACGCGAAGGACTACGCTTGGGGTGGAGCGAAATACAACGCCGGGAACGGAATTATTCTGATTGGCGTTGCCGATCTGATCAACAGCATTGCCGCAGTGCGACATATTGTCTATGAAACGAAACAGGCGACCATGGCTCAGCTTCTGAACGCACTGGACCGCGATTTCGAGGGGCGGGAGGGGATCCGCAAGCTTTGTCTAGACTCGCCTAAGTACGGCAACGATGATCCGATGGTAGATGATATTGCGGGAGATATGTTTACTTTTATCGCCGACGAAATCGAAAAATACAATAGCAAATTCGGGCGCATGACCCCCGGGATTCTCCCTGTGTCCGGTAATACACCGTTTGGACTTGAAGTTGGGGCTCTCCCGTCCGGTCGCCACGCCTGGAAACCGCTGGCGGATGGCGTTAGTCCGAGTGGAGGTACAGACTCCAACGGTCCGGGTTCGGTACTGAAGTCAGTGGCGAATATTCCTCACGCTCGCTTCGTCCAGGGGACTCTACTGAATATGAAAGTGGAACCGGAGATGCTGTCCACTGAAAATGGCATAACGCAGATGATGGCTCTGCTGAAGAGCATGTGCAGTCTGGGTGTCTATCATGTACAGTTCAATGTAATTGACCAAGATAAATTGATCCGTGCCCAAAAAAATCCCGAGGAGTATAGGGGGCTCTTAGTTCGAGTGGCCGGCTATACTGCCTACTTTGTGGAACTTGGGAAAGACGTGCAAGACGAGATCATCGGACGAACAGTGCAACACGGTATTTCTGTGGGGTAGCTTAATGAATGACGGTGTAGCTGAGGGTTCTGTGCTTAGGATCGAGCGGACATCAATCCACGACGGGCAGGGGCTCCGAACGGTGATCTTCCTCAAGGGGTGTCCACTGAGATGTCGCTGGTGTTCGACTCCTGAATCGCAGCGATCAGATCCCGAAAGGGGGTATGCCCGTGATCGCTGCGTAAGTTGTGGAATATGTGTGCGCTCCTGCCCAGAAGGGGCCCTTTCGATGTCGAAGGACGGTCAGAAAGTACTTACTGATTCCTCAAAATGCAAGAACTGCTTTATCTGCGTAGCGAAATGTCCGCACAATGCGTTTAAAAAATACGGAAGTCTCATGTCCGTGCGAGAAGCGGTTCGGGAAATCACCAAGGACGAGATTTTCTTTTTTCACTCGGGAGGTGGTGTGACCATCAGCGGAGGTGAACCCTTAAGTCAGCCAGATTTTGTCTCAGAAGTCCTTAAAGAGTGCAGAGAGCTTGGAATTCACACAGCGATTGAGACCAGTTTTCAAGCCCCGTTCGAGAGTATTGAAAAAATTTTGCCTTGGCTCAATGTTCTATACGTCGATATCAAACATATGGATGAGGAATTTCATGAACAGTGGGTTGGCTCTGATAACTCAATCATTCTCGATAACATTCGAAAAATAGATGAGTCTAATTATCTGTTGGACATCATCGTGCGTATCCCCATGGTTCCAGGCGCAAACGATTCGGATTCGAATCTGTCAGCCACTGCTGAATTCTGCAAATCCTTGAAAAAACTTAAAGAGATAGAGCTGCTGGCCTATCATCGACTTGGCATTGAAACCTATAGAAATCTTGCAATGGATTATCCCTTGAAGGAACTGGTCCCGCCATCGCAGGAAAGGATTTTGGAGCGGGCTGATTTTCTGTCCCAACAAAACCCCGGCGTTCCAATTCGAGTCGGCGGTGGAACAAAGTATACATACGGAGTGGTGAAATTTGGTTAATGGCAAGATCATTAATATTATGAAATATTCTATCCACGATGGACCAGGTATTCGGACAACCGTTTTTTTTAAGGGCTGTCCCCTCAACTGTCTGTGGTGCCATAATCCAGAAAGTCAGGGGTTTGGCCAAGAGTTAATGTATAGACCAGACCGATGTATCGGCTGCGGGCAGTGTTTAAAGATTTGCCCGAACGGTGCGGTTATATCTATGGCGGGAAAATTAGAATACCTTCGGGATCAATGCCAAGCCTGCGGAGCATGCTGTAGGGTTTGCCATGCTGGAGTAAGAGAACTTGTAGTAACGACGATGTCAGTGAGCGAAGTTATGGCTGAAATCGAAAAAGACTTAGTCTTCTATGACGAGTCGGGGGGTGGAGTAACGTTTTCCGGAGGGGAAGCGTTAATGCAGCCCGTCTTTCTTTTAGAAATACTTAAAGGGTGCCGAAAGAAGGAAATACACACGGCTGTAGAGACCTGTGGATACGTAAACCTTGAATACTTGCAAACGATGAGCGATTACGTGGATCTGTTTCTGTATGATTTAAAACTTATGGATAGACAGAAACACCAAGGAGTCACTGGGGTACCTAATGAACTTATCTTAAATAATTTGCGTTGGCTGGCGGAGCATCATCCCCAGGTCATTGTCCGAGTACCGATCATTCCAGGAATTAATGATGATGAGGAAAACCTTAGCCAAATTGGAAACTTTGTGGCGTCTTTAAAACGGGTCGCTGAACTTCATATTCTACCCTACCATAAAGCGGGGGAGGATAAGTACCAACGACTTGGTCTAACGTATCTGTTGCCGGACATACAATCCCCAGACAAAGGGCGCATGGAGCAGATCGTGGGCCAGTTGGAACAGTTTGGTCTGAAGGTTAAAATTGGGGGGTAAAGTGCATATACTAAATAGTAATTGATAATTATATTTCTAAAAATGAGCCTTTTTTTAAGGTATAATAAGGTAGTTCAATAAGTGAACAGCTGGCAATTCTCAAGAAAGGAGAGGTCTTAAAATGAATGAAAGAGTAACCATGCTCAGGCAAATGAGCCTAGAGACGGAAGCCTATATTTCCGCAGAAAGGGCAGAGTTGATGACTGAATTTTACCGTTTGGCTGGTAACTCGTCCGTCCCTGTTCGGCGGGCCTTGGCCTTTAAGTACATGTTGGAACGCAAAGAGGTATGTATTAACCCAGGGGAATTGATTGTAGGGGAGCGAGGACCTGCTCCTAAGGCTACCTATACTTATCCTGAGCTTTGTTGTCACACTCTTGAAGATTTAGATATTCTCGATTCGCGTCCCAAAATTTCGTTTAAAGTCAGCCCACAAGTACGCAATGCGTATGAAGAACGCATTATCCCTTATTGGGAAGGAAGATCTATGCGTGATTTCATTTTTACGGAGATGTCCGAGGCTTGGAAAGCGGCTTATGATGCTGGCATTTTTACGGAGTTCATGGAACAGAGGGCACCTGGGCATACGGTACTTGATGATAAAATCTATCGTTTTGGTCTTTTGGATTTCATCAACAACATCGATGCTCATATGGCGCGACTCGATTTTTTGAACGATGTCGAAGCGTATCAGAAGCAGGAAGAACTGAAAGCTATGCGGATCAGCGCAGAGGGTATCATCCTATTTGCTGAGCGGTATGCCGATAAGGCCAAGGAATTAGCCCAAACGGAAACAGATGTTCTTCGTAAGGCGGAACTGGAGAAGATCGCTGAGATCTGTTCCTACGTTCCGGCCCATGCTCCCCGGAACTTCTGGGAGGCTTTGCAAACCTACTGGTTTGTGCATTTGGGTGTTATCATCGAACTTAACACTTGGGATGCTTTTAACCCTGGAAGGCTGGATCAACATTTATATCCCTTTTATAAGAAAGGATTAGCTGAGGGTACGCTAACTGAGGAAGAGGCTAAAGAACTTTTACAGTGCTTTTGGGTGAAGTTTAACAATCAACCGGCACCGCCTAAAGTCGGGGTAACTGCTGCGGAAAGCGGCACTTATACGGATTTCGCTAATATTAACAGTGGTGGGCTCAGAGCGGACGGATCTGACGGAGTTAATGATGTCACTTATCTGGTGTTAGATGTGATCGATGAAATGCGCCTCTTGCAGCCGAGCTCGAATATCCAGTTGAGCAAGAAAAATCCGGACCGCTTTATAAGGACAGCGGCCCGGATCATACGGAAGGGCTGGGGCCAGCCTTCTGTATTTAATGCTGACACGGTTGTTGAGGAACTTTTGCGTCAGGGTAAATCGATCGAGGATGCTCGACAAGGCGGGACCAGTGGCTGCGTGGAGACAGGGGCTTTTGGTAAAGAAAGTTATATTTTAACAGGGTATTTTAATTTGCCGAAGATTTTCGAATTGGTCTTACACAATGGTCTAGATCCTAAGACAGGTCGACGGTTGGGCTTGGAAACTGGAGATCCTAAAGGGTTTAGTTCCTTTGAAGAACTTTTTGCGGCCTTTAAAAAACAACTTCATTATTTTATCGATCTTAAGGTTAAAGGAAGCAATATTATCGAGCGACTTTATGCGGCCTACATGCCGTCCCCGTTCCTTTCCGTGCTAATTGATGATTGTATCGCAAAGGCCAAGGATTATAATGATGGAGGCGCCCGCTATAATACAAACTATATCCAAGGCGTTGGTCTGGGTAGCCTAACCGACACGTTGTCAGGCATCCGTTACCATGTCTTTGACCAAAAGGATCTCGCTATGGAGCAGTTACTCAAGGCTTTAGAGGATAATTTCTCCGGTCACGAGGGTGTACGCCAGCTTCTTATGAACAAGACCCCGCACTTTGGGAATGATCATGACTATGCCGACGAGATCATGGTGGATATTTTTAACGCGTATTATTCTGAAGTAAATGAAAGGCCAAGCACCAAAGGCGGTGTTTACAGGATTAATATGTTGCCTACGACCTGTCATGTGTATTTTGGGTCAGTCATTGGTGCTACTGCCGATGGCCGCCGGGCATGGGAACCTCTCTCTGAAGGGATTTCTCCAGTTCAAGGGTCTGATCGGTTAGGTCCCACAGCGGTCATCAAATCTGCTTCCAAACTGGATCATGCGCGAACAGGGGGGACTTTGCTGAATCTGAAGTTCACTCCACAAGTCTTAGAAGGGGATGAAGGACTTGAAAAATTAGTCCAGTTGGTCCGGTCTTATTTTAAATTGAGTGGTCACCATATCCAGTTTAACGTTGTTAGTGCTAAGACATTACGGGCTGCTCAGGGTGAACCGGAAAAGTACCGAGATCTTATCGTCCGGGTAGCTGGATATAGTGATTATTTCTGTGATCTGAGCGAAGCGTTGCAGGAAGAGATTATCGCTCGGACTGAGCATACGGCATTTTAAGAGTGCCCCCGAATCTACAAGAAAAACCGTATCACACATTGGGTGATACGGTTTCTGTTAAAATAGCGGCTCGTAACTTTCAAGTTAACTCCCAATAATTCAAAATCCTTCGGGTAACGGGTCTTTTGGATCGAGCACCAATTGATTAAAACCTACGATTTGGGCAGTACCTGATACTTCGGTGAGAACAGCACTATAGTCTCCTACTTTTGTTTCTTCAACAAGCTTTCCCTCAAATAGAGTATTAATGATACTGTAATTGAGGAGGGTATCTCCCTTTTTTAATTCGCCTTTATGATAGTGTAAGGCAATTCTTCCACCAGTTCCAGTACCAGTAGGAGATCTATCGACCTGTCCCTCCGCGAAAATACAGACATTCTTGGTAATGAGTTTGTCTCCTTCTCTCACGGGGGTCTCAAAGAAAATAGTTCCATAAAGCCAATTGACGCCTGATGTCGGATGGTTAAATTCCATAACTGCCATGACTTTATTTTTTATTTCCATGCCGATATGGACTAGTTTTTCCGTATTTTCAGGAGCCACAGTTAACCCTACTTGTTTGGAATCCAGATAGACATAAAATGCACCGCAATACGCAACGTCAGCGGTGATATCTCCTATACCATCTACAGAGACAGTGATGTTTTCTTTATAGACGAAGCAGGGTACATTTTGAAATCTAACTCGTTCTACTTCTCCATTCTTGACGTCAGCGTAGGCTGTAATTCTTCCAGCAGGCGAGTCAATTTTGACTATAATCTCACTTTCATGAGTTAGGATCATACCAGTTTCTATGGCAACCTTTGTCACACCTATAATGCCATGCCCACACATGGAACTTAACCCTTCATTGTGAGTAAATAAGACGCCAAAATCACCATCTTCAGTCACCGGAGGAACAAGGATGCAGCCGTACATTCCACTATGGCCCCGGGGCTCTAACATGATCAGCTTTCGTATATGGTCATAGTTTTCGAGCATATACTGCCTCTTTTCGAGCATGGTCTTTCCATGGATGGGTGGTAAGCCTGAAGTGACGATCCTAAGAGGTTCCCCAGCAGTATGGGCGTCTATGCAATTGATGTAATGCTTGAAATTCATCAGTTCTTCTCCTTCCTAAAATACAGCACAGGTGCAGATTGAAAGATTCACGACACTTAAAAGAGAAATTCCTGACCGATGTCTTGTTTCAAAGCTCTCTGATAAATCTGGTAAGCCGTTACAACATCTAATGCGGCCATCCCCACCATCTTAAAGAGCGTGATTTCTGCTGGAGTTTCCCGTCCTGGGAGGTTACCCGAGATAACCTTACCGATCTCCCCCGTGAATTTATCCTTGGTAATCGTCCCTTTGGTTAATGGAATAATAAAATCACCCGACTCGGCCAGTACTGCATCCTGGGAATCAAAGAAAATCTTATCGGCTCGATGCACGATAAATTCATCTAATTCCTGCATGTTCGGCAGATAGGAGCCGACGCCGTTGATATGTGCTCCTACTTTGACTAAGCGACCGTTGAAAACTGGCTGTCGAGATGTGGTTACAGCGGTGATGATATCTGCATTCGTGATTGCTTCCTCAGAGGTCTCAACGGCCCGGAGGAGCGTCCCAAAATTCACAAATTCATCTTGCATTTGCGCAACAAAAGATTGGGCGCGCTCCAAGTCTAGGTCAAAAATTCGGACTTCCGTAAGATTCCTTACCGTCAACATAGCCTCGAGTTGGGTAATAGCCTGTCCTCCCGTGCCAATCAGTGCTCCAATTTGGGCATCTGCACGAGCCAGTAGGTCGGTAGCTGCTCCTGCCGCGGCTCCGGTACGAAGTTGGGTGAGGTAAGTTCCATCCAGAATACAGCATACTTCACCGCTCGTTCCATCGATTAACACCATAGTTGCTGGAACCGAGGGTATCCCTTTTTTGATATTGTGGGGAAAAACCGAGACGATCTTTACTCCCATACTGTCCAGCTTTTCGACGTAGCCAGGCATGAACAAAGTCTGACCCTCGTAGTTGGGCACGCCAATATTAACTCTTAAAGGAACCACACTTCCATCTTCGGAGTAGATTTGAAAAGCTTGTTTGTCTGCCTCTACAGCATCTTGCATGGTAAAGATTTGTTTGATGTCTTTTTTGGTTAGTAGTAGCATAAAAACCCCTCCAGTTCTTTCGTTTATGATAATACACTATCGATTCTAGATAGACTTGTCAATGAGTTATACCCAGATTTTAACATGTCAAAATTCGATGATGAGGAGATTTTAAATTGATTAAACAGCCTCCCAGCATTTTCAATGATGTGATTGGTCCTATAATGCGAGGTCCCTCCAGCTCCCACACTGCTGCAGCAGTGAGAATCGGTAGGTTGGTTAGACAAATGATAAAAGGGAGCATAAAGGAGGTATTAGTGGAATTTGAACCTCAAGGATCCTTAGCAACAACATATCATGGACAGGGATCGGATTTTGGGTTTGTCGGCGGGCTTTTGGGTTATGAATTATGGGATAAACAATTAACTGATTCACTAAAAGAAGCAGTTGCAAGAGGGGTTCTAATCCAATTTAAAATTACTGATTTTGAGGCTTCGCATCCAAATACCTATAGAATCAGCACTTTAGATGATCAAAATGACCAAATTTCCGTAATAGCTATTTCGGTTGGTGGAGGTATGATTGAAGTCCAAATGATTGACGGGCTTCCAGTTAATATTACAGGAGATTTTTTTGAGACCCTGCTCTTTTTAGAAAATATTGATGAAAGCTTACTAAAGAGCCATAAAATAGTAGCAGAAAAGACAATAAGTAGTATGGAATATATTATTGATTCAATAAAAAATAATCGGGCATTAATCAATATCAAAACTAATTATAAGTTGCTTGAAAAAGATATCTTAAAGCTATATGAATTATCAACAATAAGTAATATCATTCAATTAACCCCGGTATTACCCATCCAATCGAGAAAAAATTGTGTGGTTCCATTTAGTAATACTCAAGAAATGTTGGATATAGGGATAAAACAAAGTTTAGCACCTTGGGAGTTAGCTTCTCTATATGAAAGCGTGAGAGGAAGTCTGCCAAAAGAAGAAATATTTAAAAAGATGCGTGATATTGTCAGGCTAATGTGTGATTCCATAGAGGAAGGATTAAATGGAACTGTTTTTGAGGATAGGATCCTCGGACCACAAGCCTGGATGGTTGATAGGGCTGAAAAAGAAGGTAAATTGATACCAACAGGGGTACTGAATACGATAATCAGTTATATTACTGCCATTATGGAGGTTAAAAGCTCAATGGGCGTAATTGTAGCTGCTCCAACAGCAGGATCCAGTGGGGGGTTGCCTGGAACTATTATTGGCGCAGCAAAAGAAATGAGTAAGAGTATTGAGGATATAACAAAAGCAATGCTGACGGCGGGTATCATAGGGGTATTTATAGCAGAGAAATCTGGTTTTGCTGCTGAAGTCGGCGGATGTCAAGTAGAATGTGGTGCAGCATCCGGTATGGCAGCGGCAGGTTTAGTTCAATTAATGGGAGGCACAGTGCAACAAAGCCTAGACTCAGCCTCCATGGCACTTCAAAATGTTTTAGGTATGGTTTGTGATCCTGTGGCGGGACGAGTGGAAGTGCCTTGTTTAGGGAAAAATGTGATGGGTGGTGTTAATGCTGTTGCTTGCGCCAATATGATCTTAGCAGGATTTGATAAAGTAATTCATCTTGACGAAACATTAACTGCAATGGATAAAGTTGGCCGAATGTTACCTTCAGAGCTGAGATGTACGGGGTATGGAGGATTGTCGACAACCGAAACTTCAAAGAAAATTTATAATCATTTAAACCGATTGGATTGAATCGAATAGAATTGGAACGCCATAAAAGGTATGAATAATAATTTGACGGGAATGTTTAAAATGAAAAAACTATTTTCCTTAATATTAATTGTTGGGATTTGTTTATCCATTGGAGTTTATTTATGGCAGTCACGGATCTTTAAAACAGGGCAAATACCAGAGATTACGCCAAATCAGTTACAACAAATGACAGAGAAGGGTGAAAATTTTTATGTTTACTTCTATTCGCCAACCTGTGAGGAGTGTATTAAGTCCGAACCTAAGTTGGTGCAGGCAGTGAAAGAACTTATGATCAAAAATATTGTAAAAGTAGATGTACAAAGATTTGATTATTTACGCAAAGACCTTCAAATACAGGGAACACCGTCTATCTTTGTATATAATAATCATAAACTGATCAAAGGTATTACTGGAGGTTTAAAAACAGTTGAGGAGTATAAGAATTTTTTTAGAGAAACAGGTGGAACAAGTTGATTTTTAATTTTTTTAAATTATTGCTTGCAGGCATTTACTTATTTGCTGGAGCGTCAAAGATTTTAAATCTGTACCTTTTTAAAGCCACCATTTTGGCATATTACTCCTTTTTGCCGGAATTATTGGCATTATTCATTGCTATTGTGTTTCCTTGGGTGGAAATATTGGCTGGCTTATCTCTAGTTTTGAATTGGAAAACGAAGTATTCCAGCGGTTTTTTATTTTTGTTATCCTTATTTTTCTTTGCTCAAATAATCCTTAATTATAGCAATATTCTACCATATGGGTGTGGATGTTTTGGGTTTGGTGGACCGGAAAAAATTAGCTTATACCACGTATTTAGAGATTTTTCCATTATGTTTTTAGCAGGCTTTGTTTGTTTAAGTGAATGGAAGAAATAAAGAATCTTTGTTAAACTTGGGGTGCTTTGCACCCCTTTTTTGTGTTACGAAATCCGTTGAACGGGCGGTCCGGTAATTTAAACTCAAAAGATACAAAGAGCCTGTTTTAATTAAAGAAACAGGTTCTTTATTTTACCTTAACCATTTTGTAACTATTGTTAAGATCTTTGTAAAAAACAATTTAGTTAATTGGTGTATTGTAAAAGTATCGCGATAGGAGGGTTATTTTAAGACTGAGACAAGAGGTAGGAAGAGGAAGAGAGAACTATGTCCAAAATGAAAATCATAGGTAGTCTGACATTTATGGCGTGTTTTTTAAGTATTAGCGTTTTTTTGGTGGGGGTGTTTCCTGACTGGAGTCTAACTGCTCAATCAGTTACTCGATTATACGATTCGTCAGCGCTGAACGAGGCTTCAATTCCTTTACCTAACAGGAAGGTACTCTTGGATAAAACTAGTATTATCGACAGTAATGAAGACCCATCAACGACAGTTAAGGAGTCGGGAACGGTGACGTCTTCAAGTTCCGCACTGTCCGACCAAGGGGAGCATCCCACTGAAGTGTCTCTGTCCCAAGCAGATGAGGGCAAGCCTCCAACTGAGAGGACTGTATCTCAATCCGAGGGGACTCAGTCTAAACTTCAAGAATCTCAGTCCTCAACAAAGGAGAAACAGTCGCCATCTGCATCTGCATCTGGGACGTCTCTACAACAACCCGTCCAATCAGAGATAAAATCAACCATAATGATCGCAGGTACAGAAAAAGAAGATTTGCCACTGTCGCCTACTCCACTACCCGGGCCACCAGGCACGCCTATTCATGCGTACTATGATGAGGCGGGCAACCCACCTACAGCTCCAGGTTTAGCCATGCGCCAGCGCAAATTCCAGCCAGAAATTGAAAAAATGGCTTACTTGACGTTCGATGATGGTCCTTACCCTAGCACAACACCGAAAATTCTCGCTATTTTGGCCAAAGAAAGTATCCACGCAACTTTTTTTGATATCGGCCAGCAGGTGGAGCTTTATCCGGATTTACTAAAAGCAGAGTATCAACAGGGTAATGCGATCGGCAATCACACTTATTCGCATAACATGGCGAAGCTGTATAAGGACCCTAAGGATTTTCTGGCCGATGTGAAGAAAGCCGAGGAGATAATTTATCATACCCTTGGCATACGCCCCCAAATAGTTCGTGCCCCAGGAGGAACGGTTGGCAATTTTAAGATTAGCTATTTTAATGCTATGGACTCAGCAGGCTATTTAATGGAGGACTGGAATGTTGATTCGGGGGACACCGATGCCCATCTAGTCCCTGCGGATCAGTTAACTCAGCATGTTGAGCAGCAGATTCACGGAAAGACTAGGGTAGTTATCTTGTTGCATGATCTAGTAGGTAAAAACACGACTATTGAGGCGTTACCAAGAATTATTGAGTTGTTGAAAAAGCAAGGATTTTCGTTTGGGGTATTAGGTCCTCATGTTTTGCCTATAGTGTTTCCACAGGGTTTGCACAATTAGGACTGTCAAAAAATATCCTCGTCAGACGCGCCAAATGGTTTATAATAGAAGTATAAGAACAAATATATCAGCTATCCTTCATATCGATGTTCATATATCGTTACTTATTGACAAAGTTATTCGTGTTAAACACATAAAAATAGTATAAAAAGTAAGGAAGTGAGTGCTTAGTGGAGTTAGCGTACTTATAATACGGTCTCTCACTAAGGATAAAATATGAAGGATTTAAAGGTAAAGGTACTGGTCGTTGAAGATGAAGAGTCGATCCGGCGCTTTATTACCCTTAACCTAAGCGCAGCGGGTTACTTAGTGGGTGATGCTGCGACCGGAGAGGAAGCAATTGTGATGTTGAAGACCTTTGTCCCTAAGGTTGTCGTGCTTGATCTTATGTTGCCTGGTATCAGCGGTCTGGAAGTCTGTCAAAAAATACGAGAGACCATGCAAGAAACATTTGTGATTATGCTAACTGCCAGGGGCCAGGATACTGATAAAATTCTTGGCTTGGAACTGGGTGCAGATGATTATATGGTTAAACCGTTTAATCCTTTAGAATTGATTGCTCGTGTTAAAGCTGTTTTGCGGAGAGGCACGGGATTTAGGGACTCAAAAGAGGTTTTCAATTGTAGGGACTTATGCTTAAATATTACCGCTAATAAATTTTTTAAGGAGAATAATGAGATTGAGTTAACCCCAATCGAATTTGCTTTAATAAAAGTATTTATGAAAAACCCTGGGAGGGCACTTAAACGGGAAGAGATGCTAAATACTGTCTGGGGTGACGATTATTTTGGGGATACTAAAACATTGGATGTCCATATTAGGCGCTTACGAGAAAAGATCGAGGACAATCCTTCGCAACCAGAGTATATTAAAACGGTCTGGGGTTCTGGCTACCGATGGCAGCAGGAATCTTAAAATGAAAGGCATTAGAGCTAGGCTAACAGCCAATTTTATGATCATCATAATCATCACAGTTACCATTCTCGAAGTGCTCCTTATCTACACAGTACGGCAAAACTACTATGGAAGTTTAGAAGGAAGCCTCACAAACCAGATTAAGATTTCCGCTGATTTGTATGCTAAGTATTTCTCGGACACCTCCCTTCAGGAAAATGTCTTATATAATGTAGACGCTTTCTGGAACCAAAGTAACGCCGAAGTGGAGATCGTCGATAAGGATGGTAGTATTGTGATGGACTCACTGGGTGTGATCCCCCCAGTAAATGTAGCACTAAACGATATCAAGGATGCCTTACGAGGAGAAACAGGGAAATGGATCGGAAGATTAAATGGCCAAAAAGTTATGGCTGTGGCATACCCGTTAAAGGCCAACAATGAAATAGTAGGGGCCTTGCGTTTTATCACTTCCTTGAGCGCTGTCGACAAGGATATTCTAAACACGGCCTATATCTTTATCTCAATCGGCCTTGTGGTTATCTTTATCGCCGGGCTGATTAGTGTTTTTTTAGCCAATACGATTATTCTGCCTTTGCACGAAGTTACGGAAGCAGCTCAAGAAATGGCTGCAGGCAATTTCCAAGCGCGCAGTAAGAAAACGCATGAAGACGAGATTGGTAAGCTCTCAGACACTCTAAATTATATGGCTGATGAGATCGTGAAAAAGGAACAGCTCAAGAATGATTTTATCTCGTCGGTTTCGCATGAGCTACGCACACCGTTAACTTCGATTATGGGCTGGGCTATCACTTTGCAAAACGAAAAATTCCAACAAAAAGAAATGCTAGCGGACGGCCTGGGGATTATCGCCAAAGAGAGTGAACGACTAACTTTAATGGTAGAAGAACTGCTGGATTTCTCCAAGTTTGTCTCCGGTCGGGTGAAACTGCAAAAGGCAGAAATTAATTTACCCTCTCTTATGGAACATATTCAGAAACAATTAACCCCAAGAGCAGTGAGGGAGAATATCAACTTCGACGTTCAATACCCTGAAGATCTGCCGAATTTCTTCACAGATGCCAATCGCCTCAAACAGTTATTTATTAACATTTTGGATAATGCCTTTAATTTTACGTCTGCGGGCGGGTGGGTCAGCCTTAACGTCGAGATTAATAACGAGGGTTTTCTATTTGCGATTACGGATAACGGATGTGGAATAGCTGCTAAAGAGCTGCCTATGGTCAAAGAAAAATTTTATAAGGGAAAAAGTTCACGCTCGAAAAATGGGATTGGGCTATCAATATGCGAGGAGATTGTTAACTTAATGGGTGGTAAGTTGGAGATTACCAGTGAGCTTAATCAAGGGACAAAAGTTGCAATTACTCTGCCTAAAGGGGAAAGATTCTATGGTTAGGGCGTATAAAGTGTTGTTGGCCGGACTAGTTATCCTTTTGCTTGGTGGCTGTGCCAATCTTTCCTGGACGACAGCGGGTAAGATCATTCCGCCGGCTAATAACCTCTGCCCGTTGGAGGGTAAATGGACGGTAATCCAAGACTTGCAGACCAGTGGAAGTTCCGGAGGGAGTAAACAAAACTGGGTAGGTGAGAGTGCTCAATTTACCGGAAAAGTAGCCATGTTGGGCGACTATGTCTGGAATAATCCTTCCTATAAGATAAAAAAGGTGAATTCCCTAGATTATTTAATGACCAAATATCTTGATTTATCAAGTACCTTAGTACCAGATAGTAAAGAAGTCGATGTCATCACCGTATCTGCTGAGGAGAATTTTCTGGGCGAATTTATGAAAATCGATGACACAAGGGCCATAGCCTTGGTCCAGAATAAAGCGCTATACCTCCGAAAAGTGTCAGATCGAGTGGATAGTTCCTTAGCCACGGCCAACCCCAATGAATTCAACACGAATGATCAAAGCAAGCCGGGAGCATCTGGTGTCCTGGTGGGGCTTAAAATACCGTCTGGTTCGGGCAGTAACGGCGGGCAAAACAATGGCTATACATATCAGACTCTATGGTTGGCTGCAGACAATAAAAAGCTGCATTCGATTTTAACGGGTAACGATATTTTTTTTCCACGCAGTAGCGGTTTTTGGAAGCTTCAGGTTCGCAATGTACTGAATGGAACAAAAGCGGAAGATGAGTTATCGGCTCACGATGTCACTACCAAGGCCCAGGAAAGGCAACTTCAGATCATGGGAATTAACCAACTGCAAGATAAAAAGGGAACAATAAAAAGGATCATCGATTATATTGGCAACGATTACGTGACAGTAGAAAACGATGCAGATGGCAACAATTATTTACAGGTGATACCGGTGGATAAAATCTCGGCGCCTGAGGGGATCAAGTTGTCAGACTTGCTAGGATATAGTGGATTAACTGCTTTTAACAGCGCCAGGACCCGGGCGCGCCAGGCTTTAAACAATGAAGGGATTACAATGTTTGATGATGATGGATTTGACCAAAATTTCGGGCTCGTTCGCAAAAATGGACATTGGTACCTCCAAGGAAGAATTAATTATCAGGCTGGTACCAAACCTAACTATATGGACTTCAATGTCAACTTAATTCCACCAGCGAAATTGATTTTCTATGATGCTTTGTGTCTTAGCTGGCAGAACATTAAAGACCGAGTTCCGGATGCAGTGGATGCTTTTACTTCTCCCAATCGAGATATTGCCCTTGTTTTAACAAAAACCAAGCTATTTGTTTACGCGATCAGTGCCGGTCAATTGGACAGCGAACCTTTGACTAAAATCGGGATGAAAGAAGGAGAGAGTGTCATTATGGCCGAGTGGGCAACGGGGTCTTACGTCGATAATTGGGAAAAAGCATTTCTTGCTAACGGTGCCAAAGTAATGACAAAGGAAATAACTGGGGAGGGACATTGATGAAAAAAATGTTATTACTCAGTATTACTATGATACTAAGCGTTTCTCTATTCGGTTGTAATTCTAATGGTGTGGATTCTAAAATGATCATTCCTAATCAGCTGGTCTTAACTCAAGGAGACTCGATTAGTGTTAATGGAGAAAGTAGCCGGTATTCACTTCACTCCCTCGATTTCATTGATAAGAATTTGGGGTGGGTTGTTAGAAGTGATGACAATTCGAATGAGCATTGTTCGCAGATTCTTAAGACGGAAGATGGAGGGGTAAGTTGGAAGACATTAAAACTGAACAATTCAAACATACAGCGGTTGATGTTTGTTAATAAAACAACGGGATGGGCCGTGGGTCAAGCTGATTCTAAAAATACTATCAACGAAGAGTCATCCTTAATTAAAATCCTCCATACACAAGATGGTGGACAAGAATGGGATGTTCAGTGGGAAGGCAAAGTAAACTTATCGTCCGGTTATCATCTTTGGTTTCAGGATACAATGAATGGATATGCTCTGATCAGTGGGACGTTACTGTCGACCCGGGATGGCGGAAAACAATGGTCACAGGTTATATGTGGCATTAAAGATTTTACCCCTCAACATATGAGTTTTGTTAATGTTGATACAGGTTGGGTGGTGGGTAAGATTAATTGGAAAGACCCTTCAAAATCGCCCGATCAAAACCCCAAGAACAAGCTGGTAGTGTTACATACAATAGATGGTGGCAAGCATTGGCGGCAGCAATTTGCCAAAGATTACGCCGCCGGAACTGTAGGGAGCGTAGATATAGATTTTGTGAATGCGACAACCGGTTGGTTTTTAACCTCGGATTTGGGAACTTGGAACGATGAGTTATACTACACGGCCAATGCCGGTAAGGATTGGCAGAAAATCAGCCAAATAAGGAGTGCAAGGCCTTCACCAACAGAAGTGAAATTTATTACACCTCAAGTAGGGTGGATCCCGTTGGATGTCGGTGCCGGGCCTATCTCAGGCGGGTTAATGCTTACAAAGGATGGCGGGAAAGATTTTACCATAGTTGGAAATGAGGACGAGATGAGTAGTAACCGGGAAGTTGATTTCATCTCGGAACAACAGGGATGGGTTGTCGCTACAGCACCTAGTCAAGGGGATTATCTCATGCATACTGGTGATGGTGGACAAACCTGGACTCAAGTCTATCCCAAGGTCAGACCCACCAAGGACATTTCCTTTGTTGATAATCAACACGGTTTTGGGTTGGGACAGCTTTCTGATTCAGGAGTGTTGCTCTATACTGCGGACGGAGGGGACACCTGGAAAGATATTTATAACTTCTCGGAGAAATTCCGCCCCAGGAAGCTTTCGTTCGTGAATCGCAATATGGGTTGGGTGTTAGGCACCTCGCTAAACTCAGAGAAGACAGTCATTCTTAAGACTACTGACGCGGGGAGCAGTTGGACACCATTGGATGTAGATATTACTCAACAATCACCCTACTTCACGTCATGTTTTCGATTTTTCGATCCGAATAACGGCATCATAGTCGCAGACCACTTTAATGTCTTCCGTACACAAGATGGTGGACGGAGCTGGCAAGTGTCGACGCAAGAATTGTCAATAGCTTCGTTTATTTCGCTAAGGCAAGGATGGGAGATTCTTTCATCCGGTTCAAAGCCAAACACCGTCGGTCTCAGTCAGATGAAGGACGGGGCGACTTGGCAAGCCCTGGGGCAGATCAGTTCCAACGCCTGGCCTATCGGCATCGATTTTATTTCTTCAGATAAAGGGTTCATATTACTCGAGGAGCCCGCCTTTCAGTTGGATAGCCGGGTAAAATTATTGGTAACGACCAACGGCGGTCGGACCTGGTCTTCACATCAATTTCCCCAAGGATTAATAATAGAGACGCTAGAAAGTGCAATACCTATCCAATTTACAGATGATCAACACGGTTGGATCTTATCAACCCAAGGACTGTTGAGAACCCGGGATGGGGGAAAGACTTGGACATGGGATTAGAAACACCATTAACCTACATGAAATTCTAGAGAAGCAAACAGATGCTCTGCAAAATATACCGTGATTATTAAGTGAGAAGGATTCTTCTTTTGCATTTTATCCCTTTAGTATATGGAGGAGATTACCGTCTGATGGAGGGTACAGTATTCTGAGCTCTTATTTGATTCTCAAGGAATGGACACAGTTTTAGTAATCCATCCAATTGTTTATCTGATGGCTTATCGTCACTTTCGTGTACTAAAAGAGGCGCTTGGCGATGGTCATTTTCTCGATTTCCTTGGCCCCTTCGTAGATCTCTAAAATTTTGGCGTCTCGGTAGAAACGCTGGATGTCATATTCGTCCATATAGCCGTAACCACCGTGCATTTGTAGGGCCTTGTCTGTCACCCAGACTGCTGTTTCTCCAGCATAGTATTTGGCCATGGCGTTGAGGGATGGATCCAACTGTCCGTTGTCGGCTTTCCAGGCCGCTTTGTAGGTTATGTTGCGAGCTAATTCTACTCGGGTCGCCATCTCGGCAAGTTGGAACTGAATGCCCTGGTTCGCGGCTAGGGGAACACCAAAGGTTTTTCTCTCCTTTACATACTTAAGTGCCAAATCTAGGGCTCCTTGCGCTAAACCAACCCCTTGGGACGCAACCATGATGCGCGTCATGTCAAAGAAATGCATAAGTTGGGGGAAGCCTTGTCCTTCCTGACCAATAAGGTTTTCTTGCGGCACTCTCACGTCCTCAAAGCTAATCGAAGCCGTATCCGAGGCGCGGATGCCCATTTTCCCCTCGAGCTTATAACGGGAGACTCCTGGACGGTCCGCTTCCACTAGGATCAAACTATGCCGCCCAGTTTTCTTGGGTGCATCCGGGTTGGTCACGCATAAAGCAACCATATAGTTGCAAATCGTTCCGTTAGTGATGAATGTTTTACTGCCGTTAATCACATAGTCCGATCCGTCTTTGACCGCTCGGGTCGTGGTCCCAGCTACATCGCTCCCGGCGTTGGGTTCGGTGTACGCTCCAGCAAAGATCGCCTGGCCGGTGGGAAGCAAGGGGAGATACGTTTTCTTTTGTTCCTCACTGCCATAGTTGAGAATGTTTTCGGAACCAAAGGTGGCGGCCATGACGACCAAACCGAGCCCTAAATCCACTCGAGACAGCTGCTCTGTGATCAAGGCTGTCTCCGTCCAGCCCCCTCCGGGACCTCCGTATTCCTCTGGAATGGCCACACCGACCAGACCAGCTAAGCAGGCCTTTTCCCATATTTCACGCGGGTATTTTTCCTCCCGGTCACATTCTTTGGCGATGGGCTCAAACTCTTTGATCGCAAATTTATAGGCTAGGCTTTGGAAGGCTTTTTGTTCTTCACTCAGTTCAAAATCCATGTATTAATCCACTCCCCCGTATGCTCAATATCGTCCATCAAATCATGCTCTGATTTCCACCCATGTTTAGACAGAGACGCCCCACGAACAAACCTACTTTTCATTGACTAATGAATCAATCGCTATGTCCAGTACGCTCACTGACCCTTTATTCTGAGCAAAAAAATCGGCATACTTATTGCGTAAATCTCGTTTCAGGATTTTGCCGCTCGGAGTCTTCGGCAGTTCCGCCAGGAAAACAACCCCTTTTGGCACTTTGAAAGCAGGCAAATTTCGGCGGCATAGCTGAATGATCTCGTCTTCGGTCATCACTGCGCCTAGCTTGGAAACAACCAGGGCGGTCACAGCTTCCATCCACTTTCCATGGGGTAGCCCTACAACCGCTACCTCGGAGACCCGGTTGTCCGTATAAATGACCTCCTCCACTTCACGGCTCGGAACATTCTCGCCCCCCGTTTTAACCATATCCTTCTTGCGATCCATAACCGTAATGTACTGTTCCTCATCATAGATCCCAATATCTCCGCTATGGAACCATCTGTGAGCGAGGGCCCGCTCCGTCTTTTCCGGATCTTTGAAGTAGAGAAGCATCGTATGCGGGCCACGGCCACAGATCTCCCCGGAACGACCCACCTCTAGAATCGGCTGATGCTCCTCGTCTTCAAGCTGAGTCTGCATATTCAATCCGGCCTTACCCGCCGAGCCAGGTTTTCTAATCATGTCCGCAGGCCGAAGCATGGTATGATAGGGGCCAAGCTCTGTCTGGCCGTAATAATTGTAGAACTTCTGACAATTAGGCAGCCGTTTCACGATCTCCTTGAGCACTTCGACCGGCATGATTGAGGCCCCATAATAACCCTTCACGACTGAACTTAAATTATAATGGTCAAACTCAGGGTGTCTTAACAGGCCGATCCAGACGGTGGGAGGGGCGAAGAACATCGTAGCCCGATGTTGGACGATGTTATCCATGATCTGCTTCGGATCGGCACTCATTATTAACACGTTAGTTGCTCCGACCATCAAGGCAGGCGTCAGAAACACATCACGCTGGGCGCAGTGATAAATCGGTAGCGCATTCACATTGACATCCTCTGGCGTGTACTCACCGTCAATAATGCAGCTGGTATACTCAGCCAAAAGGGCTTGGTTCGTAAGGATAACTCCCTTGGGAAGACTTTCGGTGCCGCTCGTGTAGGTCATTTGCACAGGATCCTCAATATTAAGCTCCACCTCAGGCTCCGTGGCCGGGTAGGAACTGTACCACGCTGAAAAATCCCGAAAACCTTCCGGTGCTTCCTCGCCAAAACCCTGACGCGACCAGATCAACGTCTTTACGGTCGGCATTTCGTGCAATACATCCTTGACAAGGTCGTATAAGGCATCTTCCACGATCAGAACCTTGCTTTCCGAATGGTTAATGCAGTAGGCAATATCCTTACCCCGGAGCAGATAGTTGATCGCTAAATAGACACCGCCGGCTTTCGCAGTTCCCAGCCAAGTTAGAACATGATCGATGGTATTGCGAGCTAAAATAGCCACCCGATCGTACTTCTCAATTCCTAAATCAATCAAAGCATTGGCAACCCGGTTGCACTCTTCTTCCAATTCCTGATAGGTTAAAGTCATATCCCGATAAATGAGTGCCATCTTATCCGGGTAACGATAAGCACTCCGACCGACCAAATCGGCTACCACCCAGCGGTTGACGCGATTGTAGCGACGCCTTAAAAACTGGACGTTCGTCTCATTCAGTGTGTTATAATAGTCATTTTCCTTGTCAGACAACGGAATATAATTCATGCCGAACCCCCCTCAATAAACTAATTTTGCCAGTGCAAAACATCAGCGCTTCATATGGATGCTTTACTCCACCTGAAGTCACGTTAAGTGAACGTCCACTTGTAGAAGTGGGCTACTTGCATGCTTAGCCCCATAGCCTTCAGAGTCCACCACCATGAGATCAGCAAATTGCTTCCTCAAGGCCTGCTTATAGAATTTCCCCACACTGGTCTTGGGGAGAGCATCAAGAAATTCCACTCGATCAGGTAACCACAGCTTAGGAACTTTGCCCGTCAGATAATCCAATATATCGCCCACACCAACTTTGACTTCATATTCCTTCTTCAACACAACGCACGCCAGCGGCCGTTCAACCCACTTAGGATGAGGAATGGCAATCACCGCTGCTTCTAAGACCGCCGGATGGCCCATGATCGTATTCTCCAGATCCAGGGATGAAATCCATTCCCCTCCACTTTTAATTAAGTCCTTGCTGCGGTCGGCAATGGAGACATATCCTTCTGAATCGACGGTGACGATGTCCCCAGTACGTAACCATCCGTCGGAAAAGGCTTCCTGGGTGCGAATTGGGTCTTTATAATACTCTTTTGCTATCCATGGTCCGCGAAGCAAGAGTTCTCCCATCGTTTTACCGTTCCAAGGGATTTCGTCATCATCTTCTCCGACAACTTTCATTTCCAATCCAGGAACGAGCAGACCTTGTTTAGCGGATAGTTGGTATTTTTCTGCGGCGGTCATAATCCCCATGGTGCTCTTAGGCCGGGATACGAGAACGATCGGCGTGGTTTCGGTCATGCCGTAGGCATGGAGAATGGATACACCCAACTTCTCTTGGTAATTTTTAATCATGGACATGGGCGCGGCGGAACCACCATTCACAAGTTCACGTAGGCTGGAAGGGTCGTATTTCCCACTCTCCCATAACGGGTAAGTGGCCATCCAGATGGTAGGCACACCCGCTGCCAGAGTAACTTTGTGATCTTGGATAAGCTGACAGAGATCCTCAGCTTGGGGGCGCGCCCCCGGAAAGACCTGAG
>Ga0307377_10000775_pt1 | contig 42179 bp, 38 predicted proteins | sample TR3MG_FD_202535 | JGI IMG/M metagenome (GOLD analysis project Ga0307377, IMG submission 202535) | Soil microbial communities from Risofladan, Vaasa, Finland - TR-3 | ecosystem: Environmental > Terrestrial > Soil > Coastal area > Acid sulfate soil | place: Finland: Risofladan, Vaasa | collected...
TCCCGTCGCGTCTGCTTGCGCTTGCCGGCATACTCGGCATCGGAGAAGCTCATCTGCGTCATCGATGGTAACCTTGCGTTTGGACGTCTAATTGTAACCGAGAGGGCGGGACTTGTTCAGAGTTTCCATAGAGCACGAACATAGAAGACACATTGGCCAAGTCGTTGTCGAAATAGTCCTTTGTCGCCAGGAAATAAGCGGCGACGTTGATGACCACAAAGATGCGCAGCAGCACGAACTTCTGCACGCCACGAAGCTTCCCAATGATGCGAAAACTTTCACCAAAGATATCCATGATGACCCTTATAAAGCGAATGAAATGATGAGAAAAAGAACATGCCCATGTCGACCTCCAATTATTTAAATGGAAGCGCGACATGGGCATGGGTTGCTTGATTGATATTGCTTATTTCAGGCAGTCACTGATTTGTGATATATGAGTACTGTTCGTTATACTGATAAAAGTTTGAGGCACTGTCTTTGACGATGACTTGCATGGCCGCATCGACCTGAGCGACCTGATCAGTGACGTGGCCGTTTTTATGCGTCGCCTCGTATCCTGCATAGGTCAACACAGGCGTCTCGCCATTGCTCACACTCCATTGGAATACATCGTCAACCTTGACGACAGGATTGGGTGCTCGGCCCCCATAACGATCCTCAAATTCTTTAACCCCCTTGAAGTCGCACCGGTATTCCACGAGTTTCCGGCCGCGCTCATCCTTGATGACGTCCCATTTCACCGAGTCACAGACCTTTCGGTTATCCAATGCCTGGCCAACAGTGAATGAAGGATCTATATCTAGTTTCATGGCCTTCACTTTCGAGACATCGCTGTTCCCGCATCCGGCAAGGCTAACGACACACATGACAACCAACATTTTTGTTAGAGCAGCCGACGCGGACTGCACTGTAAGGCTTGAATGTTTCATTGAATTTCCCTGTTTGCGTAATGAAGAGGACCAGGACCACTGAACACGTATGTGGCCCGCTCCTGTGGGTCCGCGCCAGCTGATATATACTGGTACGGTATAGACTACTACGTGAGAGGTATATAGGTCATGCTGTTCGGAGTTCAGCCACCGTTGCCAACGCGTGCCCGAGTCCGCCACCGCCATCTTTGCGAAGCGCCTAAAGGAGGCACGTGCCATACGCGGCCTGTCGCAGCGCGCGTTGGGAGGTCTCGTGGCGGGAGACAAGCGCAACGGTAGCGTTCGAATCAACCGCTACGAGCAAGAAGTAAACCGCGCAGACATGGAGACGGCGGCGGCGCTTGCCCGTGCGCTGGACGTGCCGCTTGCCTATCTCTTTGCGGAAGAGGACGACCAAGCCGAAATGCTCCTGGAGTTCGCGAAGCTTACGAAGAGCGAACGGTCCAAGGTTCTCGACCAAGTGCGAGAGCTCGCAACCAAGAGAAAAGGAAGGAGCAGCTCAACCAAGAGCTGACGACGCCCTCCGCCCTGATTGCCGCGTCAACGCGGACCCATCGGGACCCTATCGCAGGCACTTGCATCCTTGGTCGCCATGACCGGACGCGGTCCCTCGTCCTTTTCAGCCGCTTTTACCGCGATCGGCTCGCTCAAACCTGCCGTACTCAACGCGATCCTGCGGTCCATTGCGGTTTAACCGCAAATTCGCTGACTGCCCGGAATCAGGAAATCATCAAGTCCGTGGTCAACACAGCGGCGACGTACGACGGTGCGTCGTCGAGCACTCTATTTACTGAGGCAACCGGGCCAAGTGGAGCAGCACGCCCGCCAGGCTCTTCAGGTCTTGGCTATTGTGCACCAGCACCCGCCTCAGATTCAGGGCCGACCCGCCGCGCAGAAAGCTGAGCCACGCGGCCGGCGCTTCCGACCCCGGCAAGTCGTCTTCCCGCACCACGCCGAGCAGCTCGCGCTCGGCGGTAGCCAGGCGGCAGTTCTCCCACACGCCTTTCCAGTGCCGGCGCACGGGATGGAGCAGATCCAGATGCCCCAGCCCCGACAGCGGATCCGGCAGCCGGGCCAGGCGATAGCGCGTCTTCAGCAGGGGTGCGTCGTAGCACTTGCCGTTGTAGCTGACGAGCACGGTGTCGGGTTGCAGCCATGAGGCAAAGGTTCGCAGCATCGCGGCTTCGGCTCCCATCGTGGTCGTCGTCAGCTGGCGCACACGGAAGCGTCCGTCGGCCAGCCAGTCCGCGGCTCCGATCATCCACGCGCGCGTGCCGGTGCCTCCGGCCAGGCCTGTCGTTTCGGTATCGAAGTGCAGCAACCGGCGGTGGGCGATCGGTTCGTCCCAGCGTGCAAAGGCGGTGTCGATCAAGGGAGAGGGGCGCCCCCACGCCATGATCGCTTCGGTGAGGACCAGCCCGGGTGCAATCTCTGTCCCAGGCACAAAGCGGTCGCTCGACGGAGCGCGCTGAATCACTCCCTGCATGCGCGAGCGCCCTTGAATCAGGCGAAGCACGTCGGGCGCCAGGGCGGGCTTTGCTGCGGTTGCTTCGGGTGGTTGCGATCGACCGGACTGCATGCGCAGCTGGCGCAACCGCGCGGCCAGGGCGCTCACAGCGCCACCAGCAACGCCAGCACGCGCAACGCCAAGGCCTTGGGCGTCGTGGCCGCTGCCTCATCTGCAGCGAGCACCGGCCCGACGCACGCCGGGCAGCCGCCCCGGCAATCGCAGCGTTCGACGAGGGTCACCGATTGCGCCACCAGATCCTCGCGCCGGTGGAACAGCGGTTCGCTCTGGCCGATGCCACCGGGAAACGCGTCGTACAGGTAGACCGTCGGCGTGAACGGGGCATCGGCTGCCAGCGCGGCCGGCTGCCCGTCGATGCCGCGGATCTGCCCGCGACCACCGATATCCGCACTGACGAACCACGCGCCGTCGCCACTGCCCACCGACTTCTGCAGATCGCGCGCTTCGGCCATTACCGCGACGGTCGCCACGATGTGCAGCGCATAGGCTGCACCCAGGAAGCCATCGAGCGCCTGCTGGCGCTCCTCGAACGCGGCATCGAGCACCACCTGCGGGAGCTGCCACCACACCGCCGTCGTGTGCAATTCCTGATCGGGCAGGTTGACGGGGCCGTAGCCGATGTTCTCGTGCGAGTAGAAGCGGATCTTCTTGTAGCCCGCCACTCGGCGCACGACATGCACCTCGCCGTGGTGCGCCTGCCCACATCCGGCATTTGACGTATCGAAGCAGTCGAGCACCTTGAGTTTCGTGTAGTCGATGGCGTCGGTGTAATAGTCCACGTGGGTGCGCGTGACGTAGGCCTTGCGACCTTCCCAGTCCAGCCGCTCCACCTGGTAGGGCACGGACTGGATCATGTGGATGGCGCCCTCGTAGAGCGTCACCGGCGCGGCGGTGTAGTCGACTTCGGCAATGATCGTCTGGCGTCCGTTCGTGCGGTCGACCACCACGAAGTTGCCGTCCGCGACCGAGCGCAGCGACACCGCGATGGCCGGGTAGCTGTCGGCAATCCACTCCCAGCGATCGCCCTCGCGGTGCAGCACGCCTTCCTCGCCCAGCACGTCGAGCCAGGGCGTCGCCACGTCGGTGCCGAACCGCTCGTCGCCGATGAACGGCAGCTCGAAGGCGGCGCAGCGAATGTGGTCGAGCAGGATCAAGGGCTGATCGGGCTGGATACGGGCGTGTTCCGGCGTCGCACCCTGGAAGAACTCCGGATGCCGCACCAGGTATTGATCGAGCGGATCGGAGCTGGCCACCAGCACCCCCAGCGCCGACTGCTGGCGGCGACCGGCGCGGCCGAACCGCTGCCAGGTGGCGGCGACGGAGCCGGGATAGCCGTTGAGCACCACGACATCGAGGCTGCCGATGTCCACGCCCAGCTCCAGTGCCGAGGTGCTCACGATGCCGTCGATGCTGCCGGCGCGCATGGCGCGTTCCGCCGCGCGCCGCTCTTTCGGCAAATAACCGCCGCGGTAGGCGCGGATGCGTGGTGGTTTGCGCGGGTCGTGGTCGAATACGTCCTTGAGGTATTTGGTCAGCACCTCGACCAGCGTGCGCGACTGCGCAAACACCAGCGTCTTCATCCCCGACTTGATCGCCAGCCGTGCGATGCGGTTGGTCTGTGACCGCGCCGAGGCGCGCAGGCCCAGATCCGGATGGACCACCGGCGGGTTCCACAGCAGCACGTGCTTGTCGCCGGTCGGTGCACCGCTTTCCGTGATCGCGGTGACGGCATCCTCGATCAGCGCTTCGGCGTGCTCTTTCGGATTGCCGATCGTGGCCGAGCAGAGGATGAACTGCAGCGTCACGCCGTAGAACGCACACACTCGCTTCAACCGCCGGATCACGTTGGCCACGTGCGAACCGAACACGCCGCGATACGTGTGCACCTCGTCGATCACCACATAGCGCAGGTTCTCGAAGAACTGCGCCCACTTGGTGTGATGCGGCAGGATCGCCTGATGCAGCATGTCCGGGTTGCTGACCACGATGTCGCCATGCAGCCGGATCGCCTGCCGTGCATCGCCCGGGGTGTCGCCGTCGAAGGTGAAGGCCTTCACGCCCAGCGCGCCGGCCTGGTTGAGTTCGAGCAGCTCGGCCACCTGGTCCTGCGCCAGCGCTTTCGTGGGAAACAGATACAGCGCCTTCGCATGCTGGGTCATCGCGGCGGTGAGGACCGGCAGCGTGTAGCACAGCGACTTGCCCGACGCGGTGGGCGTGACGATGGCGACATGCGCGCCCGCCTGCGTCGCCGCCCACGCCTGCGCCTGGTGGCTGTACAGCTGATCGATGCCGCGTGATCGCAAGGCCAGCGCCAGCGCAGGGGGCAGATCCTCCGGCAACGGCGCAAAGGAACCCTCCCGGCCGGGCACCACGAACGCGCCGGTGATCCGGGCGGCATACCGCTTCGCCAGTCGCTGCGCCAGGGTGCGGCCATCGCCCGGGTGGCGCTGGACCGGTGCATCGGAAGCGTAGCGATCGGAGAGGGCGTTCATGCGGTGGCCTGGTCGGATGAGGGGAGCAGTGAATCCCGAAGCCATCTCATCCCGTGAGATGGCCGCGAGGGACGCTGGGGCGGACGTCGCCATCGACGCCGGCTGCGATCACCGCGCTAACCCCTTGATCCGTCTCGGGTGATCCAGCGGCGCCTTTTTTCACCTTCCATTTTCACCCGAAAAGGTGAAACTATGCGAGCCATGACCCTGCAGATCACCCACCGCCAGTCGAACGTCCTCGCCTTCATCCGTGCCCGGATCGAGCGGGACGGGCAGTCGCCCACCCTCGAAGAAATCGGCGAGGCCCTGGGGATCGGCAACGTCAGTGCGGTGCTCAAGCACGTCCGCTCGCTCGAAGCCAAAGGCCGGCTGGTGATCGAGCCGAACCGCGCCCGCGGCATCCGCCTGGTGCGCGAGTCCGATCCGATGGATGCGGACACGCTGGAGCTGCCGCTGATCGGTCGTATCGCGGCGGGCGAACCATTGTTTTCGGAGTCCCGGGTCGATCGGCGCCTGCGCGTGTCCCGCTCGCTGTTCCGGTTGCGACCGGACTACCTGGTGACGGTGGTCGGCGATTCGATGCGCGGCGAAGGCATTCTGGATGGGGATCTGGTGGCGGTGCACGCCACGCCGGTGGCCCGTCACGGCCAGGTGGTGGCCGCACGGGTGGACGGCGACCGCTTCACGATCAAGCGTCTGTACTGGAAGGGCGATGTGATCCGGCTGCTGCCCAACAGCCCGGGCTTCGAGCCGATCGATCCGGATCCGACCGAAGACTTCGCGATTGAAGGTCTGTTTGCCGGCCTGCTGCGGGGCCGCTGATGAACGCCGTGGTTCCGCTGTCCGCGTTGCTCGATGCCCGTCAGGTCTGGCGGGGGCGGGCGCCCGAGGTGCCGGTCGGCGACCAGCCCACCGGCTGGTGTGCGCTCGATGCGGTGCTGCCGGCAGGCGGGTGGCCCGAGGCTTCGCTGTCCGAGATCCTGTTGCCCGTCGACGGGATCGGCGAGCTTCGCCTCGTGTTGCCCACGCTGGCGCGCTTGGCCCAGGGCCCGCGCCACGTGGTGATCGTGTCACCGCCGTATGCGCCGTGCGTGGCCGGGTGGCGCCAGCAGGGCGTCGACATGCGCCGTGTCGAATTCGTGGATGCCGGCGAAAAGGATGTGCTCTGGGCCACCGAGCAATGCCTGCGCTCGGGCAGCTGCGCCGCCGTGCTGGCGTGGCCGCGTCATGCTGACGACCGCGCCTTGCGGCGCTTGCAGGTCGCCGCGGTCACTGGCCAGGCGCTTGCGTTTGTGTTCCGCGATCGCGCCCACCGTGCCAACGCCTCGCCCGCAGCGCTGCGGCTGGAGCTCGAAGCGCCGCCGCGTTCGCAGCTCTGGGTGCGCAAATGCCGCGGCGGGGCCGTGCCCGCGCACGCCATTCCCGTGCCGCGCGCTGTCCATTGAGGGTGGCCGGCCATGCTTTGGGCTTGCATCTACCTGCCGCATCTGGCCCTGGATGGGATCCTGCGACGCCGTCCCATCGAGGGGCCGTTGGTGCTCGTCGACGGGCCGATCCACGCCCGCACGATCGTCTCGGCCAATGACACCGCCCGCGCAGCCGGCCTGCAAGTTGGGCAGCGACTGAGCGCAGCGCAGGCGCTGCTGTCGCCGTTCGACGCGCTGCCGTATGACCGCGCGTCGGTGAGTCGGTGGCACCGGTTCCTGGCCGCCGTGGCCTATCGCTACAGCGCCGAGGTCAGCCTGCTGCCGCAGGCGATCGTGCTGGAGGTCAGCAAGAGCAGGAGCCTGTTCGGGCCGTGGCCGCGGCTGGAATCCCTGTTGCGGGCAGACTTCACCGCACTGGGCTTCCGTCATCGGATCGCGGCGGCGCCCACGGCACATGCCGCGCATGTGCTGACCACGGTGTCCGACGGGCAGGCGGTGCTGTCCGTGGACACGCTGCGCCACGCCCTGCAGCAGGTGCCGATCGCCAAGAGTCGGTTGCCCGCGAACGCCCTCGCGGCACTGCCAAGCATGGGCATCCGCACCCTGGGCCAGGTGCTGGCGCTGCCGCGCGACGGGCTGCGTCGCCGCTTCGGCGCGGAGCTGCTGGCGTCATTGGATCGCCTGACCGGCGACCTGCCGTCGGGCCTGGCACTGTATCGGCCGCCGGACACGTTCGACCTGCGCATCGAGTTGCTGCACGAGGTGGAGAACCAGTCCGCGCTGATCTTTCCGGTGCGGCGCATGGTCGAGGACCTGGCCGCCTATCTGGCCGGTCGCGATGGCGGGGTGCAGCGGTTCGTGCTGCGCCTGGAACACCGCGAGGGTCGCTATACCGAGGTATCCGTCGGACTGCTGGCATCGGAGCGCGACGGTGCGCTGTTGTTCGAGTGTGCGCGTGGCCGGCTGGAACACGTGACGCTGCCTGAGCCGGTGCTGGCGCTGCGCCTGATCGCCCGCGACCTGCCGGCGTTCGTGCCCGCCGGGCGCGACCTGTTCGACGAACGGCCCGCGCATGCGTTGCCGATCGAGCAGTTGCGCGAACGGCTGCGCGCGCGGCTGGGCGATGGCGCGGTCTACCGGCTGGGCAGCACGACCGATCCCCGCCCCGAGCGGGCGCAGCGCGCGGCCACGCCGGATGACGGGCCGATCGAGCCGCACCCCCGTCCCACCTGGCTGCTGCCACGCCCGATCCCGTTGCGCGGCGCAGCCCCAGTCATCCTGGCCGGTCCCGAGCGGATCGAAACGGGGTGGTGGGATGGCGGGGAAGTCTGCCGCGACTACTACGTGATCGAGACGTCCCTGGGGCAGGAGGCCTGGGCGTTCTGCGCGCCCGATGCGCAGACCGGCTGGATGATCCACGGGTGGTTTGCATGACGGCCTACGCGGAGCTCCATTGCCTCTCGAACTTCTCCTTCGGCCGCGGCGCCTCCAGCGCACGCGAACTGTTCGAACGGGCGAAGACCTGTGGCTACGCCGCGCTGGCGATCACCGACGAGTGCTCCCTGGCCGGTATCGTGCGCGCACTGGAGGCCTCGCGCGACACGGGCGTGCCGCTGATCGTGGGGTCGGAGATCCAGCTCGCCGATGGCCCGAAGCTCGTGGTGCTGTGCGAAACGAAGGAAGGTTATACGTCGCTGTGCGGCCTGATCACCACGGGCCGGCGCGCCTCGGAGAAAGGTACCTACCGCCTGACGCGTGCCGACGTGGCCAGCGGCCTGCCGGGAACCTTGGTCTTGTGGGCGCCCGAGCGGAGTGTGGACATGGCGCACGGTCGCTGGGTACGGCAGACCTTCGGCGATCGCGCCTGGCTGGCCGTGGAGCTGCATCGCGGACCGAACGACGCGCGGCGGCTGCGCGAGCTCGAAGCGATCGGCCAGGAAATCGGTCTGCCGCTGGTGGCGACCGGCGACGTGCACATGCACATCCGGCGCCGGCTGGCCTTGCAGCACACGCTCACCGCGATCAGGCAGCGTGTGCCGGTGGCCGAGGCGGGCAGATTGATTGCGCGCAATGGCGAACGACACCTGCGTCGCCGCCACGTGATCGCCACGCTCTACCCTGCGGCGCTGCTCGACGAGAGCGCGCGGATCGCCTCTCGGTGTACCTTCACGCTCGATGAGCTGCGCTACCGCTATCCGGCCGAACTGGTGCCGGAAGGTCACACCGCTACCAGCTGGTTGCGCCAGCTGACGGAGGACGGCGCGCGCTGGCGCTGGCCCGAAGGCATCTCGGCGAAGGTGCACCAGCAGATCGAGCACGAACTGGCGCTGATCGAGGCACTGCACTACGAAGCCTATTTCCTCACCGTGCACGACATCGTGCGCTTCGCGCGCCGTCAGGGGATCCTGTGCCAGGGCCGGGGATCGGCCGCGAACTCCTCGGTGTGCTTCGCGCTCGGCGTGACCGAGGTCGACCCGATGAAGATGAACTTGCTGGTCGAGCGGTTCATCTCGAAGGAGCGCAACGAGCCGCCGGACATCGACATCGACTTCGAGCACGAGCGGCGCGAGGAGGTCATCCAGTACATCTACCGGAAATACGGGCGCGAGCGCGCCGCACTGGCGGCCACCGTCATCTGCTACCGCGGCAAGAGCACCGTACGGGACGTGGCCAAGGCGATGGGCTTACCGCTGGATCAGGTCGACCTGCTGAGCCGGGTGTTTGCGGGGTGGGACGGCGCCGAGGCACTCGATGAGCGGTTGCGCGAGCGGGGGTTCGATCCCGGAAGCGCGGTCATCCGGCGCATCCTCAAGCTGACGGCGGAGCTCCTGGACATGCCGCGCCACCTGTCGCAGCACGTGGGCGGTTTCGTGATTTCCGATAGGCCGTTGTCTGAGCTGGTGCCGGTAGAGAACGCCGCGATGCCCGACCGCACGATCATCCAGTGGGACAAGGATGATCTGGACACCATGAACCTGCTCAAGGTCGATTGCCTGGCGCTGGGCATGCTCACCTGCGTGCAGAAATGCCTGACCCTGCTGCGCGAGCAGCGCGGACAGAATTATTCGATGGCTACCTTGCCCTCGGAGGATCCGGCCACCTACGCCATGATCCAGCGTGCCGACACGGTGGGCGTGTTCCAGATCGAGTCACGGGCGCAGATGGCGATGCTGCCGCGGCACCGCCCGGAGAACTTCTTCGACCTGGTGGTGCAAGTGGCGATCGTGCGACCCGGCCCGATCCAGGGCGACATGGTGCACCCGTATCTGCGCCGACGTCGGAACGAGGAGCCGATCGACTACCCGTCGGAGGAATTGAAGGAGGTGTTCGAGCGCACGCTGGGTGTGCCGATTTTCCAGGAACAGGTGATGAAGCTGGCGATGATCGCGGCCGGCTACACGGCGGGGGAGGCGGATGGGCTGCGGCGCGACATGGCCGCGTGGAAGCGGCGGGGCGGGTTGGAGAAGCACCGCGAGCGCATCCTCACCGGCATGGCCGCGCGCGGCTACACCACGGCCTTTGCCGAGAAGCTGTTCGAGCAGATCAAGGGCTTCGGCAGTTACGGCTTTCCGGAAAGCCACGCCGCCAGCTTCGCCGGCATCGTCTATGCGAGCTGCTGGCTGAAGTGCCACGAGCCGGCGGCCTTCGCCTGCGCGCTGTTGAACAGCCAGCCCATGGGCTTCTATGCGCCGAGCCAGATCGTGCAGGACGCCCGGCGTCACGACATCGACGTGTTCCCCATCGATGTCCACTGCAGCGACTGGGACAACACGCTCATCACCCGGGATGAAGCACCGGCGATCCAGCTGGGCTTGCGCCAGGTGCGCGGTTTCAGTGAAGAGGTCGCCCGGCGGATCATGGCCGCCCGCGCCCAGCGCCCGTTTGCCGACATCGCGGATCTGTGCGCGCGGGCGGACGTAGACAAGCGGCATCAGGACCTGCTGGCGCAGGCCAGCGCGTTGCGGGGGTTGTCGCGGCACCGGCACCATGCGCACTGGGAGATCGCCGGGGTGGAAAAGCAGCTGCCGCTCTTCGGCAACGTCAGTCCGGCCGAGATCGCGGTGGCATTGCCGAAACCGACGCAGGCTGAGGACACACTCGCGGACTACGCGCGAACCGGCCTGACGCTGGGCGTACACCCCATGGCGCAGATTCGGGATCGGCTGCGCGCCGCCCGATGCATGGACTCCCGAACGCTGCGCCGACGACCCCACAACAGCTATGCGCGCGTCGCGGGGATGGTCACGATGCGGCAGCGCCCGCAGACGGCCAGCGGGGTGACGTTCCTGACGATGGAGGACGAGCACGGCCTGGTCAACGTCATCGTCTGGCGCGACGTCGCCGAAACCCACCGGCGCGTGCTGCTGGAATCCGAGCTGATCGGCATCGATGGACGGTGGGAGGCGGTCGATGGCGTGTGTCATCTGATCGCCAGCCGGCTGCTCGACATGAGTGAGCTGCTCGGTGGGCTGGATGTGCGGTCGCGGGATTTTCATTGAGGTGTAGCGACTGAACCACGGGGCGGCTAACGACTGCGCTTGCAGTTTCAATGGCAGGCCGACAAGCTGCGAGGGGCAGAAGTCTCCGAAGCTGCCGGTCGCGGCGCGCTGAATCGTCCGCCCGATCCAGCGGAGAGGAGCCACCTAAGTTAGCGTCTACGGGGCCGGCAGCAGTCCACATACAAAAAATCTGCGGGAGTCAGTTCGCCTAGCCTGAGCAATTGCTTGTTGCGAGCTTAAGTTCCAACATTGCTCCGGCAGTTTGCCGCAAGGACGACAAAGGGAGCGAAGGGCCGCCTATCAATCGGTCATAGCGGGAGAGTAGATCTTGGAGACTAGGGAGGGGATCAGTGACAACTGCTGAGACGATATCAGTGAAGGAAACGCTCGACCTGCTCGATGGGGCATTCTTCGGCGTTAGTCAAGGTATCGCCCAAGGAGGATATGCGCTGTGGCTCGGCTCCGGCATTTCCCGTGATCGCGTGATCAATCTCAATGGGATCCTCGCCAAGTTGATCGAGTTCCTACGCGGCAATGTGACGGCCGACCCGGCATGTGCCTATCGCAAGGCGCTGGAAAAGATCCTTGACATGGCGGCGCCGTCTGCGGAGGAACGGGCGTCGATCGATATCGGCCAACCCGCCATTAACTGGCCGTGCTTGCCAAGATTGGTCAGCCTGCTATGGAAGCAATATGCCGATGTTTTATCGGTTGAGGTAGGCACTAAAAGGCTCGACTATCTGCTGTGGGACGGCCTTGATTTTGCCAATACCTTTGCGAACCAGGAAGCAGACGCTGAGCATCTGGCTATTGGCATGCTTGCGCTAGAGGGCGTCATCACCCAGATTGCCACCGCCAATTGGGACGGACTGCTAGAAGGAGCGATGAGAGAGCTGGGCTATGCGGACGATTTTTACCAGATCACCGTTACAGGCAAAGATTTGCGTGGACCGCCGGCGGCAGTAGTGCTTTACAAGTTTCATGGCTGCGCCCTGCGCGCTATCGCACAAGAGGATGACTACCGACCGCTGCTCATCGCCACGACTGCGCAAATCACCGGCTGGATAAGCAACGTCAGGTTTAAGATCGTTCGTGATCAGCTTCAGGCGCTTGCGCAGCGATCGCGGACGTTGATGATTGGCATGTCTGCTCAGGATAAGAACATCCAGAATCTCTTTGGCCAGGTAGGCGCGCAACAAGGTTGGAACTGGATCGATTCGCAAACGCCGATTGTTTTTTCGGCGCAAGAGTTGGGCGTGGATCAGAAGGCTATTCTCACCGTTGCCTATGGCAATGATGTGTATGAACAGAACCGCGTCGCGATCTGCGAGGCAGCCTGTCTCCCAGCCTTTAGCAAGCCATTGCTTCTCGGCTTGCTGCTCACGGTGCTTGCAACAAAGCTTCAGACCTTGGCGAGTGACGTGCACGCACCTGCATTGAATCCCGGGGCACATAACGCGATCGCTTCAGGTATTAAACATCTCCGGGACCATGTCGCAAAGGCAGGCAATGCCGACCGACTTAGCTTGGCGAAAGGGATTGCCGCTGGGCTCGCGCGCGGTCGCCACCAGCTGCAGGATGGCGCTAGCCCAGACGGAGTACCTATGTATTTTCCGATTGACAACGAGCCACCCCATCGCATGAAGGGGATGCCGCGCACGGCGGCGACGGGCCAGCGCGAGGCAGCAGCGGCGCTTGGGCTGATTGGTCTTGGCGACGAAAAGGCCCAATGGGCGGCGTCGGTTGACGATCCAACCGATCCGCGTTCGGGTGCGCTTCGACTGACGTCGCCGAATGGTACGGTCCGTGTCTTCTTCGCTGCCAATGATGAGAAGATTACAAGCCTCATGGACTGCGGTGCCTTTGGTGAAGATGACCCTGAAGTAGTGCTGATCTGCTCCCTAAGGGTGAGCGATCGTCAGCAACGCAGTCCCCAGGCGATGTTACGGGACGGAAAGATCGGTCCGCGCTATATAGCCTTCGGGCCAATGCTGTCGGATGCGAGAAGTCTGGCGGAGCTGCAGGATAATTTTCGCTCGGAGATCGCGATATGACGACTAGCGAGAGCGTCGTTCAAATCCTGGTTGGCGAAGGCCGATATCGGGAACTATCACGCCCCCTGAAGATAGGTTCGTTATCTTTTGACTTCGCGCACGCGCTCGTCGCCAGCGAGAGGGCCAATGACCTTGTGATCATCATCGAGCTGAAAGGCGACACGGCCGACGATGCCATCATTAGAAAGGTGTTGTCGCTAACACGTGCCCTTGATGTTCTCCAATCTAAGCGCTCGGTCACGGCAGTGCTAACTTCTGGCCAGGCGGCACCCGAAACCGTCCACTCGATCAGCCGCGTTTGCCGCGTCTTGTCGGTCGGCGCGCCATCCGGGCCAGGAGCCATGAATGTAGTGCGTGACTGGCTGTCAGTCCTACTTCCGCTGGCCCAACCCCCACCTGTCGAAACGCTAGTCGACTGGGAGCGTGATCTGCGCGAAAGCATCCTAGGGGGCGCGGCGGCGGGATCACTGATGGAAGAGTTGCTTGGTTCCGCGCCATTAGGAAAGCTGGTAGTGGAGCAGGTTCTCGCCTCGGCAATCCAGATGCACGTAGGATCCGTCCTCGAAGACGATCAGGACGAACAATGACCAACCAGCGGCTTAAAACTCTGGTGATCGAGAATTTCCGCAGCCTGCGGGGAAAGATTGTCGTTCCGCTCGATGCTCAAGTTGTGCTCGTTCATGGTTCGAACGGCATGGGAAAAACGAGCGTGTTGTCAGCTCTGGAGCTCGCGCTCACGGGCAAGATAGCCCATCTCGCCTCCGATGGAGATGGCTATCAAAGGTATCTGACGACGCTTGAAACAGGTGGCGGTTCTATCGAGCTCACCACGACCGGCGCCTACATACCGGGCGCCAATGTTGGCGGGTCATTGAATTTTAGTGACACCAAATTTGAGCCGACGGCACTGCTCAACGCCGCGGAAGCGCGTTTTTTTTCGGAACGCTGTTATTTACCCCAGGCAACGCTTGGGCGACTGCTTGAGATTTACGACGACCAGAAAACGAACACGACCTCTCCGTTAACCTCGTTCGTAAAGGAGCTGCTCGGACTCGATCCGCTTGATGCCTTGGTCGACGGCCTTCACCCAGCCTTCAACGTTGCGCGAATTCGCAATCTCGTACCAGGCTATCGTCAGCTCGAATCATTGCGGGCGTCTCTGCAGAAAGAAATCAGCGAAAACGCGCTGTCGGTCGCCAATGCGATCGACGAATCGACAACGCGGCTTGCTTCGCTCAACGTGATCTTGGCCCAGCTTCCCGCAACCGTCCCACTGTTCGTTAATGCCGCGACCAAGCTTGACGGTTTGCGGACGGTCCTGGAGGCCGCGCGAGACGAGGATCGCGTGCTTGTGGATCTCAGCCGCGTTCGTTCCGAGTTGAGAGCCTTGACAGAGCAGTGGCGCAGCCTGCCCACCGAAGATGCGTCGCACGACCTAGTTGGCAAGGAGCGTGCCGAGCAATCTGCCGCCGAAAAGCTCTCTGCTTGGCGCGCGGACAGAGGCCAAAATCTGCGAGCGGTCTTGACCGAGCTTAGTGCCCGCTTCCCAGACCTTCCGTCCATCGACGACGGGCCGGAAGAGGCGCGCTCAGTGGCATTACAACGTGCCGAGGCAGAGGGAGCCCGATGCACGAGCCTTCTCGTCAATGCTAAGGCTGCTGCGGATCGGCGAAATGGCCTGGAAACCGTCATTCAGCGCTCAACGGCGCGCATCAAGGAACTGAACCAAGCGCTATCGATGGGGGCGGAGGGTGCAAAGTCGCTTGCCAACGCCTTGGCAGGTGTCGCCCCTCACGTCGCCGGCGAGAACTGCCCCGTGTGCGATCGCAATTTTGGCGAACTAGATCAGGGATCGTTGTCGGCCCACATTGCCGCCCAGATTGCATCGCTGACCAGCGAGGCTGGCAGGCTACAGTCGCTCGCCATTGAACGAGCCGAAGAAAGCAGTCGGTTGTCAGTAGCGCAGCGAAATTTGCTGAGTGCAACGAGTGGTCAATTAGGTGTCGAAGATCAGTCCGACTTGACGGTGCGGAGCGCGCAAATGGGGAGCGCCGTGCAGCGCCTGAAGGCGATGGCGGACGACGCTGCCCAAGGCACTCTACTTATCTCAAGCGCCGCAGCTGCGAGAGACGCCGTTGCGCTAGCGCGTCGACGCGATGAGCTGTCGATGTCAATCTTGCCCGAAATCAATGCGATGGTTTCGCGGGTTACAGCGCGGCAGGTCAATAGCTTCGATGGTGTGACAAATGCATTGGCGGAAGCGGAACGTGTGCTCGCTAAACAGATAGTAGCTGCCGAATCCGTCACCACGTCGCGGGTCCGCGCGCTATCGGAGCTCGAACTATACGCAAAGGTTGTCAATAGGATCGCTGATCTCAAGGCGGAGAACGCCAAAGTAGAAAAGCGCTTGGCCACCGTCGACGCAGCCGACGGCGCGATAGGAATTTGCCGTGTCCAGGCAAAGAAAGTTGCTGATGCGGCTGACAAAGTGCGGTCCGGGATCGTCAAGGCGGTGTTCAATACTTCTTTGAACACAGTCTGGCGTGACCTGTTCGTGCGTCTTGCGCCGTCCGAGCAATTCGTGCCGGCATTCAAATTGCCAGCAGGCGATGGTGGGAAGGTCGAGGCCGTGCTTGAGACTCTACTTCGTTCTGGCAAGGCGTCTGGCTCACCGGGCGCAATGTTGAGCCAAGGCAATTTGAACACCGCAGCGCTCACCCTTTTTCTTGCCCTTCACCTTTCGGTCCCGTCGCGGATGCCATGGCTGGTCCTCGACGATCCAGTTCAGTCGATGGACGACGTCCACATCGCGCAATTTGCGGCACTACTGCGTACCTTGTCCAAAGGTAGGGGGAGGCAGTTGGTCGTCGCTGTCCACGAGCGAGCGTTGTTTGACTACCTTACCTTGGAATTGAGCCCGGCATTCCCAGGGGACAGTCTAATATCGGTTGAGATCACGCGTAATTTCGAGGGCGACACCGTCGCGATACCACGGGCCTTCAGTTATGCGGAAGATCGCGCCATTGCGGCTTGACCGGTCATCGGACGCTGGTCATGCTGCCTTGATGCCAGTAGGGGCGTGGCGCGACCGGTGAGGCCGACTGGCTATCGAAACATCACGCCACGAGCCGGTGTTCGTAATACGGCCGTGCGCGGTGGTCCAGGATCGCGTACAACGCGGCGAGGTTACCGGGATCTGGATTGAGCCAGGCATCGACGTGCTCTGGCTTGATCGGAATGATGCAGCGATCATGGCCGGTGGCTGCAATCTCCGGGGGCGGCTCATCGGTAATCGCCGCGAAGGAGAATAGATCCGCGCCACCATCATCTCTCTTTGAGATATTCCAGAGGCAGGCCACCAGCATCTCCTGCGGCCGCTGGGGATCGAACTCAAGAACGACATTCTCCTCCTTCTCGCCGGCCGCCAGCTCCCGGCCTTCCATCTTGTGGCGGGAGACATTCTCGTAGAACCGGGTCACGATCATGATGGCGTGACGGTGGCCGAACAGCTTGCCCCACGACTCCCCCAGCTTGTCGCGGCGAGCGTTGTAGGTGCCGGGATATTTACGCTCGGTCGCTTCATCCCAGCCCGGTAGCCGACACTGATAGCGCATGGGTACCACGATCCGCTGGCCCTCGTTCTCGATCATCACCAGTGCATAGCTGCCCGGAAAGATGCGCGAGTCGCGATCCACCAGCTCCGCGCGCTGGAGGTCGTCGAGATTGCGCTGGGCGGCCTTGATCTTGTTCGTGGCAATGCGCTGATCGTCAGCAGCCTTCTTGGTCGGCCGGGAACTCGCCAGCACGGCCTCGGCTTTCCCCAAGCGCTCGGTTTGGGCTTTCAGCTCGGCGTGATACTGCGCCGCCTGCTCTCGATCGGCTTCCGCCACCAGCTTGGCCAGCTCGAAGCCTTCTTCGCCATCCGGCTTGCGAAAGGCCTCGCGCATGGCTTTGGGGATCTTCGTCCACTGACCGTCCTTGCGCTTCTCCCAGAACAGTTCGACGAAGCGCTTGATGCTGACGACCGCGCCCCACTCACGCACAAAGTGGTGGTAGTCAGCCTTGATCTGAGCTGAGTAGCACACGGACGCCGCCTTTGACTGAACCAGAATGCTGAGCCTACACCGAGCGAAAATGAACGGCAGCTTGGCATCACAACACGACAACGACCTTGCCTTAACCAGCGCGAGCGCCGGTTGCCGCTTCCGCGGAGTTCCTCTGCCCATAGCAAGATCCCACGGCTCGCCTTTCTGGCAAGACGCACCTCACGCTGACCATTGACCTGCTGGGCGATTGGTGCCCCTTGGCAGCTGCCTTCCTCCGGCGCGGAGCGATCACGATTAGCGCTGCTTCGGTACCGTCACATTCAATGGAGTGAGCGGGGCACTGGCCTGGAGGGCTGGCGACTATGGCATGGCCGTTGGAGCCAGTCCTGTGCAGCCGTTCGGCCTCTGGAAGCGGATCAAAATCAACGAGATCATGAAGTTCGAAAGCCCGCCCGGCAGAGAGCTGGCGCCGCGCAGCAAACCCACCGAGATGTGGGGTTCGCACTTCCTTTCGGGTGCCTGAGAGCCGCCATCCAAGCACCGGGTCGCGCTGGCGCACGACACAGATGGCTCGTGTAGGTCATCGCCTACACATCGGTACATCGTCTGCTGATACCCCGCCCATGACAGCTGGCGCAATCTAGCTGGGCCCCGCACGTCGCGACCAACCGACAGGGAGTCCGAAGGTACCGGCGCGCGGGGCAACTTCCTCGCATGGATGCCATCATGATCGCCTACACCCTCAAGCAGGACGATGACGGGCAGTGGAGCATCCGCTGCCTGGGCTCGATATTGGCCAGCGGTCTGCCGCTTGACTCGGCCATCGAGGAAGCACATGAGATGGCCCACACCACGCGCATGGATTCAGGTCGACCGACATGCGTCGAAGTGTTCAGAGCTGGTGCCGACGTTCACTTGGCAGCTGAAGGGCTGCCGGAATCCCGCTCGCGCGTGGCCAGGGCATAGGCGACCCGCCGTGAACGAGAGAATCAATCTGCGCTCTCCGATGAGCCGAGCGCATTGGTGCGGCAACTTCAGCTGCAGCGATCAGGATCTGGTCGACGCGGTGCATGCCACGCACAGCACCGAGGTCGGCGTGGTCGGCCTCTACCTCGCTACCCGTTACACCCTGGAATCCGTCGACCCATCGGACGCGTCCCTGATCTAGGCCGTTCGTGGACGTCAACCGTCAAGCTTTGCCTGTCCGTGTCAGTACCCCATTCGGCGTTCATGACGGGCCATGTCGGCGCGTGCTTCCATCAGGGAGCCGAGCGCTTCCCTGAAGGCCTCTCTGGCCGCAGTGAGGCGTTTGCGAAGGTCGGCGCAAAGACGCGTGCCTAATGCCCCGATCTCGCGCTGTTCCCGCCATGCAGCCAGCAGTTCCGTGACGGTTTCGCGGGAGTCCGTGAGGGCATCCTCGGCGACCCGCTCGGCGCGCCAGCGTTCCTGATAGTCACACTCGTGCTCGGCATGGATCCGGGCGAGTTCGTCGCCGGCCCACGCCGCATCCTCAGCGGTAGCGAACAGGCGCAGCGTGCCCCGGCTGGCGTCCAGCACGACGTAGCCGCTGCCGTCGCTTTCGCAGTAGCCCGCAATGAACAGCGTGCGCCCCCTGCGTGCCGCGAGCTGCCACACGTTGCCCCGGTAGGTGGCATCACAGAACTCGCGGTCGGTGTACCAGCCCCGGTGCTGGATGCTGCGCACGATGTCATCGCTGGCGCCCACGTCGCGGAAGTTGTTGCGCATGACGCGACACGCCACGCTCGCGTGGTTGCCGCACGTGCTGAAGTGGAAGTCACCCATGTTCGTTGTCTCCAGTTAGAAACGAGTGAGGCCCGCTCAGGATCGAACGGGCCTCGCGTGTGCCTGTCGGCTGTCAGTGGTTCCAGTAGGCGTAGGTGAATAATCAGACGCCCATTGGTAGCGTGCTGTTCCCGGGTTTGCGTGGGGTTCTCCTCACAAAGAAAAGGCCCGGCTGCAGATGCGGTCGGGCCGATGGAAGTAATGCATGGGCTGCGACAAAGAACGTCGGCGTCCTCAGGCCACCAAGCGCACGGCCTCCGCCCACGCCCTCTGCTTGAGGGCAGCTCCTTGGCCGAACCACGCCGCGTCGAGTCGATGGTCATCACTGCGAGCGCGGCGATGATGGTCGACGAACTCGGTGACGCTGTTCACCAGACCCCACGCCGTGCCCTGGGCCGACCGTAGTGCCGAGCCTTTGCCCCGTCCCGCGAAGAGCGCCTGCACCGACCTGACCGCCCGGTCGTTGACGACTGTCGCGCTGCGATCCGTATGGGTCGCCGCTGGATAGGTCAGCACGCGTTGAAGGAACGCTTCGGTCGTGCGCGCATTAACCCTGCGCTCGGACAGCGCCTTCATCTGCATCATGAAGTCGTCCCACGACGCAATGGCGATACCGAGCTGGCGCTTCACCGCCTGGGCGTCGAACTGGCTGCGGTGAGGAACCTTCACGGTCCCCGCACCGTTCGCCAGGGCGATGGCCAGTGTGTTGTTGCACACCACCCGTACTGAAGTGAATTGCGCCGTCGTCGCCAGGGTGCCATCGCAGGCGGTCGCAAGCAGCAAATAGCCGTTGACCTGGTCGCGGCCCTTGAGCGACACGGTCTGGCCCGTCCGGGCGAGTGCCCAGAACTTGCGGCCCTCCTTCAGGACGCCGGCCGTTTCCAGCTCGAAGCCACCGATGTCGGTGAGGTCGCGATAGAACTCCAGAATCTCGGCCGGCTGCACCACCTGGTAGCGCGTGGACACGATCGCCAGCGGCACCTTCGTGTCCGAGCGATACAGCACCTTTTGCTCAGGGAATGTGCGGATGGCATCGACATCGGCGCCGCGCGCGGCGAAGCGCACGTCCGCTGCCTCGATACGCCAGTTCATGCCGGCCTGTTCGGCCCAGACTTCGAGTGGTTGATCGTGGGCAAGCTGTTGCCCCAAGCCGTGCCAGGGGACTTCGTTGACGTAGGCCATCGTTTGAACGAGATGCATGACAGAACTCCTTTGGGACAGGTGAACGCATAGAGCCCGGCCGAGGCCGGCGGGCTCTATGCGTGATGAGGAAAGAGAAAATGAAGGAAGGGAACTGACTTGCCAGGCAGGTCAGCTCAGGAACAGTTGAGATTCACGTCCGCAAGTCACGTGCGCAATTCGTGTGGGTCGCACACAACGTCTTCGACGCTCTAGTGAAGAGCCGATAGGTCCAGCGTGTCGCGACCGGCAAAGGTCGACCCAAAGCGGACAGACGGAAAAGGGCTACTGGTGCGATGAGCGGCGATACCGCCAGCACGACAGCCCTTGCTGATTCCGAAGGCCACGAAGCAATACCACCCTGCAACGGCCTACGGTGTGTTGAATTGCCGATGCCTTGGAGGGCTCCAATTTGTCGAAATTGGCCGATGTCGAGGTGTAAAATCATCGCCACGAGCGCCGATGGACGGTGCGACCCTGCCTGATTCCGTATGGCTGACCTGCCAAAGTTTCGCACCAAGAAGGCACCCCCCGCGTCATTGTCTCCGGTGGAGTTGTTTTCGCGACTGCCCAATCGAGAGAAGTCGCATGGATACTTGCGACAGCCCCAAGCCGATGTGCTTCGGGACTACGTTGCCAATCAGGCCGAGGCGAATGTCGCCTTGGAGCTTCCGACAGGCACGGGCAAGACGCTGGTGGGCTTGCTCATTGCAGAATGGCGACGACAACAATCGGGAGAGCCTACGGCGTTTCTGACAGTCACGAATCAGTTGGCACGGCAGGTGCTCAGGGAAGCAGCTCGCGTTGGCATTGAGTGTGCTGACTTGACAGGCAATCGGGACAACCGCAGCCAGCCGGCCGAAGGAAGCTACAAGTCGGCACGCGCCGTCGGCGTGTCGACCTATTCAAACCTTTTCAACGTGAACCCAGTCATCCGCGCATCCAACGTCTTGGTGTTGGACGACGCCCATGGGGGTGAGCAAGCCGCAAGCGACATGTGGACCATACGTGTGAGTGCTGATAGCACGCCGGACGCTTACCACAATGCGCTTAATGCCCTGCGACCTGCTTTTGTCGAAGGTCAGCTCCGTACGATTTCCGGCACGGAGTCGGTCACCGACATCGAGTTGATTGACTTGCGCCTTCATCCTGAATGCATCGATGAGCTCGTCGAGGTGCTTGATGCTGAAACAAGTAGGTCGGTTCGTTTCCAATGGAGTGTAATTCGCAACCATTTGGACGCTTGTCTTGTGTTCGCATCGGCCCGCGAGCTGGTGATTCGGCCGCTTACCCCACCGACCTACACCCACGCTTCCTTTGCGGAGAGCCAGCAGCGAATCTACATGTCGGCAACCTTGGGTGGCGAAGGCGACCTCTTGCGAGGCTACGGGCTGGACAAGGTTCGGACGCTTCGCGCGGACAATGTGCAGTGGGGGCACCGATACATCTTCACACCTGAGCTCATCCTCGAAGAGGATGCTGCCTGGAAGACAGTCGCAAAGGTTTTCGAGGGTCATCAGCAGAGGCGCGCGGTACTGCTGGCACCCTCGACGCACGTGATGGACGCCTCGACAGAACGCTTCCTCGATGAATGCGCAGTCCGAGGGACGGTGTTCGGCAAGAGTGATGTTGAGGACGCGCTTGGGAACTTTACGTCGTCATCTCCTGCCGTACTGGCGCTTGCTGGACGATATGATGGGCTCGACCTGCCCGGTGACGATTGCCGGCTGCTCGTGCTGTCAGAGAGCCCAACAGCCGTCGGTCCACTTGAAAAGCATTTGAAGGACCGCTGGAAGATGGGTCCAGTGCTGCGTCGACGTGAGCGGACGCGGCTTGTCCAAGGCTTGGGCCGGTGCACCCGCGATGCGACGGACTATGCGGTCATATTTCTGATGGGGCAGTCGCTCGTCGACAGCATTACTTCGACCGCTCTAAAAGGAATGCTCCCAGGAGAAATCCAACGTGAGTTGGCATGGGGTCTCGACCAAGGTGAGGCTGCGAAGGACGACGAGAACGCCATCGCCAAGATGGCCCTTGGTCTGTTGAATGACGATGACTATCGCAAAGCCGCCAACACCAGCATCAGCGAACTCGATGTTCCTGATGCCAGCACGGAAGCGCTCTCCGATGCGGCGCAAGGCGCGGCGGAAGCCAAGTTCACCAGGGCCATGTGGTCGGAAGATTACACGCAGGCTTACCAAGTCTCCCGACAAGCCGTTGACGCCTGCAGTGGCGACGAGCTGGCCGGTTACCGCGCGTGGTGGTTTTATCTGGCCTCACGCGCGGCTGCGCTGATGGATGACCCCGACGCCGAAGTCGAGTGCCTGCATCTGGCAAGAAAGATTGGCATCAATCCCGGCTACCTGGACAAGCTCTTGCGCGCGAGAAATGCGGTGGTTGCCCAAGGCGATGATGCCCATGATTTCGAAGCGGAGGCCATCTGGACTTACATTGAAACGCGAGGCTGGAAAGGTCCTGCGTTTGCGGCAAAGCTCAATGCCATGAGAGCGCAGCTTGCCGCGACAGAGAACAGCACCCAGTTTCACATGGGCTTGGAAGAGCTCGGTCAGTTAGTTGGTGCTAGGACCATGCGCCCAACCGACGAGGGGGCCCCCGACGTTGTTTGGATTTTCCCCGACACGGTGTTCACCTTCGAGGCCAAGTCGAGCAAGTTGCTCCCGAAGAAGTACTTGCAGCAAGCCAAAGGGCATCCAGACTGGGTGAAGAACGAACATCCTGAGCTGAAAGGCCACCAGTACATACCGGTGGTGGTGTCACCAGAGCCGAATGTAGACGCGGCGGCCAAAGCCCACACCACAGGACTGCGTCACCTGCGCTTTGACGATGTGCAAGCTTTCGCCGCTCAGGCCAGTGCGGCGATAGGGGAGTTGCGGGTTCACTACTCTGGCAAAGACTACGGCGCGGTGCTTCAACCGTTCAAGGCCAAGGTTCGCATCGTAAAGTTGAGTCGGATGCATGTTGACGAACTCCTCTCGAAGCCGCTTACGCCGTAACACCGTTCCTGAGGTGATGATGCGAAACGAGTCGATACATGAGGACATGATCTCGTCAGATCTGTGGCCATCAGGATCGGGGTTTGTGCCTCCGTGTTGCAAGTAGATCGATGTCGTCTTATTGGGAAATCGGTTACAGGAACTAGCATGGACGGTAAGAATTTTGATTTTGTCTGGAATTGCACAGCCTGAGCGCATAGCGCCGGTCGCTTTGGCGCACTTGCAGCCATAACGCAACTTGCTTTAATCGCACTTCGGCTCAGGGAGATACAGGGATGATTTCGCGCGTTGCAACACTGGTGTTCGGATTGGTGCTGGCGAGCAGCGCCTTAGGGGATGATCGCGTGCCTTCGGCACAGGAGCTCTGCCACCAGTCCATCGCCGTTGGACGTGAGTTGTGGCAGACAGGCAAGTTCGACGCGCCGGCGAATGTGGCGACCCTGATGGTCGACGTGATTGACGGAAAGCTGCCACAGGCGCGGCAGCAGCTAAAGGCCATGTCGCCAAATGATGCTCGACGGTGGCGTCAATCCGCCCTCATCACGGCGATCTTTGCCGGGCAATCGGCCGTGGTGGAAGGCTTGCTGGATGATGGCGCCAACGTCGATGGCCAGGGATGGATTCCGCCCTTCAAGCCTGTTTTCTTCAGCAAGACTATGGACACCATGAAACATGACTCTCGTTTCGGAGGGCCCGCTGCGGTCAACGGCATGGAAAAGGGTGGACTGGTCGGCAACAGTGGCCAACTGCTTGGTCCACCCCTAGGTGCCGCAGGCCAGTGCGGCGATCTGGCCACACTGAACGTACTGCTTCGCCACCATGCCAACGTCAGAGCGCCTTTCAAGCCGCAGGTTGCCGATGCGCTTTTTGAAGGAACCATGCAAGGCAACGTGGCTATCGTGAAGACCATGCTTGACCACGGCGCAGACCCCTGTGCCTTCGACCGGCGTGCAATCCTTTATTCGCGAAATACCCACCGTCCTACCACCACGCTCGAGAAGATCGGTCGCCGCGCGGGGCTTCCTGAGTCGCTCACCGATCGCCTCGCCTGCCCCTCTATTGCATCGGGCTCCACCCCGGTTCAGTAGATGGCAGGTTCGCAAGAACGCGGCGGGCAACCTTCAAGGAATGGCAGTTCTTGGCCGGTAGCTACCGTTGCGACCGCGAGGTCAGGCGCCGGGAACATCGGCGGCGGGCTGCGGTCTGAGCGTCCATGAATCACCCGGCGCAACCCTGATGTTCGGACTGACTACCGCCGCACTGCTCTGGGGCGTACTGTTCGGCGCCATCGGCTCAGGCTACTTCATCTATGGCAGGAAGCAGGGTGAGCCGATCGAAATGCTGGCTGGTGGCGGTCTGGTTGGCATGACCTTCGTCGTCACCAGCAGCCTGTGGATCGTCGTGCTGGGTCTGCTGCTGTGTTTGCTACCATGGCTATGGCGGCGACTCACCTGACCTGGCGACGCCCGCGATCAGGTGTCGAGCAAGCTGATGACGGTGCAGACCGACCCATTTCTGCCGTTCGATAGGTCGCTAGCTTATTGTGTGCAAGAGCAGCCAGGAATGGTTCCCACGGAACCGGCAACAGTCTACAAAGCCGAATTAGCCACCATCGTAAGGCCAGATGACTAGGTGCTACCGGCAATATTGCGCATTCGATCCAACAGATTTTCTTCCGGCTTCGCATCGATGGTCTGATTGACCGATGTATGCACCTGAGCGCGTAGCGTGTGCAAGTCCGCTAGGCTGCCGCGGAGAAAGTCGGCAACGAATTTCTGTAATGCTTCAGGGTGATCGGTCACCGAATACTGAAAGAATCCTGTCTGTCCGTGCGCGAGTGCAGACGGGTACTGCAGGGAATCCGACGAAAGCATCTGAAGACAGAACCTTCGATCCCTTTTTGTTCCGCATGACCAACCCACGGAGTTCACCGTAACGGTTCGATCCCCCAAGTTAGTTACCTCGATGACCATAACGTCCCGCTGCGGGTAGCCATCCCCGAGCAGTATGCGCATACCGGCATGCACGGAAAGCCTCACCTTCTCTGAACGCCGTAGCAAGTACAGTGAGAAGACGACCGCACCCGTGGTTGCGAGGCCCGCAACCCATGTGCCGATGGCACTCCAAAGAGCAATTTTGTCAGCGAGCGTCATGGGTGCCCCTTGAAATCACGTTCACATCCTAGCCGCATGAGTAGATGATGCGCTGCGACAAAGTAGTTACATAAGCCGTGTGGCCAATCGTTCGACGAATCCGCCCAAGAGGCTCACTCCTTGTCTTTGAAAAAGGCCGAAGCATTGAACAAGTGGATCTTCCCGTTAGCGTCAGCGATCCGCAACGCGGGGTTCGTGTCCCATTCGAGATCCTCTTTCACCAGCGTTGTCCACCGCTCGCGTATGTCGCGGCGGATACTGACCGAAAAGGTAGCCTGCCCGTACCATCGGGAAACCCGCCACTTTGCCACCGCGGCGTGGCCTTCAAAGGCAACCTTTTCGAGCAGGTCTTTCAGCGAATTGTCGTAGCGCTTTTCCATATTTCACCAGTTGTGTGAGAACAATGCAATTTTCACACAAACTTATATGTTTCACAATAAGTCTAACGCCGCCAGAGAATCCGGGACTCCGCCGTTGCGGCTCAACCAGTGTGGACGAACTGAATACGTGCCTTCGTGGCAAGGAAGCAGCCACTGCTACGAAGGGCAGATTTTGGCCGTTATGGAGAGCTCTCCAGCGGCCATTATGCACAGTGCACAGTTCTGCGTTTGGATATCTTGCGCGCGGCTTGGGTGCTGGCTTTCCGGCCCGGATCAGTACCACGTTGGTGGACATAATTCGGCTCATCTGCAAGTGGCGACTCCACCACCGGAGACCGCCATGGATTCGCATGGATCCGATTCACCCCACGCCCGCGGCGCGGTTGGTCAACAGTACGCTTGCACCACACCTCGACGCGTTGGCTGCGTACCTGAGCCACGGGCGTTACGCGAGCAGCACAGCCAAACGCTACCTCGTGATTATGTAGAGCTCGTGAGTAGCGAAACGGCGTCTGCAGCGCCGCCAGCGCTCCTCGCGAGCTCGTCACTGTGCATAACTGGGCACTGTGCATAATGGCCGATGTCTGCCTGTCGCCACTTTGTGGGTGTTTGGCCCGGTAAACACTGAGGTCATCAGCTGATCGTTGCAGTGATACGTGCGTCGCCCAGCATAGACGGCGTCAGTTCCACGGCGTAGGGCAGGATGCGCTTGCCGCGGACGGCATTGCGCGGGATGACTAGGCGCGCGCTGGCGGTCCGTCGCGTCCCCTTGGGCCAGGCCGACTTCCGCGTGGCGGTGACAACGACATCCACTTGCGCATGGTCTGTAAGGTTGTCCCGCTCGCTTTTGTAGACGCGCAGGACTCGGCAAGAGATTAGGCCGCTGTGGACGGTGTCGAGATAGGCGAGCTGTCCAGCCTTCAGCGTGGCAGTCATGCTACGGCCCTCTCGCCGACGCCGCAGAGCACGATGATGTTCATCACCCGCACGGCCTCCCCTATGTTGTCGAACGGTCCTGCGATGTTCCGCTGTGCGTTCACATCGAACACGACAAAAGGCGCGTGCTGACCGTCACCTGCGTAAACCGGCCCTTCGCCTTCGTCATAATCGCTGGCGGGATATTCCGCGCCATCGACCACAAGGAAGCGGCCGTCGTTGGTCTCAATGCTGCGCTTGTCGTTCATGCTGCGACCCTCTGTTTCGTGTAGGGGCCAGCGAGATGCTGCCCCAGCGGCCACGTTTGCCTTGTGGTGTAGCAGGAGATGTCCTGCTTGCTGATTGCGGAGTTCCCCGGCTCACCGGGGAACTGGGTGTTGTCGTACCACTCGCGGTCACTGCGGAACTGTGGCGCGTAGTGCCGCGATGCGTCCCCGCCATCGTCGCAGGGACGCCGCACGGCCCATGCCTGGACGTGTTCCATCGTGAAGCGGTGGACGTAGCGCGCGCGGGTTTGCGCAAAGGACGGGCGTCCCATGTGGACCTCCAGAAGATGGATGGGCGCCCTAGGCGCCCGTGGTGGTGTTAGTCGGTGGTGTACGGTTTGAAGGCGGGACAGTCCGTGTCCCCTGCGGTCGCGACGGTCGTCTCGCGGCGGGCATAGGCCCACGTCAGCGGCATCGGCTCGGCGGGCATCCACTCACAGCCGCCTATCGCGTACATATCCCTCGATCAAGGTTTGGAGCTGGTTGTGGTCCCAGCCCGCCACGTCGCCCCATGTCCTCCACTCGGGCGGATAGAAGGATATGAAGCCACTGCGCGACGTATGGCGCTCGCGGGCCACCTGGTCCAGTGAGGCCGTCGAGGTCTCACGCATCAGCCGCTGCGCCTCCTCCAGCGGCAGTTCGATGAAAAGGCGATCCGTTTCGAAGTTGTAGAACTTCGGGGAATCCATCGACTCGAACCGCGCGTGGTGGATCCCCACCTCCTCACAGAAGGTCTCCGCGAACTCCTTGGCGTACGCGCGGTGTACGCCTGACCACTGGCAGGCATCGCTCACGCGATCGGTCAGGCCTGGGTTCGGGTCACTGTGGTCATTGGAGAACATCGCCTCCATGGCGTAGTCCAGTTCGGCATCATGCTGGGAACCGTAGAGCCCTGCGAAGGGGATGGCGGCGGTGAGCGTCTGCATCACAGAAGCCCTCGGCCAGCCATGCTGACGCACTCAGCGCCCACCACGATGTGGTCCAGAATCCGCACGCCAATCAATCTCAAGGCGTCACGGAGTTCGCTGGTGATGGCCCGGTCGGCGGCACTGGGTTCTGCGATGCCGCTGGGGTGGTTGTGGGCGAAAATGGCAGCGCAGGCATTGATGCTGAGTGCGGCCCGCACAACCTCGCGGGGATAGATGCTGGCTCCGTCAATGGTGCCGCTGAAGAGTTTCTGGCAGTCGAGGATCCGGTGGCGGTTGTCCAGCCACAGGACATGAAACTCCTCATGCGGCAGCGCGCCAAGACGCATGCGAAGGAAGCTGGTGGCATCGGTCGGACTGTGGAGGCTGCCCTGGCGCTCAAGCCTTTCCTTCAGGATTCCTTCGGCGGCGGCGAGCACGTCTTGCTCGGTCGTGTCGTCGGTGAGCTTGTAGCGGGTGTAGGCTACTGATCGAACGATTTTCATGGAGAACTCCTGTCGAGCGACATAAAGGCATAGAGCCCGGCCGTTAGGCCGGGCTCTATGCGTAGTCGCGAGGGAAGATGAAGAAAACGAAGGGACTTGAGCCGGGAAAGGCAGGCGCAGCTTGCCGGGATGGCTCTACGTCAGTGACGGATCCACGCGATGGGCGTCAAAGACATGACCGCAGGCCTCGCAACGGAAGTTGTCGGGCAGGGCTTGGTCAATCGGTGTGCCGACTGCCGCACCGGCGGCACAGCCTGCTGCACCGCCGAGCAGGCCGCCGAGGATCGCACCAGCGATGACGCCCAGCGGTTGGCTGGAACCCCGCCTATCAGTACCGGAAAGGGCGGTCGAGGCACCCCGAATAGCGCCAACGATGCCACCGAGGGCGGCGACCGTAGTTTGAGCGCGACGGCGCGGTACAACGAACGAGGTATGGCAACGCGGGCACGATAGGGTCATATGCGCATCACTGCCTGTTGCGTGGAGGTGGTGCTGCTGCTCTTGCTTTTGGCCGATAGAAAGCCGATCAGGAACACGATGGCAAATGCCACTAGACATTCGAGTACGGGATAGTGGGATATCACGATATTCTCCATGGGAGGGACAGCGAGACCGACAATGTCAATCCCTGCGTGAGAGCTACCTGCTGCTCTCGATGGAGTGATATGGGTCTAGAATATTTTCGAATCGACTCCCCGGGGATCGCGGGATCAACGCAAACAACTGGACCCATCCCGGAAGGATCGAAGGCGAAACCGTGAAATCAATGGAGTTGACCGACTACCAGGCCAAATATTTCGCGCACGAGCTCACGCGCCGCTTTCCGCCCGGCAGCGCTGAGAAGCTGGCAGGCGCCGTTGCCAGCGCGCAGGTCGATCTGAACCCGCATCAAGTCGATGCGGCGTTGTTCGCGTTCAACTCGCCATTGTCGAAGGGAGCTCTGCTCGCAGACGAAGTCGGTCTGGGCAAGACGATTGAAGCAGGACTCGTGCTCTCGCAAAAATGGGCGGAAAAGAAGCGCCGCATCTTGATCATCACACCGGCCAACCTGCGCAAGCAGTGGTTTCAGGAGATGGCCGAAAAGTTCTTCCTGCCATGCCGCATCCTCGAATCGAAGTCCTACAACGCAGCCATCAAGCAGGGAAATCTTCGCCCTTTCGAGGGGCCGGAAATTGTCCTCTGTTCCTACCAGTTCGCCCGCAGCAAGGCATCCGATGTCCAAGCCGTGCCGTGGGATCTGGTCGTCATCGACGAAGCGCACCGCCTGCGCAATGTCTACAAGCCGGCCAACGTCATCGCGAACACGCTCAAGCTGATACTGGCCAACCGTGACAAGTTGCTGTTGACGGCGACGCCCTTGCAGAACTCGTTGCTGGAGCTCTACGGGCTGGTCAGCTTCATCGATGAGCACACCTTCGGCGACGTCAAGAGCTTTCGCGAGCAGTTCGCCAATGTCAGCCAAGGGCAAGCCTTCGACGTGCTGAAAGCGCGTCTCAAGCCGATCTGCCATCGCACCCTGCGCCGGCAAGTCGTCGCGTACATACCGTACACGCGGCGTCTGCCGCTGGTCGAGGAGTTCACTCCAGAAGAAAGCGAGGACCGTCTCTACACACTGGTCTCGGAATACCTCCAGCGCGACAACCTGATCGCACTGCCGGCAAGCCAGCGCTCGCTGATGACGCTGGTGCTGCGCAAGCTGCTGGCATCGTCCACCTTCGCCATCGCTGGCGCGCTACAGTCCATCTCCAAGCGCCTCAAGGCAGAGCTCGCTGCTCAATCGCCAGAGGAATCACTGGCCGAAGACCTCGACAGGGACTACGAAGCGCTCAACGAAACTGCCGAGGAGTGGCCCGACGACACGGTTGTCGAGCCACTGAGCGAACATGACCGCAAGGCCATGGCCGACGAAATCGTCGAGCTGGAAGCCTTCGCCCAACTCGCCACGTCGATCCATTCCAACGCCAAGGGAACCGCGCTGCTGAAGGCACTGACCGTGGCCTTCGCGAAGGCGCGCGAACTGGGCGCGGACAAGAAGGCGATCATCTTTACCGAATCGCGCCGCACGCAGGACTACCTGTTGCGCGTGCTCGCCGACAGTCCGTTCAGTGACGGCATCGTACTGTTCAACGGTACCAACACCGACGAGCGTTCCAAGGCGATCTACGCGGAATGGTTGCAGCGCCACCAGGGCAGCGATCGTGTCACTGGCTCGCGGACCGCCGACATGCGCTCGGCCCTGGTCGATTACTTCCGCGACGAAGGCCGCATCATGATCGCCACCGAGGCGGGTGCCGAAGGTATCAATCTGCAGTTCTGTGCCTTGGTGGTGAACTACGACCTCCCCTGGAATCCGCAACGCATCGAGCAGCGCATCGGTCGCTGTCATCGGTACGGGCAGAAGCACGACGTGGTCGTGGTGAACTTTCTCAACCGCAAGAACGCTGCCGACCAGCGCGTGTTCGAACTGCTGTCCGAAAAATTCCACCTGTTCGAAGGCGTCTTTGGTGCCAGCGACGAGGTGCTGGGAGCCATCGAATCGGGCGTGGACTTCGAGAAGCGCATTGCCGCGATCTATCAGGGCTGCCGCAAGCAGGAGGAGATCAAGTCAGCCTTCGACCAGCTCCAGCTCGAACTGAGCCTGGAGATCGACGAATCCATGACCCGCACCCGCCAGAAGCTGCTCGAACACTTCGACGACGAAGTGCGCGAAAAATTAAAGGCGCGAAAGCACGACTCAGAGGAGCAGCTAGGCCGCTACGAGCGCTTGCTGATGCAACTGACTCGGCACGAACTGGTAGGGCATGCCGAGTTCCTGGGTGACGGTGCCTTTCGCCTCAACAGTGCGCCATTTGCGGAAAAGACCGCAGACATCCCCAACGGCCTGTACGAGCTGCCGCGCCGCAACGGCGAAGCCCATCTGTATCGGCTGAACCATCCGCTGGCCGAGGCGCTGGTGGCACAGGCGAAGGCACGTGAACTTCCGGCTGCTGAAATTCATTTCGACTACAGCCAGCATGCTGGCAAGATCAGTGCGCTGCAGCCGCTGATCGGGAAGTCGGGCCAGCTTGCGGTATGGTTGTTCAGCGTGGAATCGCTGGATCAAGCGGAGGATCACTTGGTCGTCGCAGCGACCACCGATGATGGCCAGACACTTGACTCCGATGCGGCCCACCGGCTGCTGACGCTACCGGCGCGGGTGATGCCACAAGGTGTATCAGTGGATGAGACGGACCTGAGCCAGATTGCGAAAATGCAACAGACCGCCATCCAGCGCGAAATTTCCGAGCGCAACGCGCGCTTCTTCGAAGCCGAGGCCGACAAGCTCGATGGTTGGGCCGACGATCTGAAGGTCGGACTGGAGCGCGAGATCAAGGAACTGGATCGCCAGATCAAGGAAGCGCGGCGCGGCGCTACCGTTTCGCTGACACTGGAGGGCAAACTGGCGGCGCAGAAACAGGTCAGGTCCTTGGAGGCGCAGCGTAATCAGAAGCGGCGGTCGTTGTTTGATGCACAGGATCAGATCGACGGTCAGCGCGACGAGATGATTGTTAATATCGAGGGCCGGCTGCAACAATCCGCCAGCATGACGCAGCTGTTCCTGTCGCGATGGCGCCTTGCCTGACTCGGGGCGGAAATGACACCTTTGAATAGAGAAACGATCAGGTAATGAGACACGAACCGATAACCAGCGTTCAACCCGATATCTTGCGTTGGGCCAGACAAACGGTCGGGCTCGACGTGACCGAGGTCGCGCAGCTGCTCAAGCGCTCGCCGGAGGAGATCGACGCTTGGGAGGGCGGAACCGCGTCGCCAACATATCCGCAACTCGAAAAGCTGGCTTACCAGATTTACAAGCGCCCGCTGGCAGTTTTCTTCCTTCCCGAGCCGCCGGTGGAAGTGCTGCCACAAAAGGAATTCCGCACCTTGCCGGATGCGGATATGCGAACCTTGCAGCGCGACACCTACCTGCACATACGGCGCGCGCATGCCTATCAGTTTGCTCTGCGCGAATTGTTCGATGGACAGAACCCGGCCAGCCGGCAAATCTGGAAGGCGATTTCGCTTTCGCAGTCGAAAGACGTAGCCGCCCAGGCGCAGGCTATACGCGAATATCTCGGTATCACGCTCGACAAGCAGATCGCCTGGAAAACCGACGAACAGGCACTGAAGGCGTGGCGCAAGGACGTCGAAGCTTGTGGTGTGTTCGTCTTCAAGGCTGCATTCAAACAGAAGGACATTTCCGGCTTCTGTTTGGTCGACGATGTCTTGCCAGTTGTCTACCTCAACAACAGCACAACCAAGACGCGCCAGACTTTCAGTCTTTTGCACGAACTTGCCCATCTCCTCTACAGCATCAATGGACTGAGTAAATTCGACACCGATTACATCGACCGATTGCCAGTTGCGCAGCGGGGGATCGAGCAATTCTGCAATGCCATCGCCGCCGAAGTGCTCATTCCAGTACACGATTTCGTCGATCAGATCAGCCGGCTACCGACAAACGCGGAACGCGCCACTGAAGATCAGTTCTCCGCTCTGGCCGAGCGCTACGGCGTCAGCCGGGAAGCCGTCTTGCGACGCTTGCTGGATCGCGGGCGAGTTGGTAAGACCTTTTACGAACACAAGGCCAAACTTTGGTTGGCGCAGAAAAAGGACGTTAGCGGCGGCAACTGGTATCTGAACCAGGGTGCCTACATCAGCGGCCGCTTCGCTAGTGAAGTCGTTAGTCGACATTACCGCAACCAGATCAGCCTTGAGCAAGCCGCCGACCTGCTTGGCATCAAGCCGAAGAGTTACGCCGGCTTTGAAGAGCGCGTCCTGCAAGGGACCGAAGCATGATCTATGTCTTCGATACCAGCTCCCTTCGTTCCCTCCAGCACTTCTACCCAAGCGTCTTCAAAAGTATCTGGGATGGACTGGACGCGCTCGTCAATCAAGGCGACCTGATATCCACGCGTGAGGTGTTCAACGAACTCGAACGGCAGGCGGTTAGCGAAGAAGTCATGCAGTGGGCCAAGACCCATAAGGCTTTGTTTGCCACACCGACCGGCCCCGAGCTTCAATTCGTCACTGAGATTTTCAAGATCAAGCATTTCCAGGGCTTGATCGGCGCGCAACAGCGCCTTAAGGGAACGCCGGTCGCCGATCCCTTCGTGATTGCCTGCGCTCGGGTCAACAAGGCGACGGTCGTCACCGAAGAAGGTTGGCAGCACGGTGTCAAGCCGCTCACGCTCAAACCCAACGCCGCCAAGATCCCCAACGTCTGCGGCCATTTCAACATTGCCTGCATCGACCTGGAAGCGTTCATGCATCAACAAAGCTGGGCGTTTTGATGTCCAACAAGCAAAAACTAGAACTAACCTGGATCGGGAAGGAGACGCGGCCGAAGCTGGAGCCACGCATCCTGCTTGAGGACAAGACGAAGAGCTATCACGCGAAGCATCGGTTTGGCGAGAACGATCAGTTCGACAATCGGTTGATCTTCGGGGACAACCTGCTGGCGTTGAAGGCGCTGGAACAAGAATTCGCAGGGAAGGTGAAGTGTGTTTATATCGACCCGCCGTATAACACGGGCTCTGCCTTTGCCGAGTACGAGGATGGACTCGAACACTCGATTTGGCTCGCACTAATTCGAGAGCGTCTTATCCTGCTGCGTCGCTTACTTGATGAGCGGGGGAGTTGTTGGATCCAGCTTGATGACAATGAAGCTCACTACTGCCGTGTCTTGGCCGACGAGGTGTTCGGGCGGGCAAATTTCATTGCGAATGTAGTTTGGAACAAGTCCTATGCAGTTAGAAGTAATGCTCAATTTTTCTCTACTTCTCACGAACACATTCTTGTCTACGCGAAAGATCGATCTCAGTTCCAGATGAACCAGTTTGGAAAAAGTCAGAAGCAACTTGATCGATATAGCAACAAGGATGGAGATCCGCGCGGACCATGGCAGTCAGTAACGATGACGATCAGTCTTGTTGGTGGCGCGCGGGGGCGACAGTACGCAAAGACCGGCATATCCGAAAATATCTTTGAAGTTACATCTCCGAGCGGAAAGGTGTCCTTGCCGCCTCCTGGTCGATGCTGGAGCCGCAACCCGGAAGGGTTCAAGAAACTGGATAGCGAAGGCCGAATTTACTGGGGGCCGACTGGCTCAAGTGCGCCACGCCTTAAGATGTATGCAAGCGAAGCATCGGATGGAATTATCCCGACTACGCTTTGGGCTGACGGAGAGGACTTCGGTCATAACCAAGACGGAATCCGTGAACTTCGAACTCTCGGGATCGGTGATTTTCCTACACCGAAACCTGAGAGGTTGATCTCTCAAGTGATTGCGCTTGGAAGTAACCCTGGAGATATAGTCCTCGACTCCTTCGCCGGCTCCGGCACCACCGGCGCGGTCGCCCAGAAGATGGGGCGCCGCTGGATCATGGTCGAGCTCGGCGAGCACTGCCACACGCACATCATTCCGCGCCTGAAGAAGGTCATCGACGGCGAAGACAAAGGCGGCATCACCAAAGCGGTCGGCTGGAAGGGCGGTGGGGGCTTCCGCTACTACCACCTCGCACCGTCCCTGCTGGAGAAAGACAAGTGGGGCAACTGGGTCATCCACCGTGACTACAACGCGGCGATGCTGGCCGAGGCGCTGTGCAAGTTGGAAGGCTTCACCTATGCGCCCAGCGACACGGTGTATTGGCAGCAGGGCTACTCCACCGAGCGCGACTTCCTATACGTCACCACCGCGACGCTGAGCCATGAGCAATTGCAGCAACTGGCCGACGAAGTCGGGCCGGAGCGATCACTGCTGGTGCTATGTCCGGCGTTTCGTGGCAAGGGTGATTTCCCCAATCTGACTGTCCGCAAGATCCCGAAGCAGGTGCTGTCGCGCTGCGAGTGGGGCCACGACGACTATTCGCTGCAGGTGGAAAACTTGCCGAAAGCGCCCGAGCCGGATGTTCCACAACCTGCGCAAGCAGGACTGTTCACCGAGGATGAGGCATGAGCACGGAAGGCGGTGATGGCAAGTCCGCTTCCGAACTGATCCTGTACCGCACGGCGGATGCGCGGACGCGGATCGAGGTGCGTCTGGAGGATGGCTCGGTCTGGATGACCCAGCGTCAGATGGCGGAGCTTTATCAGGTCAGCAACAAGACCGTCAGCGAGCACCTGCAGAACATCTACGAAGAAGGCGAGTGCGACCCTGAACGAACTGTCCGGAGTTTCCGGACGGTTCGGCAGGAGGCGCATCGGGCGGTACGCCGTGACCTGGATCACTACAGCCTGGAGGCCATCCTGGCCGTTGGCTACCGGGTGCGGTCGGCGCTGGGCACGCAATTTCGCCAGTGGGCCACCGAGCGACTGAAGGAGTTCCTTGTCAAGGGTTTTGCGCTGGACGACGAGCGCCTGAAGCGCGGGCCGGACGATGGCTACTTCGAAGAGCTGTTGTCCCGCATCCGCGATATCCGCTCTTCGGAACGGATGTTCTGGCGCAAGGTGTTGGACATCTACGCCACAAGCGTCGACTACGACGGAAGCGCGGAGGCTAGCCAGCTTTTCTTCAAGACAATCCAGAACAAGATGCACTGGGCGGCGCATGGCCACACGGCAGCGGAAATCGTCAGGGCGCGCGCCGACGCGGGGAAGCCGAACATGGGCATGACGAGCTGGAGCGCCGCGCGGCCGCGCAAGGCGGATGCCGCCGTGGCGAAGAATTATCTGGATGTCGAAGAACTGGAGGCGCTCAACCGTATCGTCAATGCCTACCTGGAGTTCGCCGAGCTGCAGGCACTGAACCGGCGCCCGATGACCATGCAGGACTGGATCGGGAAGCTCGACGATTTCCTGCGCCTGGGCGAGCGCGACATCCTCACCCACGCGGGTCGGATCAGCCACGAGTCGGCCGTGGAGCATGCCGGCGCACAGTTCGATTTGTATCGCCAGCAGCAGGCGACCAAGGTCACGGCGGTGGAGCGAGATTTCGACGCAGCAACCACGCAGCTCAAACAGATCGAGGCCGGCAAGCGAAGCCCGGCGCGGAAGAAGCCGGGCACGAAAACGGGAGACAAGGAATGAACCGGCACGTCAATGCCATTGCTGGCCGTCTGAGCTTGCGCCCACCGCAGCGGCGCTCGCTGGAATTGCTGGATCGCATCGCCGAAGTTGTGCCGCCAACGAAGACAGCGGACGTTGCCACGGCACTGGAGATCATTCGCAGCGAATTTTCGTCGGTCACGGACTTCGAGCGCGAGTTTCCGTCGCTGTGTTTCGCCTTGGCAACCGGCGTCGGCAAGACGCGTCTGATGGGCGCGTTCATCGCGTACCTGCACCTGGCGCACGGCATCAACAACTTCTTCGTGCTGGCGCCGAACCTGACCATCTACAACAAGCTGATCGCGGATTTCACGCCGAACACGCCGAAGTACGTGTTCAAGGGCATTTCCGAGTTTGCAATGGACGCGCCCGCAATCATCACCGGCGACAACTACGAGTCGATGGCGGGTTCGCTGTTCGACGTGCTGCTGCGATGCAAGATCAACATCTTCAATATCTCGAAGATCAATTCCGAAGTGCGCGGCGGTCGCAGCCCGCGCATCAAGCGCCTGTCGGAATACATCGGTGAAAGTTATTTCACCTATCTGGCGGGCCTGCCCGACCTGGTGCTGCTGATGGACGAGTCGCATCGCTATCGCGCCAGCTCGGGGCTGCGCGCGATCAATGAGCTCAAGCCCGTGCTTGGTCTGGAGCTGACGGCCACGCCGTTCGTGGAAACCAGCAAGGGTGCGGTCCCTTTCCGTAATGTCATCTATGACTATCCGTTGGGCATGGCGATGGCCGACGGATTCGTCAAGGAGCCGGCAGTCGTCACGCGCAAGGACTTCAATCCGGCAGGCATGTCGGTCGAAGCCCTGGAGCGCCTGAAGCTGGAAGACGGCGTGCGCCTGCACGAGAGCGTGAAGGTCGAACTGGAGACCTATGCCCGCGAGACCGACAATGCGATCGTCAAGCCGTTCGTGCTGGTCATTGCGCGCGACACGACGCATGCCAGTCAGTTGCTGAAGCTGATCCAGTCCGACCAGTTTTTCGAGGGCCGCTATCGCGACAAGGTGATCCAGGTCGATTCCAGCAAGAGCGGCGCCGAAGAGGAGGAGATGATCGAGCGCTTGCTCAAGGTGGAACACACCGATGAGCCGACCGAGATCGTCATTCACGTCAACATGCTCAAGGAAGGCTGGGACGTCACCAACCTCTACACGATCGTGCCGCTGCGTGCGGCCAACGCGCGCATCCTGATCGAGCAATCGATCGGCCGCGGACTGCGTTTGCCCTACGGCAAGCGGACCGGTGTCGCCGCCGTGGACCGCCTCAACATCATCGCCCACGACAAGTTCGACGAGATCATTCAGGAGGCAAGGAAACCGGGCAATCCAATCCGAATGGCGTCGATCGTGCTCGATGGCACCGAACTGGAGGCAAAAAAAGAAACCGTCATCTCGCAATCGCAACTGGCCGGGCACCTCGGTTTGTCGCCAGCGAAGCAGACCGACGGCGCAGTTTCAAGCATGGGCGTGCAACCGCGACCCACATTCCAGAAACCGGAAGAGCAGCAGATTGCGCAGATCGCATGGAACGTGATCCGATCTTTCGAGAATCAACCCGCGGCTGTTCCCACGCTGGAGCACCTGAAACGACCGGAGGTACAGGCCGCCATTGTGAAGGCGGTGCAGGAACAGCAGCCTCCCGGTCAGATGGCACTGGAGGGGCTGGCGAAAAAGCCTGATGTTGCGGCCATCGTGGCGAAGACGGTCGAGCTGGTGACGCAACAGACGATCGACATTCCACGCATCCAGGTGGTACCGAAGGGCGAGGTGCTTTCCGGGTTCAAGCCCTTCACCTTGCAGCTGGAAGGAATGCGCTACCAAGCGCTCTCGGACGAGCTGTGGATGCAATACCTGCGCACGGGCGGGGTCGAGGCGCTGGTGCTCGGAAGCGGCGGAGTCGATGAAGCGCGCCTTGAGGATTACGTGGTTTCGGGGCTGGTCGACTTTGACGACGTGTCCTACGAAGGACATGCCGATCTCCTGTATGAGCTTGCGGGCCAAGTGGTACTACACCTGCGCAGCTATCTGACCGAGGAGCAGGCTCGACGTGTGCTGCGGACTCATCAAAAACAAATCGCGCAGTTCGTTCATGCGCAGATGCAGAAGCACTACTGGGAGGACGACGGTGGTGGCTACGACGTGCAGATCAGTAAGGGCTACACCGAGCTGAAGCCGAGTGCCTATACTCATGCCGTCAAGGAAGCGCCCGCTGACTATCGCGACTCGCCTGCTGACAAGAGCAACATGGCGAAGTACCTGTTTACAGGTTTCGAGCGGTGCCTGTACTCGGTGCAGAAATTCGACTCAGAGGCAGAGCGCAAGCTCGCTGTGATCCTCGATCGCGACGCCTTGAAATGGTTCAAGCCAGCTAAAGGCCAGTTCCAGATCTTCTATCGCCAGGGCGCGGATCATCTCGAATACCAGCCAGACTTTGTCGCCGAGACGAAGGATGCGATCTACATGCTGGAGCCGAAAAAGAACAAGGAGATGGAAGACACGATTGTTCTGGCCAAAAAACAGTCAGCGATGGAATGGTGCGCGAATGCGTCCGCCTATGCCTTGGCGAATGGCGGAAAACCATGGAGCTATGTGCTGATCCCACACGACGAGATAGCGGGTAATTTCACGCTATCTGGCCTGGTTGCCAGATTTGGCGGGTGAACAGGGAGGCGCGCTTAAGGGATTCGTTGCAGCGGGTCGGAAGCATTCATTCCGCAACGCGTTGTCGACTCCCGTAACTTGATCTAGGCAAAACCGGAGGGCTTCGAGCTAACTGGCCGCGCGGAGGCTAGAAGTCATTCAGATCTATCCCGAGTGCGAATGGCGCGGTCAAGAGCCGACCACCGTCGCGCGATCTGTCCCGCAATGGCAGCGCTTTTTGCTATTTTGGCGGCCCGATGGGCATAGCTCACGAAATTCTGGTGTCCTGTAAACGTGTAGGCACGGTTCAACTTGCCGCGTTTGATCGACACGCCAGTCTTCGCAAGGCCTGCGTTCTTAGCCGCTTTAGACCGAGCAATGTCGGCCATGCGCACACCCTTTCGGAGGCGGCTGTAGAATCGGCCAACACTGCCCGAACGAAGCAGTATTTTTTGCCCGTTGAAGGTCAAACCCAGATATTGAAGCGGTTTTTGGATGCTCGTTCCGGGCGGTCCGAATGCGCACTCTTCCAGCTTCTCCTTCTGTACTTCCAACTTGATTTCCGTGACGAGCGCTTCGATAAGCGCTTTAGCGGCAGCAGCGCGATGCGGCGGCACGACACACAGCACGTCGTCGCAATAGCGACGATAGAACCCGCCCCAAGCGTGAACCTGATTTGCCACGCGCTCGTCGAATTCAAGCATGTAGATGTTCGAAAGGGTGGCGCTGATGGGTGTGCCTTGGGGAATGCCTTTAGCGTCGGGGTTGAGCTTCAGATATCCGCCCTCCACCACGAGCTTGCGAAATTGCTCTGGTGAACAAATGCGCTTTCGGCCCGAGGCCTTCGGCGCATGGCGACTGATGCCAAACAAAGCGTAGAGCACAACCTGATCGACCTTGGCATGACGAGTCAATGAACGGTAGATGCTGTAATGATCGGCGGGTAGGGCATCACCCCCTAACACCTCGCTCCATTTCTTTTTCAGCAGCTGATGGTCGAGGGCATCGAAAAAGCCGCTGATGTCGTAAGCGAGCGCTGTGCAAGGGCGATGCGCTTCAATCCAGGTGAAGGCGTCGAGCGCAAAATGGACGTTGCAGCGGCCGGCGCCGCTCCGAAATGCGGTCACGGCTTCTCCAAGCCCGCGAGCAGTGAGCAGCGCCTCGTAGCGTTTGGTGAGCTGTTCGGAGTAATAAGCGTAGAGCGCCGCATCTCGGTGGGACGCGTAGCAGATGGGTCGCGTCTTTTTCTTGACCTGGAACCCGCTGGCATCCCGCCGAACCTTTTTCGTGGTCACGCTAGCCACAATCAAGGGCAGAAACTGCCACTTGGCCACGGTCGCCGGGGTCGAGACGAGTTTTAGCAGAGCTTCCCGAGGGATGCGCTCGTCGAGGTGCAAATAGGACCTTGGGCGAAGTGGGTCGGCAGCCATGGAGTTAACTGAGGGAGAGGGTCGCGGCAACCCATACTAGCTCCCTCAGCTTCCGGAACCCCGAAGGTATCCTCGAAAGTGGCACGCCACCAACACCGCGGTCGCAATCATACTGATGGTAAAGTCATCACTGAGGAAACTACTTGTGGACATCGCTGCCCATCTAATGGCCAGTCAGCTATTCGCCTTGATGTGGGCGGGCGGCGGGGTGACCCCGTCGACCGTTGACATCGCAACAGACTCCCGCGCCACCGATTCCGGCGCGGTGAGCAAAAGGTAGGGCGTTACAGTGGCGACGTCAACAATCTTCCTGTCCACGGCGGCCCGATATCCATCTGAATCCCCGGGCCAGATTCCGCCATCCATGCGCTAGCAGGTCATCTTTTAGTCGTAGTTGCGGCTGGCACTGCTGTGTTGCGCGCGGACTGGCAGTAGCGATCCCAGTCGATCATCAACTTGGCACGTCGAGTTAGTAGGTCACCACGTTGATATGCAGCCTCTGACTTGTCCTTGAGTCGGTGCGCCATCGCTGCCTCGATCACTTCACGCGGGTGCTTCGTGGTTTCCGCGGCCCAGTCGCGGAACGTCGATCGAAAACCATGCGCAGTGATTCCAGGGTGCAATTCCTTCAGCAGATTCATCGCTGCGGCAGTCGTCAGAGGGCGACCCCTCACACCCGGAAACGCGTGGCCGACGAATTGCAGCTGCATTCCCTTCGGTGTGGTGGGAGTGAGCGACTGCAGCAGCGCCACCGCGGTCGGCGACAGCGGTACGCGGTGCTCTTTACCAGCTTTCATGCGCTCGGCGGGAATGATCCACATGGCGGCGGGTACGTCGAATTCTTCCCACTGCGCTCCAGCCGCTTCGCCTGGTCGTGTCGCGGTCAGGATCTGCAATTCAAGCGCACGCGCAGATAGACCTTGGCACAGATGCAGCTTTGTCATGAACTGTGGGATGTCGGCGTGGGGAAGGGCGGCGCGGTGTTCCACCTTCTGAACCTTGCTGCGTTTGGGCAACAGTTGGTCGAGATGATTGCGCCACGCCGCGGGATTATCGCCAGTACGGAATTTGCGGACCGTGGCCCAAGCCAACACCGACTCAATGCGTCCGCGCACGCGGCTCGCGGTCTCAGTCTTGGCTGTCCAGATAGGCTCCAGGCACTTCATTACCAGCGCTGTATCGATCGTGGCCACGTCCAAAGGCCACAGCAGGGTGCAGTAAGTACGCAATGTGGCATCCCACTGGCCGGCATGCTTGGCGTTCTTCCAGCCGCTGCGATGGGCCTCAATGTACTTCTCGCAGCATTGGCCGAACGTCATCACGCGCGCATCGGCGAGCCGCTTCTTCTGCTGCGACGCCTTTCGATGCTCAATTGGATCGATTCCGTCGGCCAGGAGCTTTCTACAGCTGGCTGCGCGGTCGCGAGCATCACGTAGGCCGAAGGTGTTCAAGCTCCCTAAACCCATCTCGCGGGTGCGACCGTTGACCTGGTAGCGGAACACCCACGACTTGGAAAGGGATGGGGACACCTGCAGGTACAGGCCGCCACCATCACCAAGATAGCCGGGGTTTTGGACTTTGCGGACCTTCAGGCCTGACAATTTTTCGATTGCGCGCGCCATAATCTACCCATGATCTTACCCATGAGAATACACTAGATTTGTCTGGGCGGCTATGGGCAGCTTTGGACAACTATGCGCTACAAATGGCGTAGATAAGCCATTTCATTGAACTTGTTTGGACGCGACTGGACTCCATGTAGACAGACACTCTCTCCGCCATATCAGCCGTCAGGGCGACAGCGATCAATGCACGCTGGGCACGGCGTCGACGGACCACCGCCTCAGCTGGGCACGCTGTTCCTGAAGCTGCAGCGATTCGATCAGTTCGTCTGCT
>Ga0307377_10000776_pt1 | contig 42161 bp, 59 predicted proteins | sample TR3MG_FD_202535 | JGI IMG/M metagenome (GOLD analysis project Ga0307377, IMG submission 202535) | Soil microbial communities from Risofladan, Vaasa, Finland - TR-3 | ecosystem: Environmental > Terrestrial > Soil > Coastal area > Acid sulfate soil | place: Finland: Risofladan, Vaasa | collected...
TTTTAGGTCCAACTTGCCGGAATTATGGACAAAAACGCCGCCCGTGATCGCAAAGTTATGATACTCGGCAACATCGAGGTTGTAGACATCCTCGTAGCCCTCGAACACCACCGAGATGACCTTGTGATTCGTGGGCCCCTGACCCTTGGCCCTCGTCGGAGCCCCGCCGTAGGTCCGATTCTTCCAGCGGACTTCCCCCGTCTTCGCTCTCTTGAACTCTTTGAACCCCGCGAAGCCCTGCCTCTTCAGAAAGGCGTGGAATGTCCCCGTCGTGATCGAAGACTTCGTGGTCGTCGGCAGCGCTGCGTAAATCTCAGTAAATGCCGGATTGGCATTCAGCCTGTCCACCAGCTCGTCAACAACCACCAACGGGTCTCGCACGACCTCAGACGTGATAATTCCCATCAATGCAGCCTGGCCATCCGCTGCGGCCACCTTCCTCCGACGCATGATCTCTTTGCCATGCGTCGAGAAAAATGCCGAAGCCTCCTCAGGCTTGTTCTGCCGCCAGCCCTCCAGCCGCTTGACAACCGATGCACGAAATTCTTCGTCTGCCTTGACCCGCTTCACGTAAGCAGCCCTGCCAGCGGCGTGCCGCTCAGGATGACGTTCGGCGTGTTCGCTGGCAGTCAGCAGCTCAAGATTCTCCGGCGTGTTGTTCGCCTTGTCATGATCGATATGATGAACATGCATGCCACGCTTCTTGGCTCGCACAGGTTCCATCGACTCCGCGACCATCTTGTGAACCGGGCGGCGCTTATTGGTGCTGGGCTCCTGGAACATCCAGTACCCCTGCGTCCCAGCTGAGCCGCGCGACATGTAGAGCGGCATCAACGAGTCGCCTGCCTCCAGCGTGTTGGCAGCCTTGTACTGGCCATCCCTCATCATGAAGGGGTGGTTTCCGGTGCAGCGAACGACCGCACCGTTGTCCAGAACGATCCTCCACACGGGCTCCCGCTCCCCCGTAAGCCTGGGTTTGGATGCCTTGCCCGGAACAATCTTGCCCGACTCAAGGTCATACGAGAACACCCAGAACTCCTTGTCCGCGTAGTCGCGGGCAAGCTCTGCCATGCTCCGATCGGTGCCATCAAGCAGGGTGACGCACGTCTCGCCCGTGAGACATTGAGGGTTATAGAACTTAGTCTTTTTGTATTGTTGGCGAATCTTGTGAAGATACGCCAAGGCTTCCTTAGGCGGAAGGTCTCCCACGTCAATATAGAAGGCGTAGCGCTGGGGGGCTCGCTGCAGGCGATAGACCATTGCCGCGTCTTCGAGCAGCGCTAACCTCTTGTATATCCAGCGAGCTGGCTCAAGGACTGAACTTCCGTACAGTGATCGACGTTGTTTAGCGCGCAGGCGGAAGTGGACGACTTCCCAGTCTTCGAGCGCGGCGTACTTGTTTTGGCCGGGGCCTGAGGCGGCGGCGGACATGCGCTGCGTCAAAAGCTGTTTGAACTCGTCGGGCGAGTAGCTAAAGCGGCCCTTGAAGTCTTGAACAAAGCCGAACAGCTCACCACGACGGCCTTCGATACGGCGGACAGTGGGGGCAGGCAGGAAGTTCAGGCCAACGACGCCGTCCTGAGTGACCAGCAGCTCTTCGTAGTCATTCCCGTACTTGACGAGGGACCGGGCGATTTCCCAGATTTCCTCATCGAGGCGAAGGCGTCGCCAGAAGACGTCTTCTAAGATCGACTGGATAGTTTTGTCGGGCGAGTCGAACCAAACGGACTTGCCCTGAAGGGCATCCACCTGGGTAGCGTCATCGGCAAAAATATCGATCGCACTCGACAGGAGCGGATCGTCGTCCATTTCTTCGTAATCTACGTAGCGGCTCATGATGTCCTGTTCGAGCTTTAGGTAATCGCTCAGAACATCGAAGCCGTACGACTGAAGAAGGTCGAAACCGCTTTGCGGGTAGCTCGACGAAGTCGAGCCCTTCGCGAGGTTCAGGACAATTTGTTCTTTGTCCCACCGAAGCAGTCCACGAACACGGCCAGAGACGTCACCCCAGAATCCCATACTATTTCAACCTCTTACAGCTCATCTTCGCCGAGACGGAACAAGGCTACGCGCATGATCCAACAGAACGCACTAGCAATCGCGCCTGAAGCCGCAGCATCAAACGGGAGGTACAGCCCGGTCCCTGGGCTAAGCCCAACGAGGCACCATCCTGCGCCTACGGGGACGGAAAAGCACATGGGACATTGGATCCAATACCCCAACATGGGTACAGGCTTCAACGCGTCACGCAGCGGCTGATACAGCTTGCTGGCGACCACGATATTGGTCACGCCGTACGAAGCGAGCAAAAAACAGAGAAACTGCACCATCGTGGAACTCATCAACGAAAAGCGCCGAAGGCCCCGAAGGGCCTCCGGCTAGCGTATGCAGCCGCCTTTGCAGCGGCGCACGGGACGCAGAAGTCTCTTACGCTTCATGACCCTTCTCCTTTCCTTCCAACCAAGACGTCCATACGCAGGACCTGGTCTTCCGGGGTTTTGCTTCGACCGGCAGCGCGATGATGGTGTCTTCCGGGATTGGCTTATGATCGCCAAAGTCGGCAGGCTTCGCAGGGTACTTGCCCCGGGCGTCCATCCAGCGAGTCTCAGAGTCGGTCACGAGGGGCTTTGCTGCAGCGATGAGCTGCGCCTCGAATGCAGAGGTCTGTATCTGCTCGACAAAGGATGGGCCGGAGGACGTCATCAGATCAGGCTCCCCTGTCTTGTTGCCATCCTCGACGGCCTTGTTTGCATCAGATCCCTTGCTGGTCATCGAAGGGACCATAACACACTGGCTCAGATCCGCTTTACACGGAAAAGGCTGAACTTACTGCTTTACCAGGCTTCTACGTAGAACGTAGCGCCAACTCCGCGCACAGCAATTCCGCCTTCGTAGCGGTTTCTGTAGGTCGTGACCTCTCCAGCGGGGATGTAGCCGTGAACATTGGTGCCGTCGAAGGAGATTTCTACGGCTGCCGACACGGCGCGGACAAGGATAGTTCCCGCCCACCCTTGGTCCGAGGGGGACGACCCAGCGATTTCGAACGCGAACTCGTTGTCGACGAAGTTCGCTGTTGCAGCTCCGGTTGCATAAAACCGGAGGCTCTTGACGCTCGACGGGGAAGGTGCTGGAAATGCTGGAGTCGCCATGGGATACCCCTATTACACTTGCGGTGTTGGAGCAACAACGACGGGAGCAGGGGCCGGATCGGCAGGGGGCGGTAGCAGCGGCTTTTCCTTCGCCCCTTCAAACAGCTTCGCTTCGACGAGCATCGACAGCTGCTCACCAGCCTTTTCAGGCAACTTCATCGCGACCAGCTGGCTGTTGACGAAGTCGAGCACCATCCGCAGCTTCTCTTCGCCCGGCGTATCAGGCTGATCCTTATGAACCTTGCTAATGCTCTTCTGCTCGGCGGCCCGGATCCCCTTGAGGATCAGGTCTTCTACCTTGTCTTCATAGACCAAAGCCTCTTCGAGCTTCCACTTGCTCGCCGCTAAATGCAGGACCTTGTTCACGAAAACGAGCAGCACGGGGGTGATAACCGCGAACACCAGCGGAATCAAATTCTCCAATATGATCTGCCACATCTATCGACTCCTTTTCCGAACGACAATGTCCGGCTCTGGTCGCGGGGGCTGCTCATCAACCGCTTCTCCCCCTACGGCGGATCGAATATACTGCATTAGCGCCTTCTGAAACACCTCGCCCACAGAGCACCCCTGCTCACGGGCCAGCTGCGAGACCATCGAATAGGCCTCTACAGGCACCAGCAAAAACGTGAACTCGCCCTCCCCAGGGGCCCCAAGCACCGACTCCGCTTCCTGTACCGGGTCTGGCTTTATTCGCGCCATACAACCCTCGTATTCATCCAGATACTCATGGGGCTCCACGCCCGCCGGCCCAACCGCCGCCCGTGTGACCGCCGCTGCCAGGTGGCATTGACCCTCCCGTACGCTTCGCAGCGAGCGCTCCGGGGTCAGACAGGTACCATTCAATGCCCATCTCAATGAGCCGCAGTTCTGCTGGGTCAATCTGGCCGCGATGAAGGTTGGCCTTGGCGGAGGCCCTCATTAAGATCTCCTGCTTGTTCAGGGTCTTGTCCGTGCTCATGATGTCCAGGGCTTTGTCCCAGATCATCCACGCGGCTTCCGACCTGAACCCAAGCCCTGGCGATTTCCTGAAATTGTAGACACCACCCTCGCCGTGGCCATCGTGCTGGAAGCCGGGTCCGCCGATGGTCGGCCCTCCTCCTCGCATCTGCATCTGACCCAGGTTAGGGATCGAGAACCCGCCCCAGCCCGGGTCTAGCTTGCTCGCCGTGCCGCCCTGGCTATCCTCGGACAGGCGCCTGAAGAACTTCGAGAAGATGCTGCGCACGACAGCGCTCTCACCCGCCATGTCACCGCCTCCGGCCCCTCCGCCATTCCCGTCACCGCCGTAGCCTCCACCGTCCGCTGTGCCCATCCTGTAGCCTCGTGGTGTGCCCATCCTCGATGGGTACAGCATCGGGAAGACGACACGCTCTCGCCGGTTGCCCTTGCGGCACTCAGGCCTCTTGTCGCCCTTCTTGCACCCACGCTTGCGCTCACGTGCCTTGGACATGGCCAGCGACAAGTCCATGACATCGAAGCCCACAGGTCGCTCGTAGCCGGCCACTAGCCCTGCTCCCTTTCGAGTCGCTCCATCTCGTGCAAGGCCTGGTCGAGGCGGCGGTACAGCGCGCGCAGCTTCACGCGGGCGCTACGGATATTCCCCTTCGCCAACGCCGATGAGACCTGCATCATCATCGATGAGTTGATCATCATCATGCTGTTGAGCGCTGCCAGCTTCGTCTTCGGGCGCGACCGCGTCGGCATAGGAGGCTGCCAAGCCTCGCCCAGGACTCGCACATGGTCGTGCAGCGACTTGATGTTGGTAAGGGAAAAGTTCATGGATCACCCTTGCAAAAACGGCAGCATGAAGTCATCCGAGTCGACCATCTCCGTCTGCTCCGCCGTCGCCGGATCAGACGTTCGCGAGAGTCCCTTCACGATACCCATCGGAGGGCCATGATACCTCGTGGAGAGCGTATACACGATCCCACACAAGGCGTCCGCGCAATCCTTCGTGCCTCCCTGCGGGTGGTCAACCTTGTTCTTGATATTGTCCTTCTGAAGGGCACGCAACTCACGGAGCAACGGCTCGTACTCGTATACGAAGATGCGCTCTTCGTAGATCGCAGATTTGAGCGTGTCATAAGCATCCATCGGCTTGTCCACCGACATCCGCTCCGCCGTCATACCCTTGGCTTGAAACTTCTGTAAACTGGATGCCGAATTATATTGGTCCATTGTGATCAGACCAATATGAAACCCGTGCTTCTGAAACTGATACACAATGCCGCGAATCATCCCCTGATCGATCTCTCCACCGACCGGCGGGTTTACACGCAACACGAAATCAATCCAGATGATAGGCGCAGGCTCGGTGTACTCCTCCTGCGTCTCCTTGTCACGACGACGGATCTGCTTATACCCAAGCACGCACCCCACAGCAATTCCAGTAGAGTCCGTATTCAACGACGGATCAATATGGACATGCCGCGCAAGCCCAGGATGATGCTTGGGCTGCCACGTGACAATCTTCTCAGCCCCATCACGAATCTCAATCTGGTGTGCAAGCTTGGTCCAGTTGATACCCCCGCCCTCGGTCTGCACCCACTCCTCCGTGCTAAAGGGGTGCGTACGGGTCTCGTCAATGCACTTAACAATCCGATCGCGCTGCTGAATGAACGGCGATATTGACACCGTCGCGCAACCCGCAATGTCTCGGATACTACCGTCTAGATCTTCATCGAAGTCACGCCTAAAGTCGTCGGGAACTTCGATGACAACCATACCATCTTGCAGCTTGCCCTTGACTAGCTCGACCTCATCCGGTTCCAAAATCTTCGAGGGGGTCGTGTCATTGCCGACCAATACGTGGAACTTCTTCTCGGAAAAGACACCCTCTTTGACATGCCAGACAGCGTAGTCACGAACGAATACAGTCGGATCGTCCTTAGACTGATTGACTCGCTTAGCCGTGAAGTCCTCATGCGTCTTCTTTGAAGACACGATAATCATCATGCCAGGCAGCTTCCCGTGCCGCTGGAAGCGCGACTTCATACGACGAAGAAGCTGCGAGTAGAGAAACTCTGCGCGGTTCTCTACATCAGCCTTGTTCGCCGTGTTCTTCTTTTTCATCGGGGCAAGGAAATTGCTCTCATCGATCACGCATCCAAAAACGTTAAGGCCAAGGGCTGCACTGTCTGTCGATGCACGGGCTGCTACCCAAATATTTCCCGGGAACGTCAGCTCACGCTTCGTCGGCTTGCACTCAAAGTTCTCGTGAAAGTATGGGCTCGCTTCGATCTTATTCGCGATGTTCTCAAACACGACCTTGATCGCAAGCGGCTCCGACACTGACAGCGCAACAAAAGCAATGTTCGTCCCCTGTCCAATGCCAAAGCTGCGGTGCGGGTCTTTCATGCACGACAGCTCGTAGATGATCCTACACACGGCAATTGAAGCAAAAAAGGTGTTATGAACAATGATACCGTTAGCAACAACATTCTCTGTCTCTGGGACAGTTAGATCGTAAACGTCGTGCCATCCAATATCCTCAATAGAGCTAATACGTTCCCAGACAACGTCCATCTCCGCAAACTTACGATACTTCCCCTCGTAGCCCACATTGCGACACAGTCTCCTGAACTTCTCACGACCTAGTCGCGACCCTTCCGCAAGGGCGCCGCCCGCGGACTTCCATTCCGCGTTCGTATGTGGCCCGGTCTCTTTGCGGATCTCTTTCAGCTCCTCTGTCGTAATCGGCGCGATGTCCCAATTTGGGTTTGACTTAACCAGTTGAGCTTGCCGCAGAAGCTCCGCGCACTGATCCTCGTTGCCGAAGATTGGCCCAATAAATTCCAGGAACCGAATCTGCATCAAAGCATCGGCGATTTGCAGCCGCCATGCATCGTAATATTTCTTTGATCCATCGGCTTGCTTGATGGATTTCTGCTTGTAGCTCTTCCGTGCCACAATCCCAAACCGACGCAAAAGGTACTGGACGTCGTCGATCAGGCCCTCGCTAGCAAGCGTTAGCTCGATCTTTCTCGGCGACCCCGTGTAGACGCTGCCATCTGTAAGAACGCGATTCAGAAACAGCGCCAGCTGTCGATTGCTAAGCCCGAAGAATGACGCAGGAACACGCTTGTCCCTGGACAGGCAGTTGATCCCATAGCGATCGGTCCAAGGCTGAATTCCTTTTACCCCAACATACCAGGCCCCTCGCTCAAATTTCTCGCTGGATATACTGTCAAATCCTGGGACCTGGCTGACCGTTAAGATGAACTCGTCTACGAGCTTGCGATTGCCTTTGCAGTATTGACGGTTGCTGTAAGCAGTCGAACCGTCAGCAATTAAATACGCCGCCGTAATAACCTCGGCGTCTGTGATTTCAAGAACATTCTCAGGACACGGTACCGACCGGGCGGTCGCAACCAGGTCGCCGGGTTTTAGGTCTAAGATCGGGACATACCCTGCGGGGGTAAGAACAGGATGATCTTTGCTGGCTCCGATGTGCTGCCCCGACGCCAACGTCATACGGAAGCACTGCTTGTGGCCGCATTTCCAAATACGAGAAGGGGGCCGATGCTTGATCTCCACACCGTCCAACGACGGAACCAGGATGTCTCGGCCGACCGCCTCCTTAACCGTCATCCGACGACCTGTTATACCGTCAACCGTTACAGTGTCTCCTGTAAGGCTCTTTCCCCAGCCGATCGAACCCGAAAGCACTGCTTCTCGGTAGTTACCGCTGAACAGCTCCTTCATGTCCTCCAAGAGCTTCGGATACAGGACATCGCACGTCGCGCCGAGGTAGTAGGGGTCCTTAACGAACGTCTCGATATCGACAGGCTGGCGCTTGTACTCGCTGTCCTGCAGGACATCGTAGATCCTGGTGGGAGGGGTTTCTCCGGCCTCTGCTAGCTCACGAAACGCCGGGTCATCCATCTCTCGCAAGCAAAGGCGGACCGCCTCCTGCTCCTGCGGGGAGAGGCTCGCGAACTCCTTCTTGAGCATCTTCGCAAGCTCTTGCGGCGTCTGCTCACTCTGGAGTCGACCTCCCAGATCTTTAATTGCCATACCGCCTAATCCTCGCTGTCACCGTCACTGTCGTCGCTGTCGCTGCTGTCACCGCTGTCGTCGCCATCGGCCGTCCGCTCCCGCGATTCAACATCAATGACATCGGCGCCAGACACGCTCACGGCGCTATTGATGATCTCCCCTGCGTCGATATGAGCCTTGCTGGCAACCGACATCAGCGATTCCACCATGGAAAGAACTTTTCGACGACTGTCGGGATCCGTCAAGACCTGGCCGACTCCGCCGTTGTAGCGATTGGAGATCTGAACTGCCGACTGGCCGGCCAGTGACACCTCTCCAAGCTGGCGCGTCGCGAGACCGAGGTCCATCTTCAGGTCCGAGGACTGCTTCAGCAGCTTCATCGCATAGAAGATTTCACGGCCCGTGGTCGGGAGAAGCTTGTTTATTTTCTCCTCGTTGCCAACGTCGATCTCAATACGCTTCATCTGAAGCTGGTAGAGCTTTTCCAGCTCTTCCAGCTCGTTGAAGCCTTCTGCCGCGCGGCGATTCGCCTTCTGCTGCGCCAAAAAGTTCTGCGATGTCAACGCAAGCTCTGACGGCGGGATGGTCTTGCGGTACTCGTCGATCATCTTCCGCAAAGAAGAGATCGGTACATCTACAAGCTCCCCGGCGTCATTCTGAATGTATTCAGCAATCTTCTGGCTCGCCCAGCCAAGCCGGAGCCGGCGCTCCACCTCGTCCAGGCACGAGCACTCATTCAGCCGCCGAACCTTGCGCGTATTCCTACTAACAGGACGAATGGATGGTTTTCGATCGTTTGCCATTAGGTCACCACTTTAGGCGCTGATCGTGATGCTAACGCAAAACCAAACCTCCAGCAAAGATCGGAAACCATATTCTTCGAGGCACGCAAATGTTTGCGCAGCCTCGGGGCTCTACGACTGCATCATCTTGGCAAAGTCGAACGGCTTGCCTAGCGCCGCCGTCATGATGCCGTTAACGCCTTCGACGACTGTGGCTCCAGCGGTGCCTTGCTCCACAAAGCCACGACGAAGCGGCACAAGCACGCTTTGGACGTACTCGAACGGCTTGCTCATCATCGTGTCTGCATTGTCATGTAGGTACAGAAATCTGCCCCACAGGCCGGCAATGTTCTCTTTTGGCGCGCCGATGTCGAGGAGCACTTGCGACAGCAGCACCGACAGGTCTTCCTTGACTGCACGGGTGATCTGCTTGGCGGTCTGCATCCATTCAGACTTCTCTCGATCTCCCATCGTATCCATGAACCGAATCAGGTCATTGCTGCTCGCCGGAACGCCTGGTTTGGCGGTGCCTCCCACGGAGCTTGGCGGCCTACCCCATCCCTGGGCTCTTGAGTTCAGGTACCAATCTGCGGTTCGTGCTGGATGCGGGAGCACGACCTCTGTCGAGTAGAAGACTGGAACGTCGGACGCCTTCGAGTGGAACAAGCTCGACAGGCTTCGCAGGGCCGTGCCCATTAGGATGTCTAAGATCATCGCACGGTAAAGTCCGTGCCTCATCTTGTCCGACGCCGCAGCCCATCTATCTTTCGTCGTTGCGGCGAGAAATGCCCAGTATTCGAGGAAGTTGCGCCCCGTGGTCGGCAGGACTTGTAAGATCGCAGTTTCGCCGAACGCCTTTGCTACTTTGCTGGCCGGCACACCCATTGCCTTCGAGAATCTGCTGCGCCGTGAGATCGAAAGCAGGTCACTCAGGTTTACGAGTCGAACTGCGAGCGGCGGCACCATGTCTTCCATGCCGAACGCTTTTGACGACTCGTAAAACGCCTGCTGGCGCTTGAGAATGTCGTTCCTTTCGGGGCGCAGAGAGTATTCCTCTCCCCATACGGCGTAGATCAGCCCTCCCCGAACTCCTCCGAGCGACAGGAGCCCCGACCTTGTGTCGCCTGAAAATCCTGCGTACTGGACCAGAAGATTGCCGCTCAAAATGTCGACGAAGTCCTCGTCGACGCCATGGATTTCCGCCTGGCGCAGGTGATCCCACAGCATCGGCTCCGGCACGTTCCACGGCGGATCTTCAGTAGAGCCATCGACCCTCCTTGCCGGGGTTAGCATCATCCCCTGCTGATGATAGACAGGCTTCGGGGCCAAGGCCGCCACAGCGCCACCAACCTCTTCTGCAGCCATTACTCAATCACCTCGACGCGCACCAGGGACGATTGACGGACCATCTCTACGGACCACTCCAAAGGAGACAAGCCGAGCTTGCTGGCCTGGATGCGGATGTCATCAGGGGCCTGCACCAGGTCGCTCCAAAGACCTTCGACGATGATGCCGCCATCCTCGGTTTGCCGAAGCGTTCCCGCGTAATCTCGCACCGGCGCGCCATCCACCAGCCGCAGCTGATACACGAGGGCTCTCCTTGCATCAGGCTTCACTTGCATGATCGTCGTCCTTCGCCTTCATCGCCTTCAAGAAATCGAATTCGTGAACCATCGATTTTGACATGGTCATATTGACGAATTCGACAACGCCGACCATGTCTTCGCGCTTCTGCCCGGTCCTGAACGCTGCAAGAAGGTCAGCGATCATGTACGGGTCCGCCGCGATATCCTTGGCATGCGTCTTCATCAGCCAAATGCGCGCCAAGGCGCCTGCGACATGCAAAGGGGGCAGTTTGTAGTCCAGCAAGGCCCTGGCCAGCTCCAGGGGTCGGTCGGACGTCATACGGTCGGACACGACATGGCCAAGCGCCTCAAAGTCTGCAATCTCGCCCTCTCCGCCTTCCGACACAAGACGCGAGACAGCCTCGCTCAACATCAGCGGCATGCCCGCGCCTGGATCTTCAGCAACCTCCACAAAAGACTTAGACGACGATGCGATATACGCATCCGCCATCGCACGAGGGCATGGAAGGCTTAGCTCGTTACCTGTTGCGATCACTGGATGTCGCGGCTCATCTGAAAAAGCCAGGTCTCCAATAGTTCTGCACATATTCCATGCCAGCAGATCAAACATCGCGACCCTGAGAAACGACGCCCGGACCTCAGGCCCCATCGCCGTCCAAAAAGGAGCCAGACCCTTGGACTCCACCCGGTCGCGATACCAAAGCTGCTTCGCGATAGTTGTCCAGGTACCACGCTTGAACTGAACAGCAGACGCGCCACCCGCCTGCCGCCGAACATCGTCGACCGCCTTGCCAGTCTCCTGCGAGACCCACTCCAGAAACGCCTCGCGGCGCTCTGCCAGACTTGACGGGATTAGGCGATACAGGTCGCCTCGCTCATCAAAGCGCCTTACCGTAGGAGGGACGACATCGTCCAGGCCGCACGCCTTCGCCAGCTCATAGGCCGCAGCGGCATGCCTGCCGTAGGCAGGGAAGTCCTCTTCTTTCGACAGGAACTTGCCCCACACCCTGTCAGTCGACGGGTCGCGAAGCTCGTCCATCCACAACAGGACATCGTACGATCCTGCGATCTGATCTTTAATCCTGCCCACCAGGAGCCCCGTGCGACCCCCACCCACGCGGAGCCAGTCGATAAATCCAGACCGCATCGCCGACAGCAACCGGCGCTCATCCACGCTCCACAGGACAGGGTCGGTTGGCGCTACGCCCAGAACAGCAACGTCGCCCGGCCTCGGGTTCGTCGCCCTCAGATGCTTGTTGTCGCCGTCAAACCGCTTCCTCACATCCTTCGGGATGACATCGACCTCAGCCGCCTTCTTGGCTTCGTCCTCTTTTTTCTTCCACGGAGGCTCGTGGTACCGCACTGCCACCCGCACCGTGGGCTCCTTCTGAGGAGCGTCCGCCTGAGGCTCCTCGGCCCCTAGCCCCACAGCCGCCCCCGCCGGCCCAGCCGTTGCTGCAACAGCATCGGGTGTCATATGAGCGTAATGATCACCAGGGTCGGCGCTCTTGACATGGTACGCCTGCTTGACAATCTTCATCTTGCCATCAGCGCCACGTTTTCTAACGTGCTTGATGACTCGGACCAGATTTCCGCCAAAGCTACCGATTGCAGGCATTACGACTCCACGAACTCCGCTCTAAAGAATGCGCTGCGCGCGATCGAGGCATGGAAAAATTCCAGCGTAGACATATCGAGATGCATGGCGCCGGCACGCAAATGCTTCGCATAAACCGGATCAGACAGGATGCCACCGGTCATCGCCAGCAGACCATCCTCCCCCTGGAACGCCTCGCCGATCGCCACCTCGTCGTCGCCGCTCTCAGGGTCGACGGCAAAGACACGAAGGCGCCGCTCGTCTCCGACGACGTCTCCAAACGCCAACCCCGCTCCTGCGTTCGCTTCTTCCACGGTCAGTTCCTTAGTCTCGCGGCGGCATCCTCCACCGCGTCTGTCAGTAGATCGTTGATATCCACGACGTTCTGCCGGCAGGCGTTCATGATGATGTCCATCGCCTGCTTGAGACGCGGACCCATGGCGACATACACATGATCCTTCCCTCCCCAAGAGAAGATCATGAAGTTGTAGTCAACCGTCTCCCCGTGCTCAGACATAATCTCAGATACGATCCTGCCTATGTCCCCGGACGTCTTCGCCGTCTTCGCTCGACTTTCAAAATCAGCCGCCTTCTCAGCCCCCATCGTCCCGCGAAGCCCGTCAGACACTTGCTTGACCATCTTCTTGATGCCGTCTTCGTTCGTATAGCCCAGCATCCTCGTGGCTTCGTGCCCGTACTTCTTCACCATCTCATTGTAGAGCGACACCATCTTTTCCGGGTTCATCCGGCCATGCAGCACGTTCAACCGAACAGCCTGCAGCTTGCGCAGGTCTTCCTCCTGCCATTTGTCGCCCTGTAGCACGTCAACAGGAATTTTCTTTAGGCCAAGCGCCTTGGCCGCCGCTGCGCGATTATGCCCGCCTACGATCTCATAGTAGGTGCGCCCATCCTTCGCTTCCACGGCGGCGACAGTCGGCGGATCGATGAACCCAACCTGAGTTATTTGCTCTTTCAGAAGCGAGAATTCGGCCTCTGTCATCTCGTTGGGGTTCCAGTCGGCCCCAATAAGCTCGCCAGGGTCAAGTTCAGCACGGGCGACGTCCATCGCCTGCCTCTTCTTCACGACTCAATCACTTCAGCAAGAGCCATCAGCCGCTCAGCCGCTAGATAGATTTCACCTCGCAACTGATACTGAAATATTTCAGCATTCATCTCGTTCGCGGGTATCTCATCTCCAGGGACGCCTTCCTCTAACCTAGACTTCCACCTGTCTAAGATCGCTATCACTTGAACAATCTCATCTCGCAACGTATCAGGCTTCAATCGCATCGTCACAGCGCAATCACCTCACTGCAAAATCGCCAACTTGAGACAGTGTCGAACGACGCTCGACTGTTACATCAACCCTTATGCGGAGCCTCCAGACGTCCTCGGTCAAGGTCACCATCTGTCCCTCCCGCAACGTCTTCTCCACCCTCGTCCTAGCATGCCGCCTTCGATCCCAACACGACTTGCACAGCCCGTCGCCCGAATGCCGCGTCTTCTCATCATCCCCCGACACACCACACTTAACACACTGATCCAACCCGTAGTGAAGCGACCACTTCCGCCGCTCATCTCGTAAGTAAGCAATGATCTCATTCACTTGGTCAAACGTGATCATGTACTTCCTCAGACCGTACCTCTTCCACGTCTGCCCCAAATTATCCCGGGCACGCTGAATCTGGCGCCAGTCGTAACCCGTGTCTCGTTCGATCTGAAGCCTTGTATACGTCCCCTGCGTAGGAGAGAACCCAAGCTCGTAACACCTACGCTCTATCGCTAGCCGATTCCTCCCGGGAAGCTGGTCGATTAACTCGAAAATATTCAAGTGACCGACATTCTTCACGAGGACCAGATCCTCCTCCTTGCGCCAAGGATACGTGACCTTCCCAGGGCGACAGCCTGCGCGACGCCCCTTCTTATCCCTCAACCTCAGCTCAGTCGCCTTCGTCCGTATCGACTGAATGCTCTTGCCAATCTTCTTCGCGACGTCAGCATCCCGAGCAGTGCCCCATAGCTCGGTCAGTCGGATCACCTGGTCATCAGTCCAGCGATTGCGCTTACCGTTCCCCGATGCGGTATCGCCCATGTCGCGAATTCTATGCCGAATACGGATCACGTGCAAATATTTGCGCGGCTCCGAAAAAAGAAATCCGTTGCGAAACCCGGGGCTCGCAACGGATCTTGTCGAAATGAGCTACCGCCGACCCGACGGCAGAATCGTCAGGGAAGCTGTTCGCGGTATCGCGTCAGGATCTCAGCACGGGCAATCTCGTTTCCCGAGATCACTCCAAGGCACGCCGTCCACGCCCATTCGCTCTGAAACTCAGTGGGCGCGAACGTATCCTTCCAGAACTTGGCGATCTCCCTCTCCCTATCGCTCGCGTACGCCAGCATCACGCCCTTATGAGCCGTCGGCATCGCATCGCCCATCATCCGAATGGCCTCCAGCGCCATCAGGTTACACATGGCGATATACGGGCCCATGTCACAGGCTGTACCGGGCGTCTTCTTAGGATCGCCCAGTTCATAGGCTTCAATGCCATTCAGCTGGCGGCCTTCCACTGTGCGATTGAAGTAAATCGGCTTCCAGAAAGAAACCGCTTCTTCTAGCTCCTTTTTCGAAACGCTGACCCGCTTAGCAATAGAAGCCTCCTCTGCACGAGAGGCCTTGGCCTGCAGCGTCGCCTCATAGAGTCGCGCCAGCTCAAACGGGTCCATCGAATTGGGATCAGAACCAGCAACGCTCTCTCCCACCCTGCCAATCGGAAGCTTGTCCATTCCGCTACTCATCCACACCTCGCCCCCGGCTTACGCCGGTTGATTCCATCATCAATATTTTCAAACTGGCCACACCTGTAGTGATCGGCCATTGTATCGACCCTGAACTTCTCAAGACGTTTCTTGACGTCGAGCGCTTCAGGGGTCTCGTTCTCAACGGCTGCATTTAGAACGGCCACGACGCTCTCCACCGTGTCACGGCCGCGGACCTTTGCCGCCTTCGCAGCGTTCCTCACCAGGGCGGCAAGCATCGGATACTCACGATCCATCCGGCCGTGATGAATCATCCGGCAGCTCTCCGTGCGCGAGCAAATGTCCCTGCACGTCGACTTGGACCTCAGTGCCTCAGCGCCATACTCTGCAGCCGACCGACCCTGTCCGTACCCGAAGTATCCGAAGCAGTTCCAGTCGGCAATCGAATCCCGAACTCTACGCTTATGCTTGCCGTACCCCATGGGATTCGCCGCCTACTGAGCCTTGGCCTCCTGAATGAGTCGCCACAGCAGGTCTGCCCCGTGGATGGGCTTGCCCGTATTGGGATCAACAGCGATGATCATGACCCCCAGGCGACGCTCCGCCTTGGCCAGGTACGCGCCACGGTCCTTTTCCTGGCTGTCGGAGAAGTCGTTGTTCGTCAGGAAGTCCTGGCAGATCAGCTCCAGGTTGTGGTTCATCTTCTCCGACTTGGAGATCTTCTTCGCGCGGTCAAGCGCCGATTGAACCGTATCCCACTGAGGGTCGTAGAAGCTCGTCTGAAACGAGTGCATCTCCTCAGGCTTCGGCAACGACTTATGGTCGGCCTGCCCCGCCGACACCGCCGCCTTAGCCTGGGTCCCTAGCGAGGTGATATCGATCGAATCAGCAGGCGAACCCGAAAAGGCCTGAACCGGCTCCTCATCATCCAAGCTGCGACCGGCGATGACAGCCTTGGCAGCCTTGATCGACTTCTTGAGCTGCTCGAACGTCAAATCCTGCGCCTTCTCAATCCACAAGGGGACAGAGTCGCGCGTAGCGAACCCAGACAGCAGGTAAACCTTCGATCGACCCAGGGCGACCAGCTTGTCGATCACTGTGTCCGGCATCTCCTCCTGCACGGAGAACCACCAGTATGCATAGCGAAGGTTCTCGCCCGTTCGCTTGCGAATGCCGACTTCGCTCTCACAATAGTCGCCAAAATCGGAGTAGCCCCACTTCCGAAACAACGACTGGCGCTCGTCCATGGACCCGCGGCCACTCATCAGCGCGCGGTACCCGCCCGGAACCCCATCATAAACCTCGTACAAGACCCGACCCAAGTCCCAATACTTGTGCTCGATCTCGCAGACAAGGTTGCGCGCATGCTCTCTCAGCTCATTCTCAGCCTCAATGAGCTTTGCCTCGTCAAGCTTCGCATCGGCCGACGCGACAACCTTTCGCTCAACTCCATTCACTACGCGCAGAGTCGTTGCTTCCATGGGAACCCCATATATCCTTTTGTAAACCCCGGCAGCCAGCACTCTATTCGAGATCTGCAGTATCCCCTGAGATATTGTCAACCTCTGGGAAGAACTCGACTTCCTTGGCCCTGATCTCAACCAGTTTGCTGTACTTGCCAGGACGGTTCATGATTTCGCCGACAACGCTACAAAACACGCCCTGCGAAGCCATGTCATTACACGACTCCGCCACCCTATCATACCCGTTAACACGGATCCTAGCGAGCTTCCCACCGCTATCTACAACCGCCAACGAGAACGAAAACGCAGGCTCCCCCTCGTGCGTTGTCCCCGACACGAGCCTCCCATCCACGTACCCGCTCAGAAAGACATGGTTATGCCCTCTTAGCCTTCTTCTTGGCATCATCAGAACCGCATCCTGGCAAGCCGATCACGGTGTCCCAGCAAAACCTTGCCGCGACGTATGCATCCATCTCGTCCTGGGACGGGAACTGCAATCCTCTATCCCGTAGACGTATCTCGATAACATCTTTTACCGTGGCGCGTCTTGGCTTGCCCGATGCTCCGATCACCTTGCCGTACGAAGCCCGCTTCACCTCCTTGCCCTTCTTGTTCACGACCGTCTCCGTCACTCGCTCCAGCTTCCCCACCACATGACGCCGCATCTGCGTCGCTTCTTTAACCAAGGGAACGATGCCCGTCGCCAAAAACAGCTGAACCTTGATTACCCCGTGCACTTCGCCGATCGCCGCCGCCTGCCACTGCTGGTTCTTGGCCGGCGCCTCAATGATCGCATGGTCCGGCTTCTCGCATTTTGCAAGCCCCACAATTTGCTCAGCAATCGCTATCAGCCGCTTTATCGAGGCTTCCACGCCCGAAACTTTAGGCTGATCAAATCTTTCCGTATGCATGCTCGGCTCACCATGTCGCGAGCCATACAACATGCACAGCCCCGTCCCACGCAGGCTAAGATCAAGGCCTAGTACCTTGAGTTCATGCTCGCTCACCCCGTCTGCCTTTTTGCAGCCGCAAGCCTAGATACGATAACGATCGACGACAGCACACGATCAGAATGCTCTGGCAGCACGACCCCGTCAGCAGAGATCGGATACCCAAGGTCTTCCTCTACCGCCCCCACCAGCTGTCGTATACGCTCTGCCTGATCCTTGCCCCAAGGGCTGCTGATCAAGAAACAGAAGGCGCAAGACACGTAATCGTTGGGCTCAGCTCCTACGCGCCAACGCCCCTCGCGGAGCATGCAGCCCATGCAATGGACGGTAGGGCCGTCAGCTGCCATAGGCCTAACATAGTGGGCTCCAACAATGATCGGACGGTCCACGATTCACTCACCAAAGCATTGTTTTGAGACGTTGCACATGCGAGCCCGCTCGCAATCGAGCTTGGAACAGGCAACACGAGGCGGCGCCTCAAGCGTGCGAAGGCCAGCCCTAAGCTGTTCAATTTCGCCAAGTATACGATCAACAATCGACTTGTCGTATTCGATGTCGTGCTCAGCGAGGCCGGCCATCCCAAATTGGCCCTTGTCAATATACAAGATCTTGGCCCGGCTGTATCCAGTCAGCCACATATAGCACTGCACCTGGATGACGTGAACAAAGTCGGGGACTTCTTTGTATTTGAAGAACGTGCGTGCGCTCGCGCTCTTGAACTCTAAGATCACAACGTCGGACTTGGCAAAGTTGTGGGGGTCTCCGTCGACGTAAAACCCGTCGGGATGCCCGCCAATCCTGACGTCATGGTCACCGATCCACTGTTCCACATACAAGAACGCATTTGCGCGGATGTCATAGTTGGGCTTGTTTTGCAGTCGCGGCACTTCGCCTGGAATCGCCCCGCACCGCAGGCACTCATCCGGTCGCGGCTGCAAGTCTTCCATGGAGCCGTACGTCTCGCCGCACCAAGTGCACCGCCACGTTCCAACGATCCTGTCCGCCGCGGTCATGACGCGATTCTGCATGACCCAGTGCAGTGCATGGCCAACCTCGAAGACTAGGCCCAGATCTGGACTGATGCCTTCGCGTTTGACCACCTCGAACTTGCTCCGAAGAACCTCCTCGCGAGAACACAGCGAGCCCACTGACGACACGCGAAGCCAGTCCGACGACCGCATCGGGCGCTCTTCGCGCGCCTCGCGCCGCAGCCCACGCTCTATTGCTTCAACAAGGCTTGGCGTTTTCTTGTGGCGCCGAATAAGGTCCTCAAGCGCCACAGGAACCCCTTCCCTTCCCACGGCCTTGGTACCCCAAACCGATCGAGGATCGCATACGCATATCGTCTTGCAAGCTCAACGCTCTCATTATTTGTCACCTCGATCCCGCACTCACGGCACTCGTTCAGCTCGCTACCATCATCGTGGATCATTTCAAAATTGCACGCAGCACAGTAGAGCCCGACAACTGCCTCATCACCCGAGAAAGATACCTCGATCTCTGCCAGGCCCACCGCGGACACGAACAGCTTATCCCTGTGCTCAGCGAGGTATGCCACCTGAACTCCCGATCGTCAAAACCACCACCTCTCTCGGCACAAAATCTTCATCATCACCGTACAGCGACACAAGGCCATCCATGATGTTCGCGTGCACGTTGTAGCCGTACGCCTTGCTCACCGCCCCAACGAACGTCCTCAGCGAGGGCTCCCCACCGATGTCATCAGCCCTGAATTGAAAGACGTTGCTATCAGAGAGCGTATCGGCGGCAACTTTCACCACGGCCTTGACCTTCCTACGCTGTCTGGCCTGAGCCCTCCGCTTCGCGAACATTGCCTTCCTCCATGAGAAGACGGGCCTTCGACGCATCCACAGGGCGCACGTACAGAACCTGCTCGCAATGCCCCGGCTGCCTCTCGTCCACCTCGAACGCCACCTGCTTTACCGAAAGCGCGTCCACGCTCCCATCCTTCCTGAGGATTGAGATCCGCATGCCAGGAACGCCTGAGAGCATTGGCATCTCGCCGCTCCAGAACACGCGATCTGTACTGCCGTACTCTACTCCAGCTAACTGAAATCTCGTTTTCATCGCTTTGTCAGTCCTCGTGCCCGCAACTCTGCGAGAGCTTGTTGCTTCGTCAGGCCTGCCACCTGAATCTTGTCGCCCTGAAACGAGCCGCGGTACGCAGACAGATAGGTCATCGAGTCAAGGAATCGGCTGAACACCACCTGCAACACGCTGCGGCTTCGATCTCCCGGCCAATCATCCACGTTTTTCCACATGTATACCAGCATCTTCTCTGCCGGATCCTTGGGGATATTCACGCGAACCTGGACCAACGTGCTCAGGATCAACTTGTCAACTTCTCTTGCTAGCTCGCCCGGAAAGTCAGACCTGATCGAATCGACATCGATACGAGACCGCTTCCCTGCCTTGGCCATCATCTCCATCGCCTCACCAAGCACCGACACTTCATCAGGCGTCAGTTCCACGAGCAGCCTCCAGCAGGTCCTTAAGAAACCCAGATGGCACGAGCACCCAGTCCCTACTCACAAACCTCGGAGGATCGCCTATCTCAATCGACAACGCCGGGACCTTGCCCGTTCCGCTCGCCTCTTCGGTGATTTTACGAAGGTACTCGATCTCAATGCGGATGCTCTTTTTGTCCGTCCTCTTGCACTCGATCAATAGTTCAGGAACGTCAACGTCCCCGCGCCTGCCAGGTAACGCACCCGAGGCGGCCTGCCGACGACCGCCTAGCTCTTTTGCCAGGCGGTCCTCCTGCTTCATCGACTTGCGGCGACGCTTCTTGGTGTCCCGGTAGAAATACGAAGGCAGATTGCCCCCGTCTTCATCACTCACAAAGAGGCCTCGTGCTCATACACATCGCTCAGCAAGTGCTGCAAAAGCTTGGTCTTGAAGTCCTCGTAGTCTTGCTGTTCGGACATCCAGTGCTCCACCAGGTGAGCCTTGGTCTCATATTCGAAGCCGTCGCAGACCGTAGGCTGCTTCCCTCGGCCAACATTCACAAGCCCTACCTGCTGGCCAAGCTTGACCGCGTAATTCTCGTCTGCGATCTCGCCCGTGTGCTTGAACTCCGTCTCCTTGAGAACAAGAATGTACTCACCCTCCATCTTGGCAGGACCGCACTTGTTCTTCTCATTGCGGATCTTCATCGTCACGCTCTTGGTCCGCCCCGTCTCGTCCTTCTCGTATTTGCCAGGAGACATCCTCGTCTCAGTGGACGTCGCGAACCCCTGGGCAAACCCTCCCGGCACCGTCTCAGGAGATCCAAACATGACACCCACCTTGTGTCGGATCTGATTCGTAAACCAGACCGTCGGGCGCCGACCGTCGCGCGCTGCCAAGGCGTTGATTCCGCTCACCACTTTGCGGAACATCTTGCCCAGCAACCTAGCCTGCTCGCCCATCGTCGACTCGCCGGCCGATTTCTCGATCTCTGCTATAGGCTCCATGAATGCCACGGAGTCAATCACGATCACGTCCACAGCGCCCGACCTGAGCAGCGAGTCGGTGATGTCGCAGGCCTGCTCTCCCGTCTCCGGCTGAGATAGGATCAGATGGTCCACGTTCATGAACCTGGAGGACCAAGTATGGTCCCACACACCCTCAACATCTAGCCATGCAACATTCGCCTGCCGATAGTTTCCGCATGCACACGACGGCTCACGCTGCTCGTACCTGGGCGTCCAGATGGGATACGCAGGCGTCCAGCAACTGCTGCACATGCGCTGCGCGCGCCCAGCCGCCCGCAGGAAAGCCGTCGTCTTACTGCTCGATTTCGGTCCGTAAAACAGTGAGACGCGTCCGACGGGCAGTCCTCCTCCGAGGATGTAGTCGAGAGCTAAGATCCCCGTGGTAATCCTTGTCACTTCTTTGTACGAGAAGTCTCGCGCGAACTGGACCATGCCTTTGCCATAGTTCTTCGCTGCATGCTTGAACAGCAAAGCCAGCTGCTCCTCTCGGTCGTCCACGGCCGCCACAACTTCTTCGCTCTTCGCCTTCGACATGGTCCGCCTTTTTCAGAATCTGGTATTCGAATCAGATTTCGCGCCCTGGATCAAATCACGCTCTTCGCCAACACGCTTCGCGACCCATGACTGCGCATAGGCATACGCGTCATCGATCTCCTCAGCATAACAGGGCACACGCACTGATACGCCAACCCTGGCCGACTCAAAGTTCCCAAGGTTGATCGTCAGCGAGTAATCAACCTGAACATGGGCCGGCTCTGTCCGAAACTTGTGAACAGAAATAATATCGTCGTCTTCCGACGATTCTTCGCGTCCATCCTTTTTGATCGAGCGAGTGACAAAGATTACCGAGTTCTCGACTCTTTTGTCATCCATCTATATTGACCCCAGCAGATCTCCATCGATCCGCTATATCGCTGTAAATAGACTTGTCAGAGAGCGAAACGTAGGAATTTCGCTCCTCCAGTACAGCCTTCACAGCATCCACCATCGATCGGGCGTACAGCCGGTACCCGCCTTGAGAAGAAAACGGCGTCTTCGGCAGGACGCCATGGCGCTCCCATTGGTACACGCACTGGACGCTTCTTCCAATGCCGCGGGCGAGGTCTCCGACATAGACCAGCTCGCTCTCCACCAACCTCCCAAAGATGGGAACATCCATGACGACAGGCGCCCGCCCAGGCTTCGCTACAGGAGACTCATCATCAGGCGCATCGACCTTTCGATCATCACGCCACTCTTTTACCGAGAACCCATTCTGCTCCTTAATCCTCCTCCTGTACTCACGGTTGCGCTCAAGTACACGATCCTTATACTCAGGATCTGAGTGGTACTTGGCTCGCCTTCGTTCCGCAACCGCGTCCCTGTTCTCTTCATACCATCGCTTGTAGCTCCAATCAGAGTCGCCGCTCAAATCAGCATCATCAGAACCATTCACGGATCCCCCTCTTAGCAATCGTTATCCTCCAAATCTCGCTGCGTACACCTCGTCGCGAACGTTGCCAGCCTCCCTCGTGGCTGGCAACGAATCACATCGGACATCAACGATCATTGGGCCCTTGCCCGTCTCTTCATTATGCGAGAGCAGGCCAAAAACAACGGACGGATCTTCTACCGGAGACGCCAGGAATGCAGTATCGAAACTTACGATCGATGAAATATTAGAACAGAACCCGTATGTCGTCATGACGATCTGAGCCCTGCAGGCCTCTGCCAGAGCCTCCCCCAAGACTCCGTGCACAGCAAAGTCGAACGACACGTCGTGCCCATCCAGCTCACACCCAATGCGACGCAGATGATCGACAGAGTCGCTGCACACCATGACCCTCCGCCCTGCGCCAACCGCCCGCAACAGCTGACCAACAATCCTACCGTTGTAAACGGTGCTCGATGAAAGCAACTTGGAGATGTGCTCCAAGGACAAGAACGCTGGATTCACACGCCCCACCGGAGGCGTCCACGACATCTCGAAGCGACTTACCGCCACGGCGGCAACCGGGTCAACGCTGTCCAAGAAGACCACCGGCGGTCCCAGGTGGAACGAAAATATTTTCGCAGCTCCAACGTCGTGCTGAAACCCGGGAGATCCAAACCCAAGCATTTTCGACGGTTTGAGCATCAGCATGCTCCTGGACCAGAGGCCTGGATCGATACGCTCCAAGCCCAGGCTGACCACCATGCCAAATGCCTCGACGCCAAGCTCCGCGCTGCTCAGGCCCTGCGCGATGTCCGCAACGCATGCAACCGTGACGTGAGCGTCCTTCTCGTCGACCTCGCCATACTTGAGCGACCCGACAATAACCTCCGGCATGTAGCGCGCTACGCTATCCCTGCAAACCTTCTCCATCGACAGGTCTGGAATGACCAAGAGGGTTCTCAGCTGAACAGACCGGATCAATAATGACAAGATCTTAAATGTAAGACCTTGATCTCGTACCAGCGCAAACGCTTGCGTCGCTTTATCATGGTACAGCTGCTTGAGGAGTGACTCGCACGCCTCCCGGAACTCACCCGACTCCGACTGCTCTATCAAGGCATCGCTAGCATCGTCGGAGACGACCTCCCTTAGCGGCGGCCACGGCAGCCCGTAGGTGACCTCCAGGCTCTTCGCCGTGCTGCCGCGAAAGAAGCCACGAGGCACGCCAACCTCACCGTCTCGATCGCTGTAGATCCTATACAGCACAGGCTCTCCGTCCTTCGTGGCCGAAATCGTCAGCTTGCGTCTTATCTTCTCCGCCCACAGACGATCGGAAGCAGTAACCCATACCCAAGATTCCGCATTTTCCATGATACCCACCGTCCAAAAAGAAAAGGGGGGCCAAAGCGATGCCGCCTGCGCCCCCCTTTTTGCAACCTGTTACAGGTTACAGTTGAGATCTAGAAAGGGATATCATCAGAGCCCGAAGAGGCTCCGCCGCCGCCGGTCTTCGCGCCGTACGGCTGAACGTCGGCAGCTGCAGCCCGGATGTCGGCTGACTCCATGGGAGCTAGGATCGACGGGTAGTTGAAGACAGGCAGCTGCGCCGGAATCTCACCTTCATCTGGCAGGCGGAAGAAGTGGGACAGGTACTTCCTGACCCGCAAGCCTTCAGGTCCAGGGGCGTTTGCCTTTGAGATCATCTCTGCGAGAGGCTTCCCCTTGAAGGTCGCCACATCGAACAGTCCCTTGAGGTTGATCTCACGAACGTGGTCCAGGTCGTCGCCTGTCGACGCCGTGTTGGAGTCCGCCCGGCTAAGGTTCCAGAGCTGACCCGTGAGGGTGCCGCGGTTCTCCTTCTTCTGCTTGAACTTGTTGAGAACCTTCGTCTTGGCGGGGCACAAGATCATACGATACTTGTTCTCCTCGCCATCGCGCGTCACATAGCCAGAGACGTCAACCAGCGTGTAGTAGCCAACATACGCGGCGTGCCCAATCGGCTTCTTCTCGCAAGCAGGACAACCCTGCTCGGAGATCTTGGCAATACACGTGGCCCAATGCCAGCGACCGTTCGAGTCGCGCCATTGATGCTCCCGGATGCAAAAGGGAGCGTCGTCTACAAAAACGACCTCTTTTGTGTTCCCTCCGGGCTGCCAGAGTCGATCGGGCGGCTGACCAAACGACTGGCGCTCCGCTTCCCTCTCGGCGCCCTCGTACCCAGTCTCATACCAATGTGCTGTAGAACCCATCTTAGATCCATCCTTCTGGCCCATTTTCGGTGCCTTGTCACCTACGTCGTCACCGCTGCAACGACAGGCGTAGTCAAAGCGTTATCAGCGGCCTAGGTAATAGTCAACCAAGAAAGCGCACCTTGAGATCATTGATCTCATCATCAGTCATTTCATTCGGATCTCTGCCGTCGGGGACGAGATACGTGTCTACATGGATCTGCTGGCTCAACCTATCAAAGAGGCGCTTGCTCGCATCAACCCCCGCCTGGTCTCCGTCCATGACCAGTACGACGCGGTCGAACCACCTCAAAATCTTGTCCACCTGCGCTTTATTGACGTAGGAGCCGTTGATCGCTCCTACGTTGGGGATTCCACTTTGGCAAAGGTAGATCACGTCGAAGGCGCCTTCCGCCAGAAACACCGTGCCGCGACCGTCATCGCTCACAGAAAACCGATCCTCGCCGAACAAGTAGAACTCGCGTTTGAACCCCTTGCCGTGCATCCACTTCGGCCTTCGATCTTCCCATCCGCCAGGAAGGCACTGCGGATGCAGATCCAGAAGTCTACCCGCAATGTTCACAAGCCGACCGATGTGGTCGTACTGAGGGATGCTGATTCTGCTCGCCCCTGGATGCCAGCCAAGCCTCCAACTCTTGATCGTCTCGTCGGTCAGTCGCCTCTCCGGGCCCCTCAGGTACTCCAGGACGTCCTCGTTTAGGAGATCTACCATCTCCTGCACTCGAACCTCGTCCTCCTCTGGAAGGGCCGGGTACGCCTTCGCAAGCACTGCCGGGTCGGAGTAATCCTTGCCCTCGGTCCATACAAGGTCGGACGACGCGGATTTTGAGGGGGTCGAGTACATCCCCCCTTGTGCGTCCACTTTCTTGAACGCCTTGTCGAGATCCGACTGGTTGTTGCTGCTGATGAAAAAATGAAGGTCTGGAAGCTTGTTTCGAGACAAGATCTCGAATTTAGAAACCAGATCCCTCAGACTCCCATGAAAATTGCAGCGCACTCCATAGCAATTGGCACCGCTCGCATCCGCGTCCTTAACAAAGACCGCAAACGATGGCTGCTTATCCCGACCTCCAGAGTGCCTCCACGGGGCAAGCGGACAGGTGCTAATCACCTTGGCGCCGCTCTGCTTTATCCGGTCACAGCCAAGAGACCGGAGCACGTATTCAATGTTGCTTGCGTTCAAGATCTAACCCGGCGTTATCGCGGCTATTTCCGCCTCGCCGGAGGGTACGCTGGGCCAGCCCTATCGTCAAATTGGATCTTAACTTCCTCCGGCCCCTCACGCTCTTGCTGCGTCTGAACGTTCTTGGGAGGCTGTTTGCCTCCAGGCCCGTCCAGCTCCCAGAGACGCGGCTCAATCGTCTTCCACAGCCGCGCGAACTCCAGGTCTTTCTGAGACCCCTCGAACCCCTCAGCCAGGTGCCGCTGGTTCCGAACCCACCCCTTGCCCGTGAGCCGAATATCCTGCAACACAGCCAGGTTCGCCCCATGGTAGACGTACCCGTGCTTGGCCAGCGTGTCGCGCGCAACGCGCAACGAGCGGATGAACCCATCAGGGGTCCCCGCGAATGACTTGTAGTAAATCGCTACGGCGCTATGGCGCACGAGCGCGGGCACGCTCTGCCAGCCAGGCATGACCTCAGACTACCACAGCAAGCCCTAGGCCGGCTCCTTCTCCTTGCGAGGCCTGCCGCGCGTCTCCTTCTGTGCCTCCTTCACGCGCGTCCAGATGCCCCCAGGAAGGTCCGCCGCCTCTCGGTGCGTCAGAATCTCCTCGCGGGTCAACGAGCTGCTGTGGTCCGGGCAGACCATCTGGTACCGCGGAGTCGCCTTACCCGTGCAGCCAGGAACAGGGCATGGCCGAATCATCCCAATACCTGCTCGCTTTTTCTTTTTCCTCGAAACAGGAGCCGAGACTGCGACAGCGGGCGCGTCCGGGGCCCTGCGTCGACCCAACCCGAAGTCCACGTTTTCAATCGCTTTTGTGAACTCGCCGACCAGGTCAGCTCGAACCTCTTCACGCAGCGCTTCCGTCAACCGCTGCGTGAATTCCTCTACGATCGCCCTGATTTTCTCAGACATGCCTTCTTCTCCCACAACCCGCACAAGCAATGATAGCAAGCAAGTGCTTAAAATATGAGGCGTATCACCAGAATTGTCAAGGTGCATTACAGTTGCCTCAAAAAAGTCTCAGGAATATGCTCGGGAGACCCCAGTTCTTCAATTATTTTGCCAATGAATCCAGACATTTCCGAGCGACATTCACGGTCACCCCGCACATGCAAAACCGTGCTGTCCGCCTGGATATTTGACGTCCGCACAATATCGTGACGAATGCCTGGACCCTCCACCCAAACACGCAGACACCACACCGAGTCTTCTTTGTACACAGGCCGCCCACATCGGCGACATGTCGGCTCAGAAGGGGACGTCGTCATAGGACTCATCATCCTCCGCGAATTGCGCGTCTGCCCCACTGGGGGCGCCAGGATTGTAGTCGGCCCCCGTAGGCTGACCAGCGTCTACCTCAGAAAAGTCCATGGCCTGATGATTCCAGTTGATCTCAAACGTGCCTGGCTCACCCTCTCTGATCTTAAGCGCCTTGACCGAGAGCTTGAGCTGTTCACGCTGCTCTTCTGTCTGAATCAGACCATAGGCCGCATTGCTGTTATGAACCAGCAAGCCATCCGCTACAAAGCAACGCTCTGACTCATCGTCGGTGGTTACTGATATGTCGAACATATGGACACTTGAGGGAGCATCTTCCATAGAAACAACAGGCACCCACACCCAGTGCTCACCGCCCAGCCAGGGCCTTCCAAAGCTAGCCGTGTTCCTTTTGTGCCTCGCAGCCAGCCTGGCCCTAGCTTCATCACTCTTCCTGGAAGACATGAACCCTATACGGTCCATGTATCTATTGGCTTCCTCTCCATTCACTCTGATCCGATAGCCGCCGTCACGGGCCTGGTTGATACTCGCCGTCCGGGTGGTACAGCCCACACCAACGGACCAAAGCAACATATGCACGCCACGCGCAAGGCTCTCAGATACGGTGCTAAGCGTAATACTCCCGCTTTCCTCAACGCTGCCATCCGCATCAAACAACCCTCGCAAAAAAGCGCAGCGCACTGCTATATCTGACTCAAAAATCCCAGAAGGAACTTTCTTGTCAGCAGAAAGCTCGCGTCCGACGCCGAAGCGCCTCAGCTCTCGGATGATCTTCACAGAGTTCAAGTGGAGCTGGTCACAGGTTATACCCCCGTGCTGTCCCTTGGCCTTCAGCTTCGGCTCATATCCGAACTCATCTTTGATCGTCTTCGCTATTTTTGTCCGTGAATCCAGATCCCTTCCGTCAAATGCAATCTGCCAGCAATTGTCTCGCGCAATCCACCCGTCTCCAATCGCAACTCCAATCAGCTCTGCTACCCCGTCCGATATTTCACGCGCGCCAATCTCTAGACTCACGGCCCGCATCAGAAGATCTCCCGGCCGAATGTCTCCAGATCTTACCCACCGAGGAGATGCGCTGTCACCACGAAATGTCCACAGCCTGTGATCGTGGCTTGATGTAAACGTCGAGCCGTCCGCAAGGGTAACGATGTTCTGCGATTTTTCCCCTGTCGCAACCGCTACAGCGGGGCGAAGCCCGGACGGCGTCATAACTTCAAACGAAGCAGACACCAGATCAGAAATCTTGCGGTACCCGCCCGACGTCGCAATCATCGAATCAGCAGGCAGGCAGTTCCAGCCTGCAACGTCCGTGATCCCAATATTTTCCGCAACAACCGTCTGAGCCTGTCCTGTCTTGGCAGACCGATTGAACTGCAGGTTCGTCAAGACGGCGGCCCCCGTGCGCTTGCCTATCTTCTTGAAGTCGTCGAAGTTGTTCGACACTCTCTCGTGCCGATCTTTTCCGGTGTTCTTGATCAAGTACGGACCGTCAACGCACAGCAGCTCCGGCTTTTCATCCGTCACAAGAGCGCTCAGATTGTCGATCGAATAGTCGAAATCGCCGGCAACGATGTTGATACCGTCTTCCTCCAGCATCTCCTTCACGCCCGCGTAGAGCTTGCTCTCGACGAACTCACCGAGCTTACCCGTACGCATCTCCCCGTAAGGCAGGCGCAGATGGAGTGCAAAGAACCGGCGGGCCATCTGGCTCACGTTCATCTCCGTGGAGATCACAAGCACCTTCCGGCCCGCTGACCATGCCTTGTGAGCGCACTGAACAAGTGTCCAAGTATTGTGAACAAGGACGTCGTTTGCGACGTAGCACGACGTAGGCTCTACGGTCAGATCGTATATCTTCTGCTCGCCAACGCTCTCGACAGATTCGACCGTGTCCCAGAAAAGCCCTGAGTCATACAGCCAGCGGTACTCGTCCTCGCAGCCGTACACCTCGCAAAACACCTTGAACCGGCTCAGGAGGAGCGAGTCATGCTGACCGAACAAGCTCCTCGTCATGAACTTGCTCGACCAGCCAAGCCTTATTCCTACCTCTTTCAGTAGGCCGCCCTGCCAGCGGCCAATGCGAGCCCGTGACAGCTTCTCGATTTCAGCACGCATCTCTTTCGAGAGTCGCGGAAATCCGACATTCGAGTTACGGCTTTTCGCAGCCACACGCTCCAGTGCAGCGCGTTTATCGCCCCACAGATCGAACTCTTTGAGGAAGGTCTCATGACAAAACGAGTAGACCCTCAGGCGCCATGCGGCGAAGGTCTTACCGTTGCACTTACTGAGCTTGTCGGACAGCTTGCTCTGAATGCCGAAGCGCAAGAGTAGGCTCTGGACCTGCTCCAGCATCTTGCGCGAACCCAGGACCATTTCGGGTCCGTTGCTGTCAACGTACCCATCACACATCCAAAACACAGTCAAAAATCTTGCCAGCTGATCCTTGGGCAACTTGAAAATGTCGTCAGGAATGGCCTTGTCGACGGACTTCTTGCCGTGAACTCCCTGCTTACGCAGCATCGTCGTCACTGGGTTGAGGTGCTGATCCTCGCATCGGATGCCGTACGTGTCTTCGGATCCATTGCGCAGCACCACTTCAGCTCCTAGCTCCTCGGCCGCCTCGCTGGCAATCCTCACGACTTCACGATCAGCCTTCGTGAACTCAACATTCCCATGAGTAAGCGAGCCGTCGGCCAGCAAGATAGCTAGCAAGTCAACTTCCGCCCCATGCATCGGCGTGGGCGCAAGTGCGAACGGCATACTTGCCGGAATAGCGACCGAGCCACCTGGCTCAATCTCATCTGCCCGCTTCCAGCCCATGGGGGTCAAGAACGGATGCTCAGGCGTCACGTCGACCGTACGCCCAGTGCCCAGCGTGAACCGGAAGCACTCCTTGTAGCCCGTATCTACCTTCGCCGTGATCTCAGCGGGATGTATCGCCCTGTCCTTGCCCCAGGTCGTAACCATCGACAGGTCAGGATTTCGGTAGACTTCTTCGATCGTTCGCTGTACACCAGTCTTCGGATCCTGGATTAAAGTCAATGATTCTAGGCATTTGCCGACGCCCAAACGGCCCACTATAATGACCAGATCTTCAGGCCACCAACCCAACGTCTGCTCATCCATTGTAGGCCAGGGCGTAGGGATCCCACGTTTGCCTGCCTTAGCGTCCTCGTACTCCAAGAGGACCTGACGCCCAAGAGCCAGAAGCGACTCAACCCGCCGAACCGTGAGCGACTCCTTCTGAATCTTGCGATGGATCTCCGTCCAAGCCTCAGCAGCCCCCTTCGGATCCCTCTTTTCTAGGGACTCCTTGACCAGGTCAATGCCTTCACGCTGCACGCGCCAAAGGCGCCGGTTGCGTATCTCGCTCCAGAAGAATGCGAAGGGCTCGCTCTGCTGGGATTCGATCGGCTTGTTCAGCTTCGCCTGAACAACCTCAAGCGAGGGGACGTCGCCGTACTCTCGGTAATATTCGCCAACGAAGAGGAACGCCTCTTTCCCGTCGCCGAAGAGATACTCGTCGGGGTCGATGCCCTGGTTGAGGACCTCCGCGAAGGCGTCCTTGCCTTCACGGACGATGGCGCAGACTAGCTCTTTGTCCAGATCCATCTAGTCATCACCCATGATGACCGATTGCATCTGCGCACGCTTGTCACCGTACATGTTAGCCCCGTCAACATGGATGGCCTGCATCGCGGCGCCTATCTCGTGCTTAAGATCAGAATACTCATCCCTGTCCATGATTCTGCCAAACGACCCAGTCAATATGGTTGACAGCAGATTTTGCCGCCGCTCGGAGATGAGGGCCGCCAGCTTCGCTGGCCCAAATACGTTGTCCGTAAAGAACTCCAGATTGATCCCATCAATCACCAGCAGCGACGTCTCCATGATCTTCTGCCGAATGGTAACCCCGTCGGTTCCATCTCCGTACAGCGCATTTTTGCCCTCGAACTGCAAGTCACGGAGCCTGGGGTACGTGATGAAGTACCCAGAGACGTATCTGCGAATCGCCTCTTTTAGGATGATCGCAGCGCAACTGGTTTTGCCTACGCCTCGCGCTCCCATGATGACAAGTCCGTACCCGTTCTCGACCATCGTGTCGATCTTCTTGCAAAACCTAGACACGATCGGGCGTACGTCGTCGTCCTGAATCTTCTCAACCTTCGCACCCCAATGCTCACGCGGAAGCGTGATTCTGGTCAGGTCTTTCTCTGTAATCCGGCGTCGAACATTCTTGACGTACTTGCCATCGCCATCCTGATCAATCGTCATAGCTCAAACTTTCCCTTACCCGACCTATCCATGATCTCACGGGCGTTTGATTTTACGTCCTGGACCATTGCCATGATCCTGGACCGGTAGCCAAACAGAAACCCTATCGTCGGGTAGCTCGTATCGAGCTTCAGCTTCTTTTTCAAGTGATCCCAGTTCTCACAGCAGAAGTCCCAGGCTTTCGCGACCAAATCCAGATCACCCCCGTAGACCTCCAGCAGCTGCTTCGCCTGAGATCGCTCCTGCGTCAGCCACTTCCCCCACGGAACCTCCGGGAAGTACCTCTCGAATGAAGCCTGGCAGTGATCGTGAAGCTTGCTCCCAGCCGTCTGCCGCTTCTTCTTCGCCGCTGCCTTTTCCTTCGCATGCTCTGCAGCCTCACCAGACGCCTCCTGAGCGGCTTTCCGCTTCCGGCGGCGCGCTGCCCTAGCCTCACCCACATCCGCCGCCCTGCGGCCCGCTGAGCGCGTCAGAGCCCTCGCCTGCTCCCGCCGTCGGTCGGCCTCGATTTCAGCCGGCGTGCGCGGGCCGTCGTCGGCCGAGGTGTCCACATCCTCCTCGCGACCAAGCTCGGCTTGCTCTCGCATCGGCACGAGGGTGTCTCGCGCCAGCGAGATGCCCTCGGTCTCCCGCGAGGCGCCGAGGCCGAAGGCCGAGGTGCCCCTTGTCCCTCGCGAGGACCCCGGGTCCGAGCGAGGTGTCGTTTCTTCCCCACGAGGAGCCGAGGCCGAAGGCCGAGGTGACTTCGTGGTCGCACGAGGGCCTTGGCCCGAGGGCGAGGTGTCCTGGTCTTCCACGACGAGCCCCGGCTCAGCATGAGCCTGTGCCGGGCGGACCTCGGCGAAGCCGGGTTCGCCCCGAGCGCAGCGAGGGCTTTCTGAATCCCATTCTACTTCTCCATATTCTAAGTCTATACATATGCGGCCACTTTTGGCCGGCGGAGTGCGGCCACTTTTGGCCGCCATCGTGCGGCCATTTTTGGCCGGTCGACGGCCATCATCATTACAGCTACTTACGTCGTTCGATCGTCGCGCTTCGGCCGGTCGACGACCATCCTCATTACAGTCACTTACGCCATCCTCCTCGTCGTCGACTTCGCCCTTCTGAGCCTCGTTCACTTCCAGATCAAGGCTCCTGATCAGCCTCACCTTCTCCTCGGATCTCTTGCCTGCGATCAGCCTATCGAAGTGCACGAAGGTGTCCGGGTTGTAGTTGGCAGAAGGCCGCACGATGATCTTGACGTGGCTCCTCCCTAGACCCCGCGAAGAGCACCTGATAAAACCAAGCCTCCTCAGACTCGCCACCCTCCTTCGCAACGTCCTCAGGGGTTCCCCGACCTCCTCAGAAAGTCGCCCCCAGGACATGATCGTCTCACCCGTGTCATTCTTTGATCCGCCGCGAAATGTGTTACAACACCTGTATCTCAGGTACCAAAGGATCCCCTTCTCAGCCCAGGTCAATCGCGCATCGGTAAGCTCAGCCCCATATACGCATACAAATCTTGCATCTAACTCGGGAACTACTTCATTCTCAAAATCAGCAAGAGATCCCATGCTTTTCATATGAATTCCTTCCGGGAATGAGAGGGGCGCGTCCGTGCAAGACGCCCCTCTCATTCTGCTCAGACCTGAACCACGTGTATCAAGGATGACATCATCAGTAGTGACCCTTCGCCTAACGTGTCACCGATCGCCCTTGCTGTTTTTTGCAACATTAATTGTCTTGATGGCCGTTTGGCCATATCCACGAGGCGTGCAAGCGATGTAACCAAGCCTCTCCAATGAGCGCATACGCCTTGCCGCGGTCTTCGTATGGACACCAAGCTCTACTGCAATGGCAGTCAGTCCGGCATCTGTCCTAACAGCATCTGGCGCGATAGATCTCAACGCAAGTAGTTGCCTTAGCTCTCCGTCTGAGATATCTTTGTCGAAGATCTCGGAGCGCAATACGTAGACGCAGTCCACGTTGTCGAGCCCGTCCTGGCTCAAGTCTTCAGGGATTTCTGACTCATCGATCGACATCATCATCCTGTATGGGTCAGTGAAGGGGGCGCTGTTGCCAAGCGTCCCCTTCTTTTTTTTGGCAAATCAAATGACAACTCTTGCCCGTGACAGATAGTGGCCGCGATGCAGCCATCCACCTGATATCTAAGGACCTGGAACGCTATTCCAGTGCCATACATATTGTCAATGTCGATCCTGTGCACAAACGAAAAGGCGAGCGCTTTCGCACTCGCCTTCGTGAAAATCGATATTGATCCGGATCAGTATATGAAGTCAGATCCTATGTCGCGCACCAGAGATCTATACAAGTGCGGATGGGGATTCACGCAAGGCCGCTGGCGGCGTAGCCGAGTAACCCCGTCGGCCCAGCCGATCTTCTCGTAAACATTCAGGTATGCCAACACCGCCGTGGCGCTCCGGCTTACCCCCGCCGCGCAGTGTACGAACACACGGCCGCTTGGCAACGACTCGTGAATGACCTCGGCAGCCTTGCGGAACACACCGCTCCTCGCCAGCCTGCCATCCTCAATCCCAATCTTTACAAGACGAACGCCAGGGATGTCGATCCGATAGTCGCACTCAACCGCCATGTTGACGACTGTCGAGATCTCACGGCTGCCCAAAAATTGCTCGTCCTTGGCAACCGAATACCCGCCCAGCCAGATATCTGGAAACACATGATCTGCGTTGAGGAATTCTGAAAAAGGCAGCTCAAGGTTTTGTTTGAGCTTCACATCCCATGCCTCTTCATAGGCTGCCATCGTGTGCCGGGCTTCATCAGGCATCTCGCTCACTCCCTCCTTTCGCCCGCCAAATTCATCAGTGTAATCACGGCAGATCGAAGGAAAGGCAAGCAAAGCACCCATGTCGCTCCCTTAGCTGTAGACGCATCAAATCATGCCCCAGCAAGACGCTGTGCGTCATGGTCTTGCAGGGTAGCACCCTTGCGGATCGAGTCTCACGACCCAGCAGGCACAGCTACCCAGTATGCCGCATCAGCCAAGAAGAACAACCCATGCGGACTGCTGACATGCCCCGCAATCGAGCACCTGGTACCTCACGCCCCCTCGGTACTCGCTCTCAATTGTTCTGATCATCTCCACGCTTTGCTCCCGACAAAGCGGGCAAGCAAGCTCACTTTTCGGCGGGAATGTATCGATAACGAGCAGCCTTTGCCTAGTAAACGGGTGCCTGACGTACTCGTCCTTCACCACCTTGCGCGGTTTCCTCATCGTGGATCGATTCATCCATCGATGATCGGCTGTGTCAATCCGCCAGACGTCGAAGCAAGTCAACCGCCGACTGCACCCATGCTCGGTCGAGGACCCCATCCTCCTCGGCACCTGCCAGCATCTGGTCCAACACCGTGCGAGGCTCACCCAGCGCCGGGCGCCCAGCGCTACTAATCAGCGCCCTTACGACCCGGTAACGCTCCGTCGTCGCCTCCCAGCGGGCTGCGCCCTTGCGCCCTGAGTCAGCCATCTCAACCGCTGCCACGCGAAGATGCCCAGGCAGCCGCGCGCCCCCACGCTCCAGTACCGCAACCCGATCCTCCGTCACCTGCCACGACCCGGCATATTCAGCCAGCATCGCAGCAGCAACCTCCACATCGTTGGCGATACTCATGGAAGGCCCGTAAATATTTGCACGAAGATCGATTATTTAGTTCAGATATCTGGCAAGCCTGCGATGCATCGCAGCCCTAATCATCGCCAGATTCCAAACGGTTATGCGCTCGAAGCCGTTATGGCCGAGCGCGTCGCTGACCGCCGGGCTTAGGTCGATCATGCTTCTCCAGCGCCCAACACAGTCGTGCGAGGGACACAGCCCTGCTGGAGGACGCTGATACCTGGTCTTCATCACGTACCAACCGAGGGAACCCGATGAGACGTACGACGTATCGCCCTTGCTGCCAGTACCCGCGAAAACGTTTGCGCCGTACGGGCCTCGGTCCGTTACCTCGCACCAGGTGATCCGGTGCGTTCGAGGATTTCTTAGGATAAGGATCGACCCGCATGGATAGCTCCTGTGAGCACACATGTGCTCATCAGCGTTGACGTACTCATCGGGTCGACACTTGAGCGTGCCGCCTATCCATCGATCGCCTTCATCACCGAACCGCGTCGCATTACCATGCTGGGATGGATTTGGCAATGCCTCGGGAGACATAAAGCTCATTGCCAGGGCAGCAATGGCGCCTTGCCATCCAGGTGGGCCCTTGACCGCCAAGGCGGCCCACTGGAGCAGTCCATCAAGCATCAGCTACCACTTGTTGAAGCGTCTTGCGCTCGCCCAGCGTCCATTCCAACGCGACAAGGATGCCGAGAGCGAAGCTGTCGTCCTTCAGCGCCTCTCCGTTGTTGGCCCTTAGCCGGTCGATCTCATAGCGAACCTCTGTCGACGTAGGGCGGATGATGCGGCCCGAACTCTCGCGGACCTTCTTCCGAACAATCGCCTCTTCAATGTCAGCAGGCTCTCCCGAAATCCCAGCAACTCGCCCGTTCTCTCCGTTTGCCCCGTTCGCCGCCCCAGCTATCAGCCGGTCGACCTGCTCGACCTGGTCCGTATCGGGAAGGGTGGCGATGTTCCGAGCAAAGCCGTAGGATACGGCACCCGCTTCAACGGCCTGGGTGAGCTGTGGCGTCGCCTGCCGGCGAAACTGCATCGCCGATGAAACCCAACTCTGGGATTTCCCAATCTTCTCGGCGACATCCTTTTGTTTGTAGCCAAGGTTGAGCAAGATCTCAACACCTCGACATACCTCCAGGGGAGACAGCTCCGAGCGCTGGACGTTCTCCGTGATGTTCAAGACCTGCGCCTCAGCAACCGAGCCCTTGAACTTTTTGACCTCGACTGTCTGAAACGCATTCGGATCGACGTCACGGATGCGTCGAATCGCCTCATGGCGCCGGAACCCCACGACGAGATAGTAGTGGTCCGTGTGCTCCCCGTTCCTAACCTCGGACTGCAACACAGTCAAGGGCACCTGCAGCCCCACGGACCGTATCGATGCCATCAGGTCATCAATGTCCTTCAGCTCCTCACGGGGATTCTTAATACCCTCGTGAAATTCGATCTCATCAAAGCGAACCTGTGCAGTGCTCATCGAGTTATTCCTTGTATCCACGGTGCTCGCGCATGACGCGCTTGGTCAAGTCGCAGAACTCAAATACCGGACACTCAGAACACGTCATGAGGCCTCGCAGCTCTCGACACTTGGTGACCTGGGCCTGGCGCATCCGGCGCTCGTATGCCTCCGTGTCGGGCTGAAACCCCTCAATCTCGACAAGCTTGCGTAGCTGGCCGAGAACGCTTTTATCATCGTCAGACATAAGCCCTACCCCTGCCACCAGGGTACGACACGTCCACGATGAAAGCTAACGACACGGGAATACATTCGATCCAGCAGATATACCCACTGGCCGTGCCTATTGTCAAATTCTCCTGCGCCTCAGCCGTGGCTAGTAGCGCGCTTTGCCTCTGGTCAGATCACTCCACAGGCCCATCCGCAGTCCGGCCGCACACAGATATCGTAGATGACGTAGTCCGCATACGCCCACCGCAGGATGTCCTCGTGGCGCAAGGTTCGAGGCTGCACAGAGCGCCGCTCTAGGCGATGAAGCCCTAGCACGCAGAGCAGCCGACCCGACATGGACATCGCCTAGGCCCCTGAAGCACGCACAGACGGCAGCTCAGGCTCGTCTGAGCCTTCTTCATCCCCCTGGTCGCCAGTGACAAGCCCAGCGCGCAGCACTACCCGTGCGCCCTCTCGGAACTTGTCCTGCATGGCCGGAACGGCCGTTTCCCACTTCCTCCCCGGGAACTGCCACGCCAACCAGGCCCTTGCGGCTGCCTCTACCTGCTTCTCTTGGATTCGCAACGACATACAGCCCGGGTTTGCCGCAAATCCGGGCTATTGTCTAGTCCTCGTCTTCGTCGCTATCGCTCACCGGAGGGAACGCCCCCGCGGCCTGCTCCGCCTCTTCTTCCTCGTCCATCATCGACGTAATCAACTCGTCCCGCTCCTTAGCCGACATCGACCGCGGAAACAGCATCGAGTCCTCCAGCTTCACCTCGTTCTCGCGCACGATGTTGCCGATGCGGAACGTGTACGTCTTGACCGACGAGTAGGGGACCTCCTCCAAGTCTCCGTGCGTCATGCACAGAAACTGCTCTTTGCCGCTCGCATCCTCGTACGACAGCGTGCTGTGCTCGGGGCCCTTCTCCTCGATGCAAAGAATGCAGCCGACAGGCTCCTTGCTCCATGAGCGCCCCTTGAACACGTGCATGGCGCCGTTTTCGAGCCGCCACTTGTGCAAGGGAACGCCGTCAAGGTCGATGATTTTACGGGGACCGGACATGTTTGGTAGTGCCATGGACTTAGAATATATCAAGCCCAGCGATTGTCAATGATGGTTTTTTAGACGGACTTCTCTATCAAATAAATCCTCGTGCATCGCTGAAATCATTGAGGAATTAATTGTGTCTTTTATCTCGTCCAGAACCAATATTCCGTGCTCAGACACCATTCTGTGAACGAACTCCTCAATGACCTTCTGTCGCTGCGTGTCGTCCACTATCCTACTAGCTGGCTGTTGAGCGTATCTCGGAGCGTAGGGCTAACCTGGAAACGGACCACACGCCTAGCACCGATCAGAATCTCCTCTCCCGTCTGAGGGTTCCGGCCCTTGCGGGGGGACTTTTCCTGAATCGTGAACTTGCCGAAGCCGGAGATCTTAACCTCCTCGCCCTCCATGAACTTCTCAGAAAAGCAGGTGACGATGCTGTCGACGAGACCTGACGCCTGCCGATTGGAAAGATGCGGCAAAGACACCAGCAACTCGCCAGCGATCGTATTGCGATTGACGGATTCACCCCTGGCCATGACTAGTTCCCCTTCTCGTTCATCTCGGCCAACATCTTGCGCGCCAACTTGAAGAACGGCAGCCTCTTAGGAGGTACCGCAACGGGCTCGCCAGTTCGCGGGTTCCTGCCCATGTACCCATCGTAGTCTCGGATTGAAAACGACCCGAACCCTCGAATCTCAATCCGCTTCCCTAACACAAGACCGCTGGTCATGCTGTCAAAGAACGAGTTCACGGCGATCTCAGCCTCCCCTAGGGAGATCTTCTCTCTATCGGCAACCCATGTCACCATCTCAGACTTCGTCATCACGGCTTCCTTTGTCGAATCAAACGAGTGGGATCTGACCTGTCATCACGAACCCTACAATGCGTTCGGGTAGTTGATCAACAAGATCAAACGCCTCCTTTCGAAATCGCCCCGCAGAGACCAGCTTGAACGACAGATCTTCAATCGCCACAGACCCGCCTTTGTCTACAAGAACCTTGTCTACGTACACCGCAAACGCTGGCGAATACGCACCACCCGTCTGAAGGAACGACAGCGCCTGTGCCGACACGTGGTACGTCTTCCGAGCACCATCCTGGAACGATCGAATCAACCCAAGGTCCTCCAGCCTCGTCACGACAAGCGGACTCATCTCCAAGCACCGATCGAACTCACCAGGCGGCAGCCGGTCCTTTGGGTTGTCCTTGTTGACCAAAATGACCGACTTGGACACCTGCATAGCTTTTACGATCCGCAAAAGCTCACGCAGCAAGTCCTCGCCTAGGTCAACAACGACCTCCTTGGAGAGGCGCTTGCCACAGCAGGGACAGCTCTTGTGCGCCTTGCGAGTCTCGCGATCGAGCGTATAGACGCTCAAGAACGAACGGGCAGACAGCGCCTCGATCAAGGAGGCAGCCTTGTCCTCGTCGACTTCTAGGACGAATACCTTGCGCGCCACTCAGTTCTTCAGCCTGGGCTCGGCCGAGTCCATCCTAGCGCCATCGCCGGGCGAGAGCAGGGGCCCTTGCCGAACCTCGTGTGCTTCCAGGTTCTTCAAGATCTGGATGAGTTCATCACGGCTTGGCGTATTCGCAAGCTGCATCAGGACCAAAACGAGCAGCAGGAGCAGCGTGGCACTGCCTACGTAGGCAAACCATTCCGGCCCTCCCCCCGCGAGCCCTATCGTGGCAATGACAAGCCACCCGCCCACGGCTAGGCTGCGTAAACCATTGATCATATGTCTTCCCACCCAAAGACGCTACCCGCAAGCCCTTTGATTGTCTAGATGACGCTCCGCAAACACGAAGAGGAGCGACTGCGCAAAGCAGTGCCCCTCTTCGTGAAGTATGGACGTGAAAGGTCTAGCCGGCGAGGTTCCTCAGCGGAGCTGCACGGCTCTCGCTTGGGTCGGACATGTTCGCAATGAACTGCCCGATGTGCGCGCACCGGTAGCATTCGTACAGGTGCTCGCGCTCGTCGTGCGAGAACTTGCCGCTGTCGCCTGAGTAGATCAGCGCCTTGTAGCTCAAGCACACGGGTGTTGCGGGAACTTCGTCCAAAGCGACAAGTTCCCTAAGCGTTTCGGCGGTCTTCGGATCGCTTCTCGCCTGACGGTTGACCCAAAAGGCCTCGTCTTCCGTGCCGACGCTGAAAGCAACCTTCGCTAGAACAACCCTGGAACAACGCATAGTCTCCTGCCTCGGCTAAGTGGCACCGAGCTACCATTATGTATGATCGAATTGACAATGCAAGCCTTATCACGGCTGTAGCAACTTGTCACCTTGGCCAGGCCTTGTCGACATAGGGCGAAACGTTGCGCCGAGTCAAGAATCGCGAAGGCTGTCGGATCGTATTGAGACTTCAGGGGAGGCCTTCGGGGCTCCACTTTTTTTTCGAATTCCCGGTTGCCATCGCGAAGCGCCCGTGCTTAGAATGGTGGTCTGCGGGATAGAGCAGTCCGGTAACTCGTTGGCCTCATAAGCCAAAGGTCGCAGGTTCGAATCCTGTTCCCGCTACTACGAAGAGAACGACACCAAAGAATCCACAATGATTTCGCGCACGAACACGTTGAAGGCCGCCAAACCCGCAGGGACGCCCTGCTGGTTCGCCGGCTCTTTTGCGTCCAGCGTGCGCCATATTTCGGGTCTGGAATCCCTGTCGTATCAGCCGCTTACCGTCCAGACCCTCATCAATGATACAGGTGGCTTCCTGATGTAGGGTCTTCAACCAAGACCTCATACGGAAGCCACCCGGTCGAAAGACCCGGTGGCTTCTTTGTTTCTGGGGGTAATCCAGGGAGAAGCCGCGCCTGTAAAGCGTCTGCTGGAAGGTTCAAGTCCTTCTACCCCCACCATGGAGAATGCTGTGCTCGACGAACGAAAACGCAAGCTACGGGAACGGTTCGTGGATCGGTTCCTTGAGTTCGCACGCAAGGTCGGCCCTGCGCCGGTGTCCATGCTCGCGACTCGATACGCCTCCGTAGCTCAGTCGGCAGATGATAGTCTGCTGCGCGATGGCCAGCGATCGAGAGTACATGAGAAAATACATGCTCAGCCGTTACCGGAGGCAACGCCAGGCGGCAATTGACTCGCTCGGAGGACGCTGTGCAGCATGCGGGTCTACAGGAGATCTTCACCTTGACCATATAGACAGGAGCACGAAATCTTTTGATATAAGCAAGAAATGGTCAGTGAAGTTAGCGGTCTTCTGGGAAGAAGTGGCAAAATGTCAAGTGCTATGCATGGAATGTCACCAGAAAAAGACACTTATTGATCTCGGCCAGCAGCAAGCCAAAGGTAAGCACGGCACGCTTTCCTCCTACCGCTACTGCCGGTGTGACCTGTGTAAGCGAGCAAAAAGCGAACACAGCAAGGAATATCGACGACGCAAGGGTCGGTAGCAAATGCTGGCTTTGCAATGGTCTTTTAAGCCATTTAAACACAGGTTCGATTCCTGTTCGACCCACGACGGCACCCAGTTAGACGAAGCACTTGTCCGGCAAGCGGTCCCAGATGTACTCACGAAAGAATTCAACGAACTTGAGCAGATCTTCCTCGCGCTTACCCGTCGCTCGGTCGACCGCAAGCTCGATAGGCTGCCCCCTGAGAAACGAGGTTCCATAGAGACGGTCGAATTCCCTAAGCAGCTCTTTGTTCTCAAACGCGGCCTGGCAGGCCTCGGCGAAGTCCATGCGTCCATTGTATCATGGGCCCCATGGCACATGACCGCATCGCGTACTGGAACAAGACAAGCCCCACCCCCAAGATGCTCGTCAACCAAATCGAGCAATACGGACGCGGCCTCTTCGCGTCCGTCGAGGATGAAGGAGATCGGATCTTTGTTGTATTGCCCGGCCTAACCTCCACCCCTGAGGAGAGAAAGGTCGAGGAGCCCCGCGAGCGTTGGATTGAGGTCTGGAAGAGCCCAACGTCTTTCGATGTGATCACTCGCATGATGGACGACATCACCAACGACATCGCGGACGGCCTGTACGAACTACTCGTGCGAACGCACCAGGCCATCCGAGAAGAAGACCACGATCCGGGTTCGTCTAACGGCAGGACCGCAGTCTCTGAATCTGCTAATCAAAGTTCGAATCTTTGACCCGGAACTAATCGCTACGCCTGCTCAAGGGCTTGAATACTTGAGACGAATCCCTGACCCGGAACCAGACCTAGCACGTCGCCCGCATTTGGCGGGCGAGATCCTGATAACTGAATAGTTTCACGAAGCGGGGGCGCTAGCCACGCCCCCAGATATGCCACCCAAGCTAACCTGGTGGAAGCGCCTGCCTGAAAAGCAGGAGGGCCCGGTTCGATACCGGGGGGTGGCACCTATACATGCGATCGTGGCGGAACGGTAGACGCGCTGCGCTCAGAACGCAGTGGGCGCAAGCCCGTGGGAGTTCGACTCTCCCCGATCGCACGAAGGCCCCCGTAACTCAATTGGCAGAGTACCTGATTCTTAATCAGTTAGTTGCTGGTTCGACTCCAGCTGGGGGCACCATGGCACTGTGATACACTGAGGGAGCAACAGAAAGGGGGCTCTCCATGGGGATACGCGGCATCCATTAGCCGTTGCTACATTCGGCGAACGGCGCCGAATCGTAGAGGTCGTCGGCCCAGCCGACAGAAACG
>Ga0307377_10000780_pt1 | contig 42080 bp, 41 predicted proteins | sample TR3MG_FD_202535 | JGI IMG/M metagenome (GOLD analysis project Ga0307377, IMG submission 202535) | Soil microbial communities from Risofladan, Vaasa, Finland - TR-3 | ecosystem: Environmental > Terrestrial > Soil > Coastal area > Acid sulfate soil | place: Finland: Risofladan, Vaasa | collected...
GAAGGTCTGCTGTCGGAAATCAGGAATTAGGAAGGGAACTGCGATGCCATTTGTTCGCTCTCGCCGTATTTTGAAGGCTTTTTTGATCGCTGCCCTCGTTTTTTGCGGAGCCGGGGCGGCCTCCGTTTTTGCGCAGAGTACGGCGCCGCAGAGGCCGCGGATTACGGGCATTGCCCATGTTGGCTACTACGTGTCCGATCTTCCGAAGGCGCTGGGCTTCTGGCATGATTTTCTGGGCTACGACGAGAGCTTCGCCCTGAAGAGGCCTGGGACCGACAAGGTCAGCGTTGCGTTCATCAAGATTAAAGACCATCAGCAGGTGGAACTGTTTACGGATGCACCGCCAGCGCCGCCGACTATGATGAACAACCTGTGCTTCGCGGTGGACAATGTTGGGCAGATGCGGGACTATCTGCGCTCGAAGGGCATTGCAGTGATACCGGGTCACGGAGGCAAGACGAGTCTTGGCGCTTATGCTTTCGAGATCAAGGATCCGGACGGGACGCTAATCGAGTTCGTTCAGAGCCTGCCATCGGGCATGGAAGCGAAGGCTGCGGGGAAGTTTCTGCCGGCGACGCGCATTGCACTGGCGATTTATCACGTGGGTTTCCTGGTCGGGAATACGGCGAAGTCACTCGCGTTTTACGAAGACATTCTGGGGTTCAAGGAGACCTGGCGCGGTGGGCGCGATCCTAAGGTTCTGAGCTGGATTAATTTGAGGGTGCCGGACGGAACGGACTACGTTGAGCTGATGCTTTACAGCAAGCTGCCGGCGACTTACGGATCGGCGAACCATACGTCACTGGTGGTGCCCGATATTCAGAAGGCGATGGCCGAGCTAGAGGCCCGGCCGTGGTACAAGACCTATCTGACGTACCAGAAGCCGCTGGAGATGCACGTAGGCGTGAACGGGAAGCGGCAGGTGAATCTGTTCGATCCGGACGGAACGCGGGTTGAACTGATGGAGGCGCATACGGCGGACGGGAAGCCTGTTGCATCATCGATGGCGCCTCCTCCACCGGCGGCGCACGATTAGCGGGGTTTTGAGGCTGGTTGGATTATTACGTTGGCTGCGGGGCAGATCCGGTTCAGTCGCGGGTTAAGTGGTTGGGTTTCTATGCGATTTAGGATATTCGCAATGTCTGATAACGTATATTCTGTATAGTACAACTGAAGAAGGCCTTTCTATCCAACTCTTCTGGCTTCTGCGGGTTAAACCTCGCCTCTCTGCTCTTCCCTGATGGGATTTACATTTTGTAGCGGCCCAGGTCGTCGTCGTTTAGCCCCTCGAGCCAGCCGCGCAACTGATCGGCTGTGGGGCCATCGGATGATCCGGCGGTGTTCAGCTTGGCACTTTGCATGACTTGTTCGGACACGAAGATTGGGCAGTCTGCCCTGAGCGCCAAGGCAATTGCATCCGAAGGCCTGGCGTCGATCATGACGGTTTCATCTGCCTGGGTCAACCAGAGTGCGGCGTGAAACGTGTCATCTTTAATCTCAGTAATGACAATCTTTTCCAGCCTGGCATCCAAGTGATGGATGAGATTTCTTACCAGGTCGTGGGTCATGGGTCGAGGCGCAGACATCTTCTCCATCTCGATGGCGATGGCATTTGCCTCGAAGATCCCTACCCAAATTGGCAGCACAGAATCAGAACCGACATCCTTGAGCATGACGATGGGCATGTTCGTGGCTGGGTCCAACATGAGTCCGCGTATCCTAACCTCGATATCCATGTTCCCTCTCAGTTCTGTCCCTTACGATTTGACGGCTTCACCGACGAGGCTGTTCGGATGAGTTGCCGTGATTTTGACCTGGGCGTAGCTTCCCGGCGCTGGTGCGATGGGATGAGCCCATGTGAAATTGACGGGTTTGTTCTGGCTGCTGCGTCCAGAAATCTGTCCGCGGGCCGGATTCTGACCTTCAACCATCACTTCCATTATCTGGCCTAAATGTTTGGCGTAATTAATCCTTTGAATCTCCCGCTGGCGATCAAGCAGGACTTGAAGGCGTTGTGCCTTTTCCGCTTCGGGGATGGAATCGATCATGACCAAAGCTGGGGTGTTGGGCCGCGCCGAGTACTTGAAGCCGAACACGCAATCGTACTCGACTTCGGCCAGGAGGTCCATGGTTTGAATGAAGTCGTCGGGAGTTTCGCCCGGGAAGCCCACAATGATGTCTGTAGAGATTGAGATGGGCCGGCGAGCTGCCTTGATCCAGGCGATGCGCTCGAGATACCACTCCGGGGTGTATTCCCTGGCCATCTGCTTGAGTACTTTGGCTGATCCGGACTGCACGGGGAGATGGACATGATCGCAAAGGGCTGGCGTCGCGTCGATCGCTTCCACGATGTCCCTGGTAAAGTCGCGGGGGTGGCTGGTGGTAAAGCGTACCCGGCGAATCCCCGGCACTTCGCTGACGGCAACGAGCAGTTCGGCGAAGCTTCGCTTCCCTTCGGGATCGCGGTAGCTGTTGACGTTCTGGCCGAGGAACTGAATTTCGGTATATCCGAGGTCGGCGATGCGGCGCGCTTCTTCAAGGACGGAGGTGGAGGTGCGGCTGCGCTCCTTGCCGCGGGTGTACGGTACGACGCAGTAGGCGCAGAACTTGTCGCAGCCTTCGATGATGGTGATGTAGCCACGATAGGGGTTTTGGCGAGAGGTGAACTCGGTTTCGAAGGTTTCGTCGGTCTGGCGGTCGTCGAGGCCGGTAATGCGGTTCTCGCCGGCTTCGAGGCGCATGAGCATCTCTGGCAGCTTGCGATAGGAGGCTGAGCCGGAGACAAGCGACACGTAGGGCGCGCGCTCGAAGATCTTTTCGCCCTCCTGCTGGGCGACGCAGCCGAGAACACCAAAGCGCTTGCCTGCTTTGTGGAGTTTCTTGTAGTCGTTGAGGCGGTTGAAGACTTTTTGCTCCGCTTTGTCGCGGATGGAGCAGGTGTTGTAGAGGATCAGACCGGCTTCTTCTTCACTGGGGACTTGCCGGTAGCCCTGCTGCTGCAATGTGCCAATGACTTTTTCCGAGTCATGGGCGTTCATTTGGCAGCCGAAGGTTTCAAGATAGAAGGTCTTTTCGGATGCCATAGCAATTCCAAGTATACCGCGCCTGCGTTTGAGCCGGCCGGAGGCGCTCAGCGCAGGCCGGTATGCAGGTAGGCAATCACGTCGTCCATCTGTTGGTTCGACATCTGATAGGCAAACGAAGGCATCATGCCCTTGCCTGTCATCAGGATCCGCTTTACGTGCGCGTCGGTTGCCGGTGTCCCGTCCGGCAACGTGGCTTGGTTGAAGAGGCCATGCAGGTCCGGTGGCACTTTTTTCAGATTCAGGTCGTTGTCTTCGTGGCAGTGCGCGCATCCCACGACGTAGACTTGCTTGCCTGCCGCCTGTTGCGGGGTGAGTGAGGGTTTTGAGTGGCAGCCGGACAGAAAGACGGCAATGAGTGCGGCCGCAAGGCCGACGTACAGGGTCCCAAATCTGTGCGTACGGGGCAGAGATGGTCGCAAGCCTTACCTATGCCTTCCGGGCGAACTGGCCGCTCACATAGTCCCAGTTGAGAACCTGAAAGAAGGCCTTCACGTAGTCTGCACGGCGGTTCTGGTACTTGAGATAGTAGGCGTGCTCCCAGACGTCAACGCCGAGAATCGGCTTGTGGCCGAGAGTGAGGGGGCTGTCCTGGTTGGGGGTGGTTTCGATGGTTAGAGTGCCATCCGGCATCTTGACCAGCCAGGCCCAACCGCTGCCGAAGACGTGCATGGCGGCGCCGGTGAGCTTTTCCTGAAAGCTGGGGAGCGAGCCGAAGCTGGTGTCGATGGCCTTGGCGAGTTCGCCTGAGGGGCCGGTTGGGCCTTTGCCTAGAGTGGGCCACCAGAAGGAGTGGTTGGCGTCGCCTCCAGCGTTGTTGCGGACGGCGGTGCGGGCCGACTCCGGCAGGCTTGCCCAGTTGATCACTAGCTCGTCGAGGGTTTTGCCAGCCAGTTCCGGATGCGCGGCCACGGCGGCATTCAGATTGTTGACATAGGCCTGATGATGCTTGTCGTGGTGCAGATGCATGGTCTCTGCGTCGAAGTAGGGCTCAAGAGCGTCGTAGGCGTAGGGCAACGGCGGCAGCGTAAACGGTGCGCTGGGGGACGCTGCGGGTGCCTGAATGCCGGGTGCAGCTTCGGCGGCGAGTTTTTCAGTGAGAAGCGTGGCGCCGGCAAGCGCGCCCATCTGCAGAATTGCGGTTCTACGATCTATTGACGACATAGGGGGCCCTCCAGAAGGTCTCCGTTCAGTCTGAGCGGGCTGGGCGGGAAGGTCAAGTACCGCCAGGCCCGAGCGTGCGTCCAACGAGTGGGCCGGAGCAGGTATGCTGGCGTTATGGGATGTGGTCACTCTGCCGGTTTTGCGATGCCCGATCGGCTGGATTTTTCAGCGGGACAGAGTTCCCTCCATTCACGCAGTAGGCGAGAGGTCAATGACAGAAGAGTCTGAAAAGACAGCAGAGTCTGAGAGTCTCACTCCCCTGCCCCATACGGCGCAGAACCGCTGCTTTGGTTGTGGCGAAGCCAATCTTTCAGGACTGCACCTGAAGTTTCTGCTCGCCGAGGACGGGACCGCTGTCTGCCTTGCGACCGTTGCGAATACGTTTGAAGGTCCACCTGGTCTTCTGCATGGCGGCATCATCGCCACGCTGTTGGACGAAACGATGAGCAAGGCAGTCCGCGCGCGCGGATTGACGGCTATGACCAGACAAATGGAGATCGAATACCTGCGGCCAGTTCCCTCGGGAGCAAGCGTTCGCATCGAGGGGCGGGTTGTACGTAGTGAAGGCCGAAAGCACTGGACCGAGGCCAGGATTCTGGATGCCAAGGGGGTGGTGCTGGCTTTGGGCAAAGGATTGTTTGTGGAGGTGCGCGCTGGCAGACTGACGAGCGGGCGGCCCGAAGACCGCCCGCCGCTATCTGCGCCAGTGGAGCTTTAGTTGGTCAGGTTCTAGTGAATCATGTTGATGGTTTCCTGAGTGATGGTGTCGAAGGTGGTGATCGCCTTCGAGTTCGCTTCAAAGCCGCGCTGCGCAATGATCAGATTTGAGAACTCGGCGGAGATGTTGACGTTAGACTGCTCGAGGGCCGAATCCTGGATGGTGGCCAGACCGTTGGTCCCAGAGACGCCGATCGAGGCCGCTCCGCTGGCGAGGGTGGTTGCATAGTCGCCATTGCCCTGAAGCGCCAGGCCTTGCGTATTGGTTACATTGGCCAAAGCCAGCTGACCGACGGCCTGGGTCTGGCCGTTGGAGTAGGACGCAGAAATTGTTCCGTCGGCACCGATTTTGAAACCCTGATAGGCGCCGCTGGGAAAGCCGTTCTGCGTGGTGGCCGAGGTGGCGGACTGGGCGTCGACCTGGGTGATGGTCGGAGTGCCGCTTGAGCCTAGAACGTTCCAGGTCATATTCATCGTCGCTGCTCCGTCGGAGAGCCCTGCGAAGGAGATACCGGACACATTGGCCGCGGGGCTGACCAGGTTGCCGCTGGAATCGAATGTCAGGGTTCCTGTTGCGTTGGCCGATGCAATTGGATCCTGCACTACACTCCCGGAAGATGTGACGTTTGCACCGGCGATGGAAAGCTGACCGCCTGCCGTGGCAGTGACCGTTACGCCGGTGATGCCCGCGTTTGTGAGCGCAGTCGTCAGGTCGGTGGCATACTGGGTGACCGTTTCACCGCTGGTAACGGTCGGAGCCGTAATGGTAGCCGAGGCGCCACCGGCTGTCAGCCCGGTAAGAGTGAGGTTCGTCGCGGGATCGACTGATGCGACCGTGGCGCCGCTTGTGCCGAAGTTGTAGTTAATATTTCCCGCCGACGTGACCGGGGCTACGGTATCTGGCAGCGAGACGCTGTAGGACCACTGGTTGCTTCCAGTTTTGGTGAACGCCACGGTTGCCTCGTAACTATTGCCGAGCGAATCGAATACCTGCACCTGGCCGGGCACGGTGGCGCCAACCGCCGCCGAGGAGTCGAGCGTGGCAGTCATCCCGAAAGATGAAGTTGCCTGCGGCGCCTGGGTTTGCCCGATCACGGGAATGTTGATCGGCGCCAAGGGGGCACCGGTATTCACGACGCCATTCACTGCCGGGTATCCCATGACCGAAAGGCCATTGGCGGTGATCAGAGCGCCGCTGCTGTCCTGGGTGAACGCGCCGTTGCGGGTGAGCAGGTTGGTCCCGCCATTGCTGACGACAAAAAAGCCGCTGCCATCGAGGGCCACGTCGGAGGTGGAAGTGCCATTGGTATTGAATGATCCCTGTGTGAAGTTAACCGCGTTGGAGGCTACCTGAACACCGTTGCCAACCTGAATTGGATCTCCGGAACCTTCCGATCCGACCTGCTGATAAAAGAGGTCGGAAAAGTTGGTGGTCTGGGCTTTGTAGGCTGTCGTGTTCATATTGGACAGGTTATTGGCGATCGTGTTCAACGCTGTTGAATCGGCGTTGAGGCCGGAAAGCGGAATGTAGAAACTTGCCATCTGGAATCTCCTCTGGATGCTTTCTTACGGTTGGATCAGGCCGTTCCGGCCGGTTGAAACAAGCTTCACTGGGCTCCGTGCAGGCCGCCGGCAATTGACCCGGTATGGACCTGTCCACTGAGGGCGTGAGCCACGGTGTTTGCTGCTGGGTTGGCGTCTGGAACACTGAGATTGCCGGAAACGTGTCTGGCCGCGGAAGATATGGCTCCGAGGTGGCTGGCCGAGGCTGCCGTGGATGCACTCGAACTGAACTGACCGGCAGGTGCGGGTGAAGCTGATACGTTCACAGCGGGCGCAGTCGGAGTGGACGGGGCCGTGGGGGTGCTGGAAGTGGAGGTCCCACTGCCCAGTGCCCCCGAGAGAGTCTGATTGATGCTGATCAACTGCTGCAGGCTGTTCACATTGACAAGCTGGTTGATGTACTCGTTCGGATCTGTCGTTGCCGTGGGATCCTGGTTTTGCATCTCGGTGACAAGCAGCGTGAGAAAGTCATTGCCCGAGATGGTGGCCGATGAACTGCTGGTGCTGCTGGCGCTGGTGCTGCTGGAACCTGCCGCGTTCGTTGTGGAACTGGACATGGGGTTTGGCGAGGCGCCTGAAAGCGCCTGCGCCGCCGTCATCGACTGATTGAAGATTCCCGATGCTAATGCCGCCATTTTGCCTCCTGCGTTGTTTCCTTCGTGCGTGCTCTGCTGCTTGCGCTCCAGGTTTTCTGTTTCCGTTGCCTGGGGCCACCTATCTTTTTCACGCCACCACAGAGATGTGCCTGCCCTGCCGGATCGGACCTCCCGCGGTTGTACCGAGCGGATTGTTGAAGGACGGTAGAGGCGCATCGAGAACGGTTGCGCTGGAAGTCACCGGCGCTATTGTCTGCGGATTCGACGATCCTGAATACCCGTTCTGAGCGCTTCCCTGGCCCGCCCCTTGGTTTGTGCCCTGGCCCGGATCCTGATTCATTCCCTGGCCTGAGCCCTGCCCCATCGTGAAGCCGCCGTTGCTGCTCGGAGGAGCGGCGAGTGTGAGTGTCTCCACATGCTGGTGCTCACCGGACAGGTATGCATTCAATCCAGCCATGTGTCCGTCAAGAGCCTGCGCCGCGTCAGCCGATCCAGGGATCACCGTTGCGTGAACGACTCCGGCATTCACGTCCGCGCGTACGCCAACCCATCCCAGAGCCGGGTCTTGAAATCCTGCCTCGGCGTGTTGAGGGCCGGCATGAATCCAACTTTGATTGGCGTGGCCGGAAGCGGAATCGAGGGCCGCAAAGGTCGAGGCCCCGCCTGATCCGGCGGCCGGGCCTGTTCCACTGGCAGGGGTTCCGCCCGATGATCCCGTTGCAGCGCGAGTAACACCGGGATCGCGCACGAGACTGGATGCATCTGAGGTAGTCATGCTGGCGTGTATCTGGGCCGGATGCATCGCGTGGTCGGGGTGGTCGAGCGCCGAGGCCTTGGTGGAAGAATGTGCTGAACCTTGCCCGGATGCACTTGCAGGGGCTGGCGCGGACGATGAATTCGGTCCGGGGGGCCCGGTTGGTGATTGAAGAGGAACGGCCGCGCCTGGGCTGGTTGCTGGAATCGCTTGATTGCCTGAGGCGGTCACTTGAACTGTGCCGGAAGACTGGTTCACCGGCTGTGCTGGAGGGTGGATCTGTCCTTGAACCGGCGCCGACTGTAAGTCGTTTGACTGAGCGGGCGCACCGCTGGACGACGCATCGCTTACGCCGGCGGCAGGGGATGCGGTCTCGATGGAGTTGATCGTGCCGCCATCGCCAAGGCTTCCACCCTGCGCTTTACCCGCTTCTGGCGCGGGAAGGATTGACGTGGGCGCCGACGGTGTTGTCTCAAGTCCGGCGCCCGCATTGTGCATCGCGGGGGACGAGTGCGTTTCCAATTCGGACGCACTGCCAGTGACGCTGCCAGGCAAAGGCGAACCCGCGGAGTTTGCTGCCTGCGTTGAGTGCGGAGATTGGCCGGAAGTCGCACCGCCAGCTTTAGTTTCCAGATTCATCCGATTGCCAGCGTCTGAGCCGCCTGTTCCAGGGCCCAATGAAGCAATCGCTTCCGCGCCCAGTGATTTTCTCGCAGTGCGCGTTGAGGATGGAATGATTGGATTGGGCAGGGCGGCCGGAGAAACTGCAGTTGCGGATGCGGCTGTGGCCCATGCTGCTGCTTCCGGAGATATTTGCAAAAGAGAGAGAGAACCTGGAGATACCTGGGCTAGGCCAGAAGCAGCCCAACCGGAGGCGGCCTCTCGCTTGGCATGCTTGCTTCGGACGGGCTGGTGCGCGGTGGTGGAGTTGAATGGTTGCGTGCTGTTTGGGGCCTTGGCTCCACTGTTGGCGAGCGCTCGGCCGCCGGAGAGGATCGGCGATTGCAATGCGGGGTTAGCCTTCAGGGGCAAGGACTTGGCCGGCGCTGTTGTGACCGCCCCCGCAGTCTTTCCGGCTGCGGCCTCAGGCTTGAAGCTGCTGACTTCAGTCTCGGTTGCTGCCAGGTTTTCCGATCCTTCCGTTGCGGAAGGCGAGTCTGCTCCGGAGACCAGTGCCGCGAATTGCGCGCGCCAAGCTGAAAGTGCTGGATCAGTTCCGCCTTTCACGGACGGAAACGCTATTGCAGTCGGCCCGCCCGGCTGGCTTTTCCCTTGAACATGCGCTCCAGACGCGCCCATCCCCTGGAGGTCTGCGCGCCCTTCCGAGTCTGCCACGAATCCAGCGACAATGCTCATGGGCAGGGATAGAGCAGCTACCGTGCCAAAGGAGATTGTGGGTGGGTTAAAGCATTGTCAGAATCGGGAGGTCGCATCCCGTTTCAGAACAGGTACTCTTTTTCGGAGGGATATTGGCTCAAGCTTCCTCAGCCGGCAGGCGAGGATGGTCTGGCGCTTCCAGGGGTGGCGCCGACGTTGAGGCGCTCATGGGGTGCCCGCTGGCATGCGACCGGTTGAGATACCAGTCGTCAAGGGCCTGCTGGCTTCGGCGGCCTGCTACCAGGGCGTCCCTGGCTTCGGTCTCGCAAATGAGAGTTTCCGCCTGGCGGCATTCCACCCGTTTGTTCAAAAACACCTGCCGGAGAGACTCTACATTCAATTCAGCATCTGCGATTCTCGGCCGTAGCGCCTCGGCGCGCCGCCTGGCCGCACGGGTTTCTTCGATGCCGGCCAGCCGGTCGGACAGCTCGCCACTTTGCGCGCTGGCATGGATGAGTTTCCTCCCACGCTGGGCCCTCTCCGAGACAGATGCCAGAGAGCGTTCCAGATGCGCGAGTTCGGCGACTGCGGACTCAAGAGCCAGCCGGCACTGATCCTCTTCGATCTCAAGAACGCGCAGCAAGCGGCGTAGAGCCCGCGATACAGCCATAGCTCAAACCTCAGCGGCCAGCGCAGCAAGCCCTTTGAGGCAGTCTGCGAGATCTACATGCTCGTCGGCCTTCTGGGTCAGGAAATCGCGCATCACTCCCCGCGCCTCGAGAGCGCGGTCAAGGTCGGGGTCTGCTCCCGGCTTGTAGGCGCCGATTCGCACCAGGTCTTCTGAACGCGCGTAGACGGCCATCAGACGCCGCAGCAGCGCCGCCTGTTCGCGATGCGCGGGCGTGGCCACGGCAGGCATCAACCGGCTGATCGAATCCAACACTTCAACGGGAGGATACCAGCCTTCAGCCGCCAGTGCCCGGGACAACACCACGTGGCCGTCGAGCAGCGACCGCACCGCGTCGACGAGCGGGTCCTGCTGATCGTCGCCCTCCATTAGCACTGTGTAGAAGGCCGTAATCGAGCCGGTGGTAAATTGTCCGGTACGCTCGACCAGCCGTGCGAGGCGCGTGAAGACCGATGGCGTATACCCTTTGGCCGTGGGCGGCTCACCGGCCGCCAGGCCAATTTCGCGCGCGGCCATGGCGAAGCGGGTGAGCGAATCAAGCACGAGCAGCACGTGCTTGCCCTGGGACGCAAAGGATTCCGCTATAGTGGTCGCGGCCAGTGCTGCCCTCATGCGCAGCAGCGGCGACTGGTCTGAGGTGGAGACAACCACAACGGAACGGGCCCGTCCCTCGACGCCCAATGCGTCCTCGAGAAACTCACCAACCTCGCGGCCGCGCTCTCCCACCAGACCCACCACCGTCGCGTCGGCCTCTGTATTGCGGGTCATCATACCGATCAAAGTGCTCTTGCCCACCCCCGATCCGCCGAAGATACCCACCCGCTGACCCCGCCCTACGGTCAACATCGAATCGAGCACACGGATGCCGGTGCCGAGCGGCAGGCGAATCGGCGTACGGTCGAGCGGCGAGCGCACCCGGCCGTCCAGCAACATAGTTTGTGATGTGGACGGCGGCCGGCCTTCATCAATCGGTTCACCAAGCGCATTCAGCACTCGGCCCATCAGCTCTGGCCCGACTTCAATCTCCGGAGAGACACCGAGAGCCTCCACTGGATCTCCAAAACGGACGCCTTCGGTTGTCTCGACCGGCATCGAGAGTACGTTCGAACCCCTGAATCCAATGACCTCGACTCGGTGAAGGAGACCGAACTGGTCGCGAATCTCGCAGCATTCTCCCACCGAGGCGAGGGGCCCCGACGACTCGATGGTCTGGCCCACGGACTCGAGAACCTGTCCGCGCCAGCGCCACGGCTGGCCCCGGTCAAGACGCGCAAAATAGCGGCTGAGCAGTGTTGTCATCACCGTATCTCGCTGGTTACGGTTGCATCCAGATCGGAATGCGGGGCGGGACCCGAGTTGACTGTGCCGGCCCGATCGAAGAATCCGCGCTCAATCTCCCCCAGTTGCGACCGGATTCCCAGGTCCACGGAGCCGAGCGATGTTTCCAGAATGCACTCACCTAACCGCATCCCTTCTCCCGCGCTCACGGTGGGTTTGACAGCCAGGTGAGGCAGCAGGGCAATCGCGTCGGTCCACAACGGAAGATCTGCCGCAGGCACACGGAGCCGGATTTCGGTCGAGCCGGAGAGCTGCCCCAGCGCCACGCGGACCGCGCCGGTCAGCAAGAGCGGGTCCATCTGCGCTTCGCGGCGCAGGATGCGGGCGGCAACCGCAAGGGCTAGCTTAACGACCTCTTGCTCGACCGCGTGAAGGTAGCGGTCGCGCTCCCGGGCAAAGCTCTCGATCAATTCAGCGCTCTGGCGCAAACGCAGCTCTTCCGCGGATTTTTGCGCGGCCTCCTGAGCCTCTCGCTCGGATTGGCGGCCTTCCTGGATGCCCCGCTCGCGCCCGGCCTCGAAGGAGCGGCGGCTCTCCTCGCTCAGCCGTTGTTCGAACTCGGCGTCGGCGACTGCCTCCCGCGGTGTCCTGGCAGGCTCAGGGCCATGTTCTTGCGGCAAATGTTTATCTGCGGTTTCAATCCAGCCTCGCCAGTCAGGCGCTGAAGAAACTTGGGGGGTGGCCGGATACTTGAAGAGCTCAATCCGCGCCGCCTTGGTGTTCTGCTGTGCGATTCCCATCGGCCTCAGGAGCCCCCTTCATGAAAACTATCTGCCGCGGAGGCGAATTCCCTGCCCCGCGACAGGTTCGCTGCCGGTTCCAACTTCCCCGCCTCTGCATCGATCCAGAGGGCGGGATCTTCGGCGGCGAGGAACCGTAGCATTAAGGCAGGTTGAATGATTGCGACGGACTTTGCAGGCCTTTCTTTAGCCCGAGTCTGCACGGCCTGCAACTGCAGTTCGTTTTGCGGCGGACTGTTCAAGCAAGCATTTCATCTCCGGTCTCCAGTTTCAGAATCACCTTTCCTTCGGCCTCAAGACGCCGGGCAAGGTTGAGGATCTCCTGCTGTGCCTGCGACACCTCGCGCGAGCGCACAGGACCCAAGACTTCCATATCCTCTTTGAGCATCTCGACGGCCCTCGAGCTCATGGCCTTGAATACCTGCGCGCGCAACTCCTCGTTGGCGCCTCGCAAGGCGAGCGCCAACTGCCGTTTGTCAACCCCGGAGACGATCTCGCGTATGGTTGCGGGCGGCACCGTGACCAGGTCCTCGAAGGTAAACATCAGGTTGCGGATGCCTAGAGCCAGTTCCGGCTGGCCTTCTTCGATGTGCTCCAGTATTCTCTTCGATTCTTCTGCATTCAAACGGTTCAGCAGGTCGGCCACCGCCTTAAAGCCGGAGTAGCTTTTGCGCGCCGTGTCGCCGACACTTTCCAGTCGCCGGTGCAGGATGTGAGCCACTTTCTGCGCCATCTCCGGCGAGAACTGGCGCATTTCGGCAAGCCGCTGGACTGAAACTACCTTGTGTTCTTCGCTTAAATTGTCGAGCACGAGCGAGGCTCGCTTGGGGTCCAGGTGGGCCAGAACAAGTGCAATGGTCTGCGGGTGTTCGGTATCGAGCAGTTTGCCCAATTCCTGGGGATCGGTGCGCTGCAACTTGGCCAGATTGCCCTGAGCAGCTTCCTGGGAACGGCGGACCAGCGTCAGCAGATCTTCGGCACGATCCTTGCCGAATGTATCCACCAGGAGGCGGCTGGCGTAGTCCAGGCCGCCATGGACCATGAAATTCTGGGTCTCGAGCAGTTGCCAGAACTCCTCCATGATCTCGGAAGATATCTCCGGCGTGATGCCGCGCAGGTCCGCCAGCTCCTCGGTAAGCCGCTGCACGTCGGCTTCGGGCAGGACGCGGAGAATCTCCTTAGCCAGTTCCTCGCCTACGGCAACCAGCAGGACTGCGGCTTTGCGCACGCCGGACATGTTTGCTGTCTGGCGGGGCCGGGCAGTTTCGTTTATGTTTCCCCCATCGCTCAAGACGCAGGCCCTTTCCTCAATCGCTAATCGGAGTGAATCCAGCTTTGCAGCAGCCGCGAACTCTGCGTCGGTTCGCGTTTTACGTGATCGGTCACCTGTTCAAAGATCTCCTGGACCCTGATCCGTTCCGGGTCCAACTCAGCCAGCTCGGGAGGTTTCAATATCGACGGCGAACGGGACGCCGCCCCGGCGCCGAGTTCTTTGACGCTGCCCTTGGCAGTGGAGATCGATCCAGCCCGGCGAAGGGCGGGACGGACTCCGAAGGCCAGCACCACCAGCAGACCCATCAGAAGGGCGGCATACTTGACGAGCACCGGAGAATTCTGCGCCGTGTTCGCCAGCTTTTCCAGCACTGGAGTTGGCGGCTGCGGGCGGTTTTTATCGAAGGAAAAATCTTCGACGGTGAGCAGGTCCCCGCGCGAGGGATCGAAGCCCACGGCCGCCTGCGCCAGAGCCGTCAGGTTGCGGATCTCTTCCGGCGAACGAGGCTGCCAAACGGCAGCCTTCCCCGAGCCTGCCGATTGCAACAGCCTGTCGTTGATGACGATGGCCGCGGTCAGCCTGCGCACTCGTCCAGGCCCCTCGACCACGTGCCGGTCGGTCTTTGACGCGCCGTAGGTCCCCGACTCGGTCTTGGCGGTTTGTGGAGGAGTAGTCTGCTGCGGGTACACAGGCAATGCCTGCGTATTGGGGGCGTTGGAGGCGGTTCCGGGAACTCCGGCTGCCACGGGCTGCGCTCCTGTCGACTGCTCGGTGCGCTGCATCGACAGCGTCACTGTCTTGTCGGGATCGTAGGTCTCCTGGGTGATATCGCTAGCCGCATGATCGTAGTCGAGGGTGACCGAGGCGCGTACGTTCCCGGGGCCGGTGACAGGCTCAAGCGTCGAAACGAGCTTCTCTTCAAGTGCTTGCTCGGCGGTCAGCTGCATGGCCTCGGCGGTCTTCGGACCCAAGGGCAGGTGGCCGCTGGCATCGACCAGCACCACGTTGTCCGGAGTCAATCCGTCCACTGCGGAGGCAATCAAGTTACGAATGGCATCGGGCTCTCCGTCGGCCAAGGAACGATGACGAAGCTTGATGACGACCGACGCCTTTGCGGCCCGGTCCTGGTCGCGAAAGAGCGAATCGTGAGGAAGCACCAGGTGAACGCGGGCCGACTCGATATCGGAGAGCGTGCCCACCGTATGTTCAAGCTCGCCCTCGAGAGCCCGCTGATAGTTCACCTGCTCGTCGAATTCCGAACCCACCCAGTTGGGCTTGTCGAAGATTTCAAAACCAAGACGGCCGCTCTTGACGCCACCCTTGGCCGCGATTGCCAGCCTTGCCTTATCCAATTGAGCGGCAGGAACGCGGATACCGGCGCCATCCGGCGTCGGTTCATAGGAAATCTGCGCCTGAGCCAGAATCAGACCAGCCTGGCGGGCATCATCCGGGTCCATATTCGTATACAGGATGCGCCAGTCGGGACTGAGCGTATACCAAAGCAGACCGCCCGCAAGTGCTGCAAGCAGGACCGCGGCCGCAATCGCCCAACCGCGCTGCGCCGGGGCCATCTGGGCCCACCGGACCCGGGCCAGGCCCCAGAGCCCGGCAACCTGATCAGCCAGTTGCGGTTGTCCGGGCGTGGCCGGAGCGCTTTTTTCCAATTGTGTTCCCGTGGCCATGGTTCCGGTATCCCGCGCTTTCCCATCCTTTTAGAAACCCGACCGTTACCGCTGAGAGTTCACTCACCGGTCTCGATGACTCGTTTGCATACCCCCTAGGTAGGCAGCATCTTCAGAACTGCATTCCAATGACTTGCTGATATGCCTGAACCGCCTTATTGCGGACCGCCAGAGTCAGCTCAAAGGACATGCTGGCCTTTTGCGTTGCAATCATCGCCTGATGCACATCGACACCGGAGCCGGACATCAGCCCGTCGACAGCAGTGCGTGCCTGCTCGTCCAACTGGTTCACCTGTTTCACCGAATCCGTCAGCAATTCGGAAAATGGCGCCGGTCCCGTTGTCTGAGCCTGGGGAGAACTCAAGGCCGCAGTGGCGCCGTTCCCGGCCAGATTCGTCAGAGCGGCCGATGCCGCCGTAAGAGGGTTCATCGCGAATGGCATTTCTTCTCCGTTGCAGCTTGCGGCTGCCGTGCAGTCTGAGAACCGCGTTCTCTATTCATGATTGTGTCCTCACGACTTAGCTATATCGAGCGCCGAGGCGATCATGCCCTTCTCAGCCTGGACAGCGGAACTATTGAGACCATATGCACGTGTTGCCCCCATGAGGTCCACCATCTCTGTGAGGGGATTAATGTCCGGGTAGGAGACATACCCATCTGGCCCGGCGTCCGGATGGCCTGGGTCGTAACGCTTGAGCGGCGCAGAGGGGTCCTGAACGACCTGAGCAATATGCACTCCGGGAGCCGCTTCGTCCGATCCCGGCAGGCTCAGGGTAGGCAGAGCCGCCTGGGCAAGCGAGCCCGACAGACCGCTTCCCGATGCGTTCGTTATCGAATCGAGAAAATTGGGATCGCCACGATTGGCGGCGAAAACGACCTCCTGACGGCGATAGGGGCCACCGGAAGCAGTACGGGTGGTTTCGGCATTCGCCATATTTGCCGCAACCACTTCGGCGCGCATCCGCTCGGCCTGCATGGCCCCGCCCGAGGTATCCATTAATCCAAACAGGTTCATTGCTGAACATCCTTTCGCGCGCGATTGAGCAGCGGTTCGCTGCTGAATCGCAATGCATGGCCGCAAAGCCTACTTGTCGGCGTGGATGGCATCCATAACCCTCTGGTATTCCTCATGCAGCAAAGCCACGCCGGTCTTGAACTTGAGTTGCGCCTCGGCCAGATTCATTCCTTCGCGGTCCATCGAAACGTCGTTTCCATCCGGACGGGCGATGAGCCCGTCCACTTGCTTGACGCGGACCTTGCGGGGCGCCTGCCCCTGGTCCAGATCAGTGATGGCGCCGCGCATCTCAGCCTCGAAGTCCATGCCGATGGCTTTGTAGCCAGGGGTGTCGATATTGGCAATGTTGACCGCGGTCAGCTTGGCTTCGCTGGTAGCCAGATCCAGGTAACGGGCGATCTGATCGCTCAAACGAGTTTCAACGCCAATGCTCATCTCCGCCTCCTTTGACGGGCCAAATCAACCTTCACTTTTCACGAATGAACTGTTCCACCGCTGCCGATGACCTCAGTTCATCATGGTTCCGAAATCGATTTCACGGGAGGTGAGCAGAGGCTCGTCGCCGGCAAGAATGACGCCCCGCTCCAGAACATGCTCCAGCTCGCGCACATTTCCCGGCCAATTGTGGGCCTCGAGCTTCGCCGACGCGCCCGAGTCCAGGCGTTTGACCGGCGTGTCGCGACCAAGCCTTTGCATGAAATGTTCCACCAGCCCAGGAAGATCGTCGATGTGCTCCGACAGAGCCGGCGTGCGAATGAGAAAAACGGCCAGCCGATAATAGAGGTCAGCGCGGAAGGTTCCCGTCAGGGTGTGTTGCGCCAGGGGCCGATGCGTGGCGGCCAGGATTCGCACATCGACTTTTACTGTTTCGTTGTCGCCGACCCGCTGTAGCTCTCCGCACTCCACGAACCGAAGCAGCTTGGATTGCAGGGCCAGGGGCATCTCGCCGATCTCATCGAGAAACAGAGTGCCTCCGTCGGCGGCCTCAATGCGGCCGACCCTGCCCTGCACCGCGCCTGTAAATGCGCCCCGCGTGTGCCCGAACAGTTCCGCCTCAAGTAAAGCCTCAGGAATTGCCGCGCAGTTGATGGCGACAAATGGTTTACGGCTTCGCGGTGACAGCCGGTGCAAAGCTTCGGCGACCAGTTCCTTGCCCGATCCCGTTGGCCCTTCAATCAGTACAGGCGTGAGGCGGGGTGCAACCAGCCGGACGCGGCGGCTTACCTCAAGCATGCAGGACGCATTGCCGATCAGCTCAGGCAACCGGTCGCTTGGCGCGGGATCTGTTCCTCGAGTCCTTGAATCTGCCGGTACTGGAGTGGGTCTGGTCATACCGGAAGGCGGCCCGGCTGGGAGGACGAAACCCTGTGCGGCAGCGCTGGTTGAGGCAACGCTGCCTGCCATCGCAGACGGATTGGGCCTAGGGGCAACATAGGGGACATCCTCGGGTTTTTCGAGCGAAGGCGCCATGTTCCAGGCAGCCGTGTCGTTATCCTGACAGCGACGCAGAGCGTAGAGCAATTCCTGACGATAGGGCCCGCGTGGACCTTCCTGCGCCATTGCACCTCCGGTAGCCACCAGATCTACCTGAGGGAAGGACGCTCGGAAGTCTTTGACAAACTCGGCCAGGTCAAGATCGGGCAGCCATGAGTCGACGATGACCGCCTCTGGCGGGGTAGATGCAGCTTCGGCCCAGGCCTGTGCGCCACCCTCGGCCTCTCGTACCTGCCAGCGCAGGCCGGTAAGTATCTGTGTGAGCCTTTGGCGAAAACTGCGATCGGCGCTGGCAACCAAGGCGGTACGGGGCCGGATGCGGACTTTGGAGGTAGAAACGGAAACTGAAAGGGCCTGCATGAGATTCTCCTTACCGCTGAGCGGCTGTTTTTAATCGAGGTGATTTACTGCACATCAAGGACCGGCATCGTTTCAGAAATTGCAGCGGTCTGTATGAGGGAAACCTTTGGAACGGCGAGTGCGAGTTCTACCTCGGAAGGCACGACGTAGCCTCGTCCTCGCACCGTACGGATCAGGTGTCCCGGCGGCGGATCCTTGAGCTTGCGCCGCAGATAGTTGATATAAACGTCCACAATGTTGGTGGTCTGGGCCGGTTCGAGGTTCCAGACCGAGTCCAGCAACTCCACGCGCGAAACACATTGGCCGCGATTGAGCATCAGGTGCTCAAGTAAAGCGAATTCCTTGTTGGTGAGTTCGATGGACAATGCGCCACGGCGGGCTGTGTGTTCGAGTCGGTCCAGTTCGAGATCTCCGGCGCGCAATTGCAGGCGCGCCTCTCGTTTGCGCCGCAACAAAGCACGGCAACGGGCTCGAAGTTCATGAAGACTGAAGGGCTTTGTCATCAGGTCGTCGGCGCCGCGGTCCAGGCATCGAACCCTTGTGTCGACCTCTTGCCGGGCGGTCAATACCAGCACGGGAAGATCTGCGTCCAGCAGTCGCACCTCTTCAAGAACCTTTTCCCCGTCCTTGACGGGCATGTTGAGATCGAGAATGGTGAGATCGGGTAAATCCTGGCGAAAGGCCTCGACGGCCTCTCCTCCGTCGTGGGCCAGGCGAACGCGATGTCCATCGGCCTCTAAACCTCGAGTCAAAAACAACCCAAGCGCCTTGTCGTCTTCCGCTATCAATAACCTCATGGCAGCCTTCCTTATGGCTGAGGTCCTGAGCTGGCGGTACAAGCTTGCACCCAACAGCATGGACTGCAGCGGGTCTCCGAAAGCCGTCTTAGTTCGTGCTAACCGGTGACCCACTTCCACCTTCACGCGAGCCGGACTGTAACTCAAGGCTTGAGAGTGAAAATAAGCAGGGGTGTTTTCAGAATGGGGACAGGGAACGGGAATAGTCCCAAAATGGATCTGGCTGCAGACAGCCAAATGCAGGCATGTCCAGCGGCTGACAATTGCTCCGCGGTGATGGGCGGTGCTGGCAGTCTACTATTTCGAATTGCTTCTATCGGTCTTCGAAGCGGCCTTGTGTTCGTACATCGCGGCATCGGCACGGGCCAGGAGGTCTTTCATCGTTTCGCCAGAGATGTGTTGAGCCAGACCGATCGAAGCATCTACGCGCAGCTTTTGCGGGCTGAGTTTTCCGCTGATTGTGTAGTTTCCGCAAGCCCATTTACTCAGTCTTTCGGTTTGCGCACTTGCTTCCGATAAGGCGCAGTCGAGCACAATGATGAACTCGTCTCCACCCCAGCGTCCGATCATGTCTGTCGAACGGCAGGCGGAAAGCAATTCGGTTGAGAATTGTTTCAACAGGTCGTCGCCGGTCAAGTGCCCGTACTCGTCATTGACTTTCTTAAACTCATCGATGTCGATAACTGCGACGCAAAAGGAAACTCCTCCGACTATATGGCGCTCGATGTGGTTTTCGACCCACAACCGGCTGCGAAGCCCTGTGAGGGCGTCGCGGGAAGCAATCTCTTCAGCCTCTTCGAGCTTCATCTGGTATGCGGACACCTGCTCTCGAAGTTGATCAATTGCGGCCTTGCCTTCCTCTGTCATCCTTTGAATGGATGTCTTGAGTTCCGCGGCACTGCTTTTGATGGAAGCGCGGATCTCAGTCAAGTCGTGCAGGCTGGCTATGGCGGTCAGCCTGAACGTGACGTCGTTGATCTGACCGGCGCAACGCTGATCTCTTGCACCAACGGACTCGGCAGTGCGCGCCATAACCAGCAGCAATTCCCTTACCTCATCGCTTTTCTGCTGGTAGTACCTTGCCGTACTCCTTCCCCATCCCTCAAGCTTCTCCTGCACTTTCCCGTTTGACGTTACGAGTGTCTCGTGACTCAGGTTGTTGGAAAGATTTTGATTCAAATTGTCGAGCTGTTGCTTTAGATCATTGCCAAGACCAGGGCACGCTTCTATGCTGCAGTTGCCCATAGCCACCAGGGCGGAGCCATATGCGGCAACAGCTGCCGAGGTGATTCCATCCCGCTCCTGCATGCTTGAGCTCGAGCCTGAGCCGGGAGTCGTAGAGTCCAGATATTTTTTCAGCGAGATCATTTACCCTCGATGCCTTGGATGTGTGCAGTAATCCGGCGAGATCTATCTGCATTCCAGATCGGCAAAGTGTCGTTTCATCTTTAACGCTGTGGACCTGTGAGGCCCTAGTTATTCATCGCGATTGAGGAGCTGCCGGGTCAAGTCCGGTTGGGATCAACAGAGGGTAAGGGGTCGAGTTACCGAAGTTTACCCGGAAATCCACAGAGTGCTACAAAAGCGTTATGGCAATCTCGCAAAAATCGTTGATTCTAGACATTGAACGCTTTGAAAGCTTGAGGATGCCGCCTTGGACTGGAGTAAGCTGCCGGATCTAGCTGTGGTCACGTTGCTGGCCTGCGCTTTTGCGTCCGCGGCACGCCGCAGTCAGTCATCTGTCTCAAGCTTGTGGCTCACCGGCTGGATGATGATCGTGGTGCAGTTTGCCGCGTTCTTGTTTGCGCCTGCGGCCGGTCAATTTGGTACGATCGTGGAATTCATTGGTCTCGCTTCTCTCGCATGGGCCGGCATACTCTTCATTTGGGCGTCGATCCCCTACCGAGGAAATAGTTCAAGCTTCTGGATGATGAGCGCATTGCTTGGAACGAATACGCTCTACATTGCCGTTCTAGTGTTCAGTCCCGCGGTGTATTGGGCGCTCACACTTGCGGCGGCTCTGTTTGGCGCGTTGCCGCTCGCGATAACGCTGTTGAATTTGCATAGGGATAATCACGGGCTTCGCTGGGTTAAGGTTGTGCTCTATGCGTCTCTCTCAATCTTCCTTATGGCCTTCCAATTTCGGCCTGGTAGCGGCTTGCACATCGCATTGAACGCTGTTTTCTTTACTATTTTCTTTACCTGCGGGATTCATTTCTTTCACGCCTACCGCCGCGCAACGACAGGCGCATTCATTACCATTTCTGGATTTGTGGCCTGGGCGTCGGTGTTTGTGCTGGGATCTGGAGTAGGCGGATTTATGCGCGATCTGCCTCGCGAGAGCGAAGTCTGGAATCTACCTAAGTTCGTAGTCGCTGTGGGGATGATTTTGCTTCTTTTAGAAGAGCAGATTGAGCACAATAAGTACCTCGCGCTGCACGACGAGTTGACCGGTCTGCCCAATCGCCGCCTCTTTCAGGATCGATTAGCCAGCGCACTGGAACACGCCCGCCGGAATAAATCGAGCGCGGCCTTGCTTGTGGTGGACCTTGATCGCTTCAAGCAGGTCAATGATGCACATGGCCATCACGTTGGAGATCAACTGCTGAATCACGTGGGAAAGATCATCTCCAGCCGCATCCGCCGGTCTGACACCGTGGCGCGAACCGGAGGGGATGAATTTTCTGTCATACTGCATGAGCCTGCGAGTCGGGAAGATGCTGCGAATATTGGCGATACTCTGATTGAGTTGCTGACGGAGCCTGTCGTGCTTGGCAATCAGACAATCAGGATTGGCGCCAGCGTTGGCATTGCTGTCTTCCAAGAAGATGCCCCCGATGGAGAAGGACTCTGCATTGTGGCTGATAAGAGGATGTACGATTACAAAAACAGTGTAGGCAGCCCCGAAAGAGCACCGCGTCCTGCAATGCCCTCCTTGATCCCGCAATCTGAGTTGACCGCCGACCTACGACAAGCTGGCTAGTAGAAGGCTCCACATCTATCGCTTGCGTTAAATTCGATTTCAGCAACCACAAAAAAGAGCGGCCCGGATTCGCATCCGGCCCGCTCTTGTGCTGACGTTGATTACGCTTGACCGCCTGGTCCACGACCGCCGGGGCCGGGGCCACCTGGCCTGCGACGACGGCGGCGACGATTGTTGTTGTTCGCTGGAGGGCGTCCTGCACCGGCCGTTTGACATACAGGTACCGGCGCACCTTCCACCCTGTTGAAGTTCGGCTCAGTGTCCTCATCGAACTCTTCGCCTGATTCTTCGTCGAAGTCGTCTCCGCCCTCGATCAGGATAGTGCTTTGGTTGGATTTCGGCTGGCGTTCGTCGAATTCGTTCCGGGGCCTAGCCGGTGGAGCGGGGGCCGCGTAGGACTCAGAAGCAGTGCCCTCTTCGCCTTCCATTTCAACAGCGGGAGCCGACGGAGATAGCTTGGCCTTCTGCTCCTTGATGAGCGCCTTGCGGCTGAGCTTGATGCGGTTGCCCTCAATGGCCAGGACCTTGACCATCACCTGATCGCCCTCGCGCAACTCGTCCTTCACTTCCTTGACGCGATGCTCTGCGATCTCGGAGATGTGTAACAAGCCATCCGTGCCAGGGAAGAGCTCGACAAACGCGCCGAACTCAGCCAGTCGAACAACCTTGCCGAGGTAGACCTTGCCCAGCTCTGGAACAGCGGTGATGTCGTTGATCATCGCGAGGGCCTTCTTCATGCCTTCGGTGTCGCTTGAAGCAACGCTGACCTTTCCGGTGTCGTCCACATCGATTTTGGCGCCGGTTTGCTCGATGATGCCGCGGATGGTTGCACCGCCCTTGCCGATGAGATCACGAATCTTCTCGGTGGGGATTTGCACGGTCTCAATGCGCGGGGCATATTGTGACCGCTGCTGGCGCGGTCCGTCGAGCACTGCGTCCATCTTGTCCAGAAGGAAGAGCCGGCCACGGCGCGCCTGCTCCATTGCCTGCTGAAGAATCTCGCGGGTGAGGCCGCCTATCTTGATGTCCATCTGTAGAGCGGTGATGCCCTTGCGCGTGCCTGCGACCTTGAAATCCATGTCGCCGTAGTGATCTTCAGCGCCGGCGATGTCGGAGAGGATTGCGTAGTCGTCGCCTTCCTTCACCAAGCCCATTGCCACACCGGCGACTGAGCCCTTGAGCTGGATGCCGGAATCGTAGAGCGCAAGACTAGCTCCGCAAACTGAGGCCATCGACGAAGAGCCGTTGGACTCGAGAATGTCTGAGACGATGCGCATGGAGTAAGGCGACTCGTCGGCGCTGGGAAGAACCGCAGAAAGTGCGCGCTCTGCAAGTGCTCCGTGGCCGATCTCGCGCCGGCCCACGCCGGACATGCGGCCGGTTTCGCCAACGCTGAAGGGCGGGAAGTTGTAGTGGAGCATGAAGTTCTTGCGCTGCTCGCCTTCGTAGCTCTCCAGGCGCTGACCGTCATCTGCGGTGCCCAGCGTGGCCGTAACCAATGCCTGAGTCTCACCACGGGTAAACAGAGCTGAGCCGTGCGTGCGAGGCAGAACGCCTGTCTCAATGGTGATGGGGCGAATCTCGTCGAATGCGCGGCGATCGGGACGGATGCGGTCCTTCGTCACCTGCTCGCGGAAAGTGCGCTCACGCAGATGTTCATAGTAGGTTCCCAGCTTCTTCTTGGCCGAGGGATCGTCCGCGGGCAGACCGGCAGCCAATTCTTCCTTGATCTGCTTGATGAGTGAGTAGCTCTCGGTCTTGCTGTGCGTCTTGGTGTCGAGCGCATCCTTCAGCCGATCGCCGATTTTGGCCTTAAGCTCCGCGTAGTACGTCTCGTCGAACTCGGGCGCAGTGAAAGCCCGCTTGGGCTTGCCAGCCTTAGCCACTAACTCGTCGATAGCGGCTACGATCTTCTTGATTTCCGTATGCGCAAACTCGATTGCGGCCAGGATGACTTCTTCAGTCTCTTCCTTAGCGCCGGACTCGATCATTACGATTCCATCCTTGTGCCCAACGACCATGATGTTGACCGTGGTGGCGGCGCGCTCAGCATAGGTCGGGTTAATGACAAACTCGCCATCCACGCGGCCTACCCGTACTGCGCCGACTGTAGCACTAAAGGGAATGTCGGAGAGGGCCAGAGCCGCGGCAGCTGCGTTGATGCCGACCACATCGGGGTCGTTTTCCTTATCGGCGGAGAAGACCAGTGCGATGACCTGTGTCTCGTTCTTGAAACCGTCAGGGAAGAGCGGACGAATGGGGCGATCGATCTGGCGGCAGGTGAGCACTTCCTTCTCGCTTGGGCGGCCTTCGCGCTTGATAAATCCCCCGGGAATGCGGCCTCCGGCGTAGGTGTACTCGCGGTAATCGACGGTGAGGGGGAAGAAGTCAATACCCTCTCTTGGATCGGGAGACGCGACTGCTGTGGCCAGGACGACGGTTTCGCCAGTGGTCACCAGTGCGGCGCCAGAAGCTTGCTTAGCCATACGGCCGGTCTCAAAGACCAACCGCTTGCCGCCGGCAAGCTCGACAGCTACTTCATGCTTGGTAGACATAGAGTCCTCTTTTCGTTTTTTTCGCTTGGGAAACTTGTGGTGGGAATGCAGCGGAGGGTGCGGAAGAAAAGGCGCTGCTTCCGGCCGCTGAAATAGCAGGCACAGGAGAACGGTCAGCGCATAAGTGCGCGAGCTCTTGCGGCCTCTTTAAGATATGCCGCGAGGGTACGGCCCACAGAAGATAGCTGTGCGCCGTCCCTGGCTGCAGGTTGAGTTCGCCAGGTACACCATGGCTCCGAGTTCTGAATGGAACAGGAGCCGTGACCAATTTCCGGTCTGGGCGCTTCCGGGTCAATGTCGGCTTTCTGATTACTTGCGAATACCGAGTTTGCCGATTACGTCGCGATAGCGATCGGAATCGTGCGTCTTCAGGTAATCCAGCAGGCGGCGGCGTTTGCTGACCAGTTGCAGGAGGCCACGCCGTGAAGCGTGATCCTTCTTGTGAGTCTTGAAGTGTTCAGTCAGTTCGCCAATCCGCTCACTCAGAATCGCGATCTGAACCTCCGGAGAGCCGGTGTCAGTATCGTGGGTGCGGAAGCGTTCGATCAGGGTGGTTTTCTTAGCAGTCGCCAGCACGGCGTCAGTTACTCCTCTTGTCTTCTCAGGTCCACTTCTTAAGTGTCTAAAGTGAGATTACCATGAACGCGTCCCCCTGCGCTATCGGCCGGGTGCTTGGAACCTGAAAGCAAACCCTTTCGAGTTCATAGCGTGGCCAATCCAGGAGAAACAGCCAGCCAATTGATCCCTGGAGTGCCGCGCGGTGCGGGCGACTCCCAAGCGTGGGTCAGGACGGCGGTGACGCCCAATAATTGGCGCGCGCCACGATCCTGGCACCGTAGTCCTGGGTGGTGCGCACGCGAATGGTGTGCAGCCCAGGCGAGGGGTCAGAGGGGCTGAAGGTGATGAGATAGCGGTTGCGCATATGTTTGGCTGCGTCGACTACGCGTTGCTCGAACCGCTTGTCCCCCGTGAACGTGGTGTATTCACCGCCGCTCATTTGGGCGATCTCTTTTGTCACATTCTTCTTGAACGCCTTAACGGCCATAATCAATGCCGACACCATGCTCATCGTGGGCTGGTCACCATTGCCCACCACGTCGTCCTTTACGTCATGGGAGAATTCGGCGCGTGCAGGCGAAAACGAAACGCTCAACACAAGCACGTCGGAACCGCCGATCTTCTGAATCAATTGCGCAGTCCTAGTGTGCTTGCTTCCATGGTCGCGCTCCTCGCTGATGAGAAGCAGGACGCGGCGGTACTCCTTCGGTTGAGTCTCAAGCAAATCAACGGCGGAGCTGATGGTGTCGAGGATTGCAGCTCCGCCATCGCCCGGTTCCAGATGATTGAGAGCGTCGTTGATGGCGTCGCCGGAATGCGTGTAATCGCAGATGAGGTGAGGTTTTGAATCGAACCCCATCAAAGCCGCTTCACTGCGGGGATCTGTCAAAAAAAGATCGAGCAGCGGGCCCAACTTGGCCAGCTTGTCGAATTCCAGTACGCTTGCCCCGCCCTGCTCGACCGCAACTACCAGAGCCACCGGCGCTGTATCCATCTCCTGCTGCACGCGGATTCTTTGTGGCACGCCGTTGTCTTCAAGGACAAAGTCACTCTGCTTCAAGCCGTAGAGAATTCCTCCTCCGCGCTTTTCTACCAGCGTCGGCACCAAAACCTCTGTGGCCGTCACGTGAAGGGTGGTGGTGTCGGAGTGCTCGGATGGCATTGGTTGCGGAGGTTCAATAGGAGGCAATTGCTGTGCTGTAGCGACCGCAAGGCATGTCGCGAATACACAGAAGGCCAGGCTGGGTAATCCGAATTTCATGCCAGAAAGACTCCTGAGAGTGATCGCCGATGGCCAACTGGCAGTTGTTAGCAAGGAACGAAGCCCAACAGCGAATGGGGAAATACCTGTATCGCGACCAGTTAGACTTGCAGTTGATTCAGACGCCCTTATGCGCTTCGCGCTCGATGTGACTTGTCCAAGCAAGAAAACTCACCAGTTCCCAGCGCGATGCCCAGACGAAGCTCATGATGCTGCCCGCCGTTAGCGTCTCGGCAGGACGCCCGGAGTAGGTCTCCACGCGCCAGCGAAGATATTCGCTCCGCCACGGGGCCAGCCGATGGCCACGAGTGGCATTCCACAGAAATCGCAGAGGAGATAGCAAGACTTTTCCTTTTCGATTCAGTATAGACGGCGCGGACGGGGATCCGTGTGTCGCTCAAAGCGGAAAAGGTTAGGGGCAAAGACGGGGACATATTAAGTCGCCGAGTCCGAAAACTCTAGACTGGAAACGTTAAAGCTTGCTGAACAGGCTGTTTGAGGTAGAGCCGAGTTGCGCAATCACATCCTCAAGCGCCGTCTGCTGCGTCTCAGCCATGGAGAGCTGGGTAGAGACCTTGGCTACGTCTGCCTGCATCAGGTTGGTTTGCGCCGCGGTCAACTGGGTCTTCTCGCTGGTTACGGAGTCCGAAGCGGCAGTCAGATGAGTGATGGAGTTGTCGATCGTGACGCGTTGCTGGGATACATAATTCAAGGCGGTATTCAGGGCCTGGGTATCGCTCACGGCCTGGGTGGTATTCACGGCGCCACTGGCATAGTCGGCCACCAGGCTATTGAGCGCAGCGAATACACTGTTCGAACCGCTTCCCATAAAGATCTGATTGCCCGGCACATTTAGCTGAATCTGCTGACCATTGGGCATCTGGAGGTAATTGATGTTTTGGTCGCCACTGTAGGTGGTTACAGAGGGCGAAGTGGCCGTCGATGTGGAAAACGGCGCGGCCGATGTTTGTCCGCCGGCAAAGATGTACTGGCCCTGGTAGCTCGTGTTTGCCAGGGTAGTGACCTCGCTGAGAATTCCGGCAATCTGACTGGAGATGGACTTCACATTGCTGGCATTCATGGTGCCGTTGTTGGCGCTTGTAGCCAGTGAGATTGCCTGAGTGAGTTGAGAGACCACGCTGCCAAGCGCTGAATCGGCCACCTGCAGTTGCCCCGTGACCAGGCTTGAGCTTTGAGTAAAGGAATCATCCTGCTGAATCTGATTCAGCATTAGCACGTTCTGGCCGGCGGCCACTGGGTCCGTGCTCAACGACGTGACGCGCACTCCGCTTGACAGCTCGGATGTCAATTGCTGGAGGCTCACCTGAGTCTGATCGAGGGAAGCCGCCAGGTTCGATACGTAATTTGGATCTACACGCATTGGATTCCTCTTCGAAACCAACTGTCATTTTGTTGGCAGAACGCTGCGCCGGCACAAGGCTCGGCAAGGACTCTAGGAGACCGACGTCTGTACTCCCAGATTCAACGCCGAGGCCATAATGGAGTTCAACATTGAAAACACCTGCGAGGCAGCCTGATAGCTGCGTTCCAGGGTTGTCATTGCAGAAGCTTCGTCGTTGAGATTGACGCTGGAGAGCGCGTTATTTTGTGTCTGTAATTGAGCGACCGACGCATTCTGCGCCGTATTCTCAGTCCCCACATTGGAGACCGTCGAGCCCAGCGTAGTGACAAAGTTGGAGTAGAAGTTTGACGGCGTTTGGCCGTTCACGATCAATTGGCTGGCCAGGTTCGCCATGGCAACGGCATTGGAATTGTCGCCGGTCCCTTGGCCCAACGAGGCGGCAGCGATGTGATTCGGATCGGTCATCACGACACTCATCGAGGCGGCGCTGCCAGCAACCTGTGTAGGCGCGGAGAAGATATCGCCGGCGTTGCCATTGTCTCCGGCGAGATCGGTCCCTGCATTGTTCAGCGCATTGGTCTGCGTGGAGACGTTATAGGCCATCTGATCGAGGGAGGCCAGGACGTTCGGGATGTCCTGGTCGCGCGCCGTCAGGACTCCGCCCAGCGAGCCGCCGCCTGAAGCCAACTGCGCAGTCACATCTGTCGATCCCACAAAGAAATCCGTGACTCCTCCAACGGAGCCGGTCGTCAATTGAAAGGTCGTCCCATTGGAGACTAGCAATTGTCCGGAGGTGGTTGTAATGGAAAGTCCGTTGTTTTCCGTCGTTATCTGATTGATTCCGATCAACTGAGAAAGCTGGCTCAGGTCCTGCTGGCGCTGATCCTCGAGCGTTCCGGCATCCGCGTTGGGAGAGCTGGATCGAATCTGCTGGTTCAGCTGCGCAATGGCGCCAGTCAGCGCATTCACCTGGCTAGCGATGCCGACTGCATCCTGGTCTAAACCTGAACGCTGCTGATTCAGACTGGCGGCCGCGTTTGAGATATCGCCCGCTAGCGTGGATGCCGACGATAGAGCCTGCTCCCGCAGTGCGCTGTTCGTGGGATTGGCCTCGAGCGACGAGAAGGAATTGAAGAAGCCGGTGACATCGCTGCCGATATTTCCGGCCGCTGAACTGGCTGAACCCGAATCCGGCGTAAACAGCGCCTGGATCGCATTGAGCGCGGCCAGCCGCGAACCGGAGGCCGAGGACAATTGCTGCTGCTGGTCGAGACGCTCAAGCAGGACGCGGCTTCGCTGAGATGTTGCGCCGGTTACAGTAGCACCGTCCCCATTTGAGACGCCGCTAATCTGAATAGGCGAATTTTCCTGCCAGTTGGGCGCTTCCACCGTGTAGCCAGGGGTGTTTGCATTGGCTACGTTGTTCGCTATAACGTTCAGCGCGGCCTGATTGGCATCGAGTGCCTGCGACGTAAGGCTCAGTGCGGAGCTAATTGTCCCCATCGACGCTCTCCGTCCCCAACGATTGGTGCGTCTGCTGCCGACTGTATTCGAATTGGTCGACGCGCAGGTCCCGCAGCCGATTCATCACGTTCAGGTTGGCGCGCGTGGCCTCAAGTACTCTCGCTAACACGGCCATATCTTGTGCAGCCTCGCGCGACTGGCGTGCCAACCCCTCCTGCGTGTCCCGGCTTTGCGGCGTCAGGTCGCGGTTCAGTGCCTGGCGGGAGAGCGCCAACTCCTCCAGTCGGTCAGCATCCAGATTCGCAAGTGCCTGCGATGCCTCTGCAACCAGTGTTTTCAGTTCCGGATGCTCCCTGCGCCCCCCAATTTTCTGCATCGCCTATTTCCCTTTCCCTGCTCCTGGGCTACGGCCTGTCAGAGCTCATGACCGCGTGGACGCGGTCGAGCGGCCCAGGTCAACTTACCGTTTGTCAGACCCGTCCTCTTGTTATTGCTGGGCACTCAGCATCGCGTCCACCATCCTGGAGGCCACCGCCGCGGGCGGCACGTTGTAAGTTCCTGCCGCCAGCGCCGCTTGCACGCCAGCGACCTTGTCTGCGCGCACGCCATCTTCGCCTGCCGTCAACAATACCTCGCTCCCGGCGCTGCTCAGCGTCGCAAGATCGCTGCCCAGAGCGCTTCCACCTGTGGTCGCGCTGCCTTTTGAAGCGGTTGCAGGTTGAGCCACCGGGTTTGCCCCCAAAAGCGACTTCAATCCTTCAAGACTGTTGCGAATATCCATACCTATTGCTCCTTACTGGCTCTATCGGCTTCTCTGCTAATCACTCTAGTCATTTAAGAGTTCTTATTGCAGTATTCCCGTGTAAATCTTCGGTTACCTTCCCGGTTTTGTGCTGATTACCGGAATGGGAGAGTTCTCGCACGATGCTGTTGGCGATGCCGAACCCACCGCTCTGGCTCAGGGCCTGACCGAGAGCCTCGGATGCGAATTGGCCCAGAGCCCCGTTTGAGCCGCCATCCCCTCCCCAGTCGTCCTCTTCTCCGGTGAGCGCGTCATTTCCGGTCAAGGGCTTCAAGAGCTCCTGCATCATCTGCGCCTCAAACTCATGCGCCGCGCGCACCAGTCGCGGCTGCGGTACCCCAGCCGCTGTTGTGTTAGCTGCCGCCATTGCTGCGATCGCCTGCATCAGAGCACCTCCAGGTCAGCTTCGAGCGCGCCGGCTTCCTTCATGGCCTGCAGGATCGAGATGACATCCCGTGCTCCTGCTCCTGTCCGTTGCAATTCCTGGACCAGATCCTCTACGGTGGCACCCTCTTTGAGTTCGATGTCATTGACCGGCCGGTCCTGCGCCTGAACGCTGGTCTGATGCACAACTTGCGTCGTCCCGGAAGACAGAGGGCCGGGCTGTGAGACCTCGGTCGTCGAGACGACATTGACCATCAGGCCGCCATGCAGGATCGAAACCGGTTGCAGACGAACTGTTCCTCCAATCACGACCGTTCCGGTGCGCTCATTGACCACGACGCGCGCTCTCGGATATACGTCCACTTCGGTCGACTCGACCTTATCGAGCAGGGCCGCAACGTCCTCATCCGGCTTGACGCTGATTGCGACCCGGCGGCTATCGACAGCGTGTGCGCGCGCCGATCCGAGCACGCGATTAATGGCAGAGGCCATCCGCTCGGCAGTGTGGAAGTCGGCATCGTTCAGAACAACCGTCACTGTGTGCATCTGCTTCAGGTCAAAGGGAACCGGACGCTCAACCAGCGCGCCGCCCGGAATTCGCGCCGTAGTGGGATGATTCATTTGCCGGCTATTGCCTCCGGCCGTTGCCATGTAGCCTCCCAAGACCAGGGCACCCTGCGCTTCGGCGTAGATCTGACCGTCGGGGCCGTAGAGCGGCGTCATCAGCAGGATGCCCCCTTCCAGGGAACGCGCATCGCCGGCCGACGACACGGTAATGTCGATCTTGTAGCCCGGCTCACTGAAAGGTGGAAGCGTTGCCACCACGAAGACCCCCGCCATGTTTTTCACCTGCATGTTGCTGGCGCTGTTTGAGCCGGTTTGCGGAACGGTGATGCCCATCCGCTCCAGCACCGACAGCAAGGTCTGAGCGGGAAATACTGTTTGTGAGCTATCGCCGGTGCCACGCAGACCCACAACCAAACCGTAGCCGACCAGCTGATTGTCGCGAATGCCGTCGATTGTGGCGACGTCCTTGATCCGTGCCATCTGCGCTGCGGGTTGGGCCTGCGCTGGAACGGCCGCGAGGGACAACGCAAGAGCAAGCTCGATCCACCACCAGAAAAGACTGCCGGGCCGATCGTTCAGTATTTTTCGATTTGCGATTTGTATTGATAGCCCTTGGCCGCGTTCCCTGCTCACAATTCCCTGCTCTCTTGTTTCAAACCTGCGTTCACCGCTCTCGTCCCTGGCATGGGCCAAGGCCGCTAGAAGATCAGCAATTTCTCGAGAAGGCGCACCACCGGGTTCTGCCGGTAGGTAGAGTCGTTCACGATGCCCTTACCCGTCACTTCCAGTTCCAGGTCGGTCATGGCCGTCGACAATACCTCGTTCTGTGCGCTCACATCCTCCGGACGGACCAGTCCTCGCAGCTTGATCAATTGTGTCTGCTGCGAGAAGGTCAGCTGCCGCGTGGCCTGCACGACCAGCATGCCGTTCGGCAGCACATCGACGACCTCGGCTCCGAAGGTGGTTGCAAGACTGGAATTCGTGGTGCTCTGGCCCTGGGCTGTCAGGCCGGATGCCGCGGTCATGCCAACCAGATTCTGCAGCGCGTTCGCTGTCTTCAGCTTCCCGATCAGCCCCGTTAGCCCTGAATTGGCGCTCGAAGCCCTGGAGTTCTTTACCTGGCCGTCGGTCGAGGCGGCCAGGCTCTCGCTCACTACGATCGAAACCACGTCATGCAGGCGAACTGCCTTGGCGTCGGTGCCTAGTCGCACCAGCCGGCCTTCCGTACTCCAGATCGACCCTGTCGTCTTTACTTCTGCGGCCTGCTGGGCGCGCACCCGCGCAATATAGGCGCGCAAAGCATCTTCGGGAGGTGTTTCCTTTGCGACGCTCGCCGGCTTGGGCTTCTTCGCCGCCGCGAGTTCGGGCATTGACCCGGCGAACGCGGTGCAGAGGCATGCGGTGGCAGCAATCAACAAAGCACGCTTCATGGCCGTGCCCCCGCTTCCGATGAAAAGGCGGCGCGGCCCGGTCCTAGGGCGATTGCCGGCACCACATTGCCGCCGATCGCAAGACGAACATTCAAGGGCGCTCCCACTGCCGCCGGCCCCAATGCTACGGCTTCCAGCCGGGCTTCGATCACAGGCGTGCTTTGCTCGACGACCAATCGATCTCCGGCGCGAATGACCGGGATTTGTGGTATTCGTTTGATCAGCCAACCCGCCGTCGCCGATCCAGCGCCCGGCACCTTCCGCCCAGCGGGCCCCACTGCTCCGGCAACAAGAACCATGCGCCCTGGAGCGCCGGGGTGGCTTGGATCGCGCACAAGCAGCCAGCGGTCGCCCGTATGAGGATCGTCTATCTCGCGTACAACCGCACCCGAAAGCGACGGATCGACCTCTGACGGAGCCGGCACCGAAATGGGAGCCTGAGTGTGGCCAGCGCTCCGAAGCACCGTCTGGGTGTCGCCCGGTATTGCACATCCGGCAGCCAAGAGAACCAGCCCCATTCTTGTCCACACTCCGATGTTCATCGATTCGTCCTCGTTCTCCCTACTGTGTCCGTATGCGCCCAAGATCCACTCAAGGCTTCGCGTATCGCTTGCATTTTAACGAGTCATATTGTTGACCTGAGAGTACATGTCGTCGGCCGCTTTGATGACTTTGGAATCCGATTCGTAGGCGCGCTGAGCGAGCACCATCTGAACAAATTCGGTAACAACATCGACATTCGAATTTTCCAGGTAGTTCTGCTGAAGGGTGCCCAAGCCTTCGGTTCCTCCAGGGTTGCCAAGCACCGCGTCGCCAGAGCTGAGAGTGGCCTGGAGGAGATTTCCGCCCAGGCTTTCCAAGCCCCCAGGATTGGGAAAAGTGGCCAGTTGCAACTGGCCCAGTTGCGAGGGGTTCTGCTGTCCGGCCAGCGTCGCGTTGACCACACCGTACTGGGTGATGGTGACTGCGGTCGCATTGGAGGGAATGGTGATGGTGGGAATCACCGGATCGCCGTCCGTGGTCACAACGGTGCCCTGATTGTTGAGATGAAACTGGCCGGCCCGCGTATAGGCGATCGTCCCGTCCGGCCGCTGAACCTGAAAGAACCCGCTGCCCTCGATCGCGACGTCGAGCGGATTGTCGGTTAAGTTCAGCGCTCCCTGCGTATTGATAACCTCGGTGGCAGCCGACTTGGTGCCCAGCCCAATCTGAAGACCGGCAGAAATCGTGTTCTGGCTCTGTGCCGCTCCAGGAGTCACCAGATTCTGATAGACCATATCCTGAAACTGAAGGCGCAGCTGGCGAAATCCGGTGGTCGACGAATTGGCCAGATTGTTGGCGATGGTGTCCAGATTCATCTGCTGGGCGCTCATGCCGCTGGCGGCTGTGTACAGGGCTCGAATCATTGTCGTTCCTCCTAAGTTGCCGATGATCGGCTGTCCATCGTCGGTTCTTCTTTCCCCGACCGCTCTCTTCTAATTGCGAACGCCACTTGACGGGAAAGCCTGCCCGTCAAGGACAACTGATGCTCAGACCCTCGGGGTATCTTCCGCGGCAATCTTGTTGAATTCGGTGTGGAATATGGTGAGGGCCTTCTGCATCATCTCGAACTGCCGCTGCATTACGATCAGGTCCATCGAGCCCTGAATGACGTCCTGGTTTGCCGATTCCAGGGCGCCCTGGTGGAGTGTGAAACCCTTTGCAGCCACTGGTGCAGCCCCGGCCGGCGCGACGTAACGGTTGGTTCCCTCCGGAGTCAGCTGGGTGCCGGGTGGAAAGGTGAGCACGCCCACGGAGGCCACCGTGCCGCCAGCGACCGAGACCACCCCGTCGGCACCCACGGTCACCGCTCCAGGTGGAACGGCGATCGTTTTGCCGGAAGCGGACATCACCGGCTCCCCCGCGGAGCTTACCAATTGCCCATTCGGAGCGCGGTGAAAGCTGCCGTCCCGTGTGTAGCGAAGACCATCTGCGGTCTGAATCTGAAAGAAGCCCTTGCCCTCAATCGCCAGGTCGAGAGGGTTGCCCGTTGTCTGCAACGGGCCCTGGGCCATACTCAGGCGGTCGCCGCCCAGTAAACCATAGTTGTTCACAGTCCGGCCCAATTGCGAATCCGCGGCGCCGGGCCCCAGCAACGCTGAGCGGAAATACTCCCGCTCGGCGCGGTATCCGGTCGTCTGCGCGTTGGCAAGATTCGAGGCCGCCGTGTCCAATGCCTGGTTTCGCGCCACCAGTCCAGTCATTGCCGCGTAATAGCCGCTGTCCATTGATATTTCTCCCGACAATTGGGAGAACTTGCAATAGGAGTGCCGGGAGGCGTGCGCGGGAATTAGAGCCTTTTAGGAATGGGGATTGGAAGAGGACACAGATGGAAGAGAGACGGCGAATCCGCGATTGAGCTGGGCGCAGTTTCCTGCCCAACCGCGTCCAAGCCAACATCGAACTCGGTTGGAATCAAGAGAGCCTATTGCAGGCCGTCGCAGACGATCGTTACAGCAAAGCCTGCATTGTCAAAGTGGTAGACATGATGCAACTGGAACTCGGGGGCCTGGACGCGGAGCTTGTAGTCGCAGCCCGTAATCACGGCGGGGACAGAGAGTCCGCAATTGGCGGCCAGCTCGGGGACCTTGCCCTTCCAAACGCCCGCCAGCATGTTGCAGATTTCACCGATGCCGTCTTTGACGATGTCGTCGATCTCAGCAAACACCATGCCGGTCATGTGACCGGCTGCCGCGAGCGCCGCCGTGCGGCCGAGTGTGAAGATGCAGGCTCCGCTCAAAAGACCGCCAAATCCTACCACCGCGGTCACCGACTCCGGTTCTCGCACGTCTGGCTCATCGACGCGCTGGCAGTTGACCCCCAGCATTAGTTGAAAGACTTCTTCCACACTTGCATCCAGGTTCCTCGGATCGGAAACCAGTTGCAGGGATTCACGTAAAGATACCGCCATCGTAGGCTCCGTTCCATTTCCGCCGCCCTCCCGCCTGGACGCGATCGCGGCTTTCCGCACACCGTTCATTAACAAAGGGTCTCCTTCCCGTCAGCCCGCATGGACCAACGGCAGAACGCGTTCCTTGACCTGCTCGGCCGTGAATGGCTTGCGAATGTACCCTTGCGCTCCGGCCTGGATCGCCTGCTTCACATGCTCCTCGCTCGACTCGGTGGTAATCATCACCACTGGCACACCGGGAGCCAGGTTTTGGGCACGTACCTGGCGCAGGAACTCCAGCCCGTCCATCGACGGCATATTGATATCGGATAGAATCAGGTCTACCTGTTTAGCCTTCAAAATCTCCAACCCCTCAACCCCGCTGCCGGCCTCGTGCACTACCAGGGGGTCGAGACCGGCCTGGCGTAGCGCTCGCTCCACAATTTTGCGCATTACCGAGGAATCGTCGACGATCAGAGCTCGAATCTCGCTCATTTCCTTTGCTCCTCCACTAGATTCCCTATCGGCCTACATCGCAAGTTCATGAAACCCAACTTCGCAAAACCTGCCGTTACAGAATCTCAATGGGCGCGGATGGAACAGATCAGGTCCTGAACAGATGCCGCGTCGGGAAGGGCGCCCCTTTGAGGACGCCCCCACAGTCTCAGCCAAAAGCAATCGTGCATCCTCACCAGGCGCGACTCGACAGGCCGAGCCGTCTCCACTCGCCTCGCGAGGGCCTGCCCGAGCGCCGGCTCGGAGCTGGCTTCAATCAACTCCACGCGCGGAAACCTGGCGTTGAGCATGCGCGTATGTGCAGCGTGAAAGAGCGATTCCTGCACCATCCCACATTCAACCCGCAGCCCTGTCATCCGTTCCACAGCCAGGGCCAGTACCGGATCGAGACGCGACTCGAAACCCAAATAGAGGATCTTCCCGGCGGCTACGCGCAGAGGCAACGCGCCGAATGCGTCGATGAACAGGCGGGGTAAGAGAACCGTGAGCGCCTCCACGTCGTGGAGTTCCAGCCCCAGGACGGGGCAACTCCATTGCAGCCCGAGCGCCCTGGTCACCAGTTGCTCGCTCACTCCCTGCTGGCGCACCAGCCACTGGCCCAGCCGGCCTCCTCCAGCTGCGCGCTGCGCGTCGAGAGCCCGGCGCAGCTGTGCCTGTGAAATCCAACCCTGCTCAAGCATCGCAAGGCCGAGCGGAATGCGGTGCCGGTGACTTTCCTGCGCGCTGCCAAGCGCCTCCATCTCTCGGCGCACGGCCGCCTCGACCTGCACAGACATACATGCAGCCGAACAGCACCAGCCACCCTCGAAAACAGGCGCGGAACGGCTACGCCAGAGCTTCATCCAGTTTGAACGGCAGCCAGGATTGGCGCAGCTCGCAAAGAGCCCCAGCCGAGCCTGTTCCGCGGCGATGCCCTGCTGATGCCGGCTTTCGTCGCTCCGTTCTTGCCCGGGCCCCGGCTTGAACTGTTGAACGAGCGGACGCGATCTTCGCGATTCCGGGCCCTGACTTCGTATCAAAATAGGCATCGAATGCTCTCCAGCCGCTTTTTCGGGGCGGACACCTCGGTAACCCGCAGGCCAAAGTTGCCGTTCACCAGCACCACTTCGCCGCGGGCGACAATCTTGTCGCCAACGACCAGGTCGACGGGGTCCGAGACCTGACGGTCAAGTTGCACCACGTCTCCCGGCCCGAGGTCGAGGATCTCGCCCAGGGGCATCTCGCAGCAGCCGAATCGCAGCGCCGCTTCAAGTTCAACGTCGAGGAGCAGCTCAAGGCCAGGACTCAATGCAGACGGAGGCGAGGGCGGCACGGGTGCTGGCTCAGGCGCAGACTGCCTGACTGGCTCGGGAGCCGCTGCCGGCTTTGGAGCGCGCACTTCGTCCCGCACAAGGATCGTCCAGGAATGCTCGCCGGACTTTAGTTGAAATGCGCGCGAGACCTTGCTCTCCGCGGATACTTCCTCGAACTTCTCGACCCGGCACTTCTTCCCGGTCCTGGCAAGCAATTCTCCAGCCGCCGCGTTGATTGTCTCCTGCAGCAGCTCCCCCCAGCCGGCCTTCTGATCCGCACCCTCTCCCAGCAGAGGCGCATCCAGAATCGAGCTGTCAAGGAGGATGGCGAAACGCCCTTCCTCGTCTCCGGAAAGGGTCGCGGCAAAACCAAACGAGCCCGACGAAAATGGCTTGGGCAGAGACTCAACCAGTTCGGGCTCCCCGGCCAGAGCCTGCGAGAAGAGGTCCGCAGCGACCTGAGCCCAGCACTCCATGAATGTCTTCATCTGCCGACCTCGGTTGCTGACTGTGCTCCAATTGTGCGCTCAATTCCGCCGGCGCGATGAGAAGCCTGGCTAAGGGGACGGGCTTCGGAGAGGACCAACCCTCCAACCCGCCATACCGGCAGCGTATTGGCCGGCAGATCAAGGCGCAGCAGGCTGCCTGGCTCGAGGTTTTCAATAGCGCTCGCTGCCAGTCGCACTGAGGGTAGTTGAAGGGAACAGCCGAAGCGTATACGGCGCGCAGCCGCTCCCATGCGCTCCCCGGTGTCCCCGGCGTGACGGCGGCGGCGCCCCCAATCCGAAGTCAGCCTGCGCAAGATCGTGTTGGCCACCACCGCCGGAAAGGCCAGATTGAGCAGCCCCGAGCTGTGCGGCATGCGAATCTCGAAACTCAGGCAGAGGGTCTTCTCGTTGACTGAGATGACGCGGGCAACCTGTGTCTGCATCTGACGGCGCTCGAAATTGAAGCTCAGACCTACGGGCTGCCAGGCAGCAGTCAGCTCACGGCAGATGATCTCGACCACGCTTCCGAAGATGGATTCCTCGATGTCGGTCAGCTCCCGCAACGGCCCGTCCTTACCTTCCCCACCCAGCAGCAGATCGATAATCGGAGGAGCCAGTCCCAGGTCCAGTTGCAGAACCGAAAGCGCGCCCAGCGGTTCCAGGCGCACCGAGGCCACGTAGCTTATTTCAGGGATCCGGAGCAGAAAATCATTGAACTGAATCTGCTCGGCCGAGACCAGGTTGACCTGAAAGCGAGTACGCAGCCAGGCGGCAAGATTGTGGGTCAGATTGCGCGCAAACAAGTCGTTCAACATGCTGATGGCGCGCAACTGTTCCGTAGAGATCTGCCCGGCCGAAGAGAAGTTGTAGGGAACAACGCGCGCCCGACCCTCGGCCCGGGGCGCCTCCGGCGTCGAACTCCGCGCCGCCTCGAAGAGAGCATCGATCTGATCCTGTTTGAGTGTCTTTTCGATCAACTGACATTTCCTCCGCAACTGCTGTCTTCTCTGTTGTGGAACTTCCATATTGCCAAATCCCTGTCACATCGGGCACAGGGCTACGCCGCGCCCGGCCGCGCCCGTTCCGTCGCCCTGCGCGCCCCGGTCTTCTCAAAGGTTCCGCGCGTGGCCAGATCCTTGAGGGCGGTGCGCAGATGCACCACGGCCGATGCATGAACCTGCGATACCCGCGATTCGACCACACCCAGCGCCAGGCCGATCTCACGCATGGTCATTTCCTCGTAATAGTAGAGAGTCATCACCAGCCGCTCCCGGTCGGGCAGGTTGGCGATTGCCTCCGTGAGCCGCTCTTCAAGCTCGCCGCGCAGGCAGCGGAAGAGCGGATCTTCGTCAGGCCTGCCCGGAACATAGGCTAACTCCTCCTCGCCCGAGTCCTCGTTGCGCTCCATGTGCAGAGTGCCGATTTCCAGGCCCTTCAAATCGCCCAATAACTGCTGATAGTTTTCAAGCGCCAGGCCCATCTCCGCGGCAACTTCGGCCTCGTTTGGGGCATGCCCGGCGCGCGCCGTCAGAGCACGGATAGCCTCCTCGACCGCGCGGCCCTTGCGGCGCAGCTCGCGCGGGCTCCAGTCCAGCGTCCTCAGGCTGTCGAGAATCGCTCCACGGATACGGAACTGCGCGTAGCTGCGGAACTGCACTTTCTTGGCCGGGTCGAACTTTGAGAAGGCGTCCATCAGTCCCACCACCCCGGCCGAGACCAGATCTTCAATATCTACGTGCTGGGGAAGCCGTTCGTGGATGCGGCGGGCCAGAAAGCGCACGATTGGTAAGTGTTCGAGTAGAACCCGCTCCTGTTCGCCGTTAAGCGCTGTCCCTGCGACCGCCGCAGGCGGATAGCCCCCCACGGCCGTACCCCGCCGCGCCCGACCCTGATTTCCCATTGCTGCCCCCGCCTCAATTCCCATTGCTTTCTCCTGACTCTCGTGGTCTGCCGCGCAGAGCCTGCCCTGCCGTTGTTGCCACTTAGTAACTCGCCGTTCTTCACTCGTCGTACTTTGCCCAAGCTGGCCCATGCTCTACCTCTCAGCGAACCGTGCCCACCGGACGCAGGCGAATCTCGGGAGGAATCTCGCTTGCGGCGACCACCGAGATACGAGGCAACACCGGCTCAAGCCAGCGCTTGACGTGATAGCGTGCTGGACTAGGACAAAGAAGCACGGGCAGGGCCGCAGCCGAGGTGGCGCCGATGAGTTGTCTCACAGAATCGGCGAGCCGGCGCAAAACCGGGACCGCCGGGGGAGCGGCGGTACTCAGCAGACGATTGCCAGTCTCCGGCGTGAGGGTAGCGAGAATCTCCTCTTCGAGCGACGGGTCCAGCAAAAGGACGGGCAACTGCCCGTCTCCGTCGAGCAGAGGATGAATCAGCCGCCTTCCCAGGGCCTGGCGCGTCGCTTCAACCAACGCAACGATGTTCTTATTCACCGGGGCCGTCTCAAGCAAGGCATCGAGAACCGTTCCCAGATCGCGAATCGAAACCCGCTCGCGCAGGAGCTGTTCGAGAACCCGCCCTACCTCGCCCAGCGTCAGCAGCTTGGGCACCAGTTCCTCCATCAGATTGGGATGGCTGTCATTCAACGAATCCAGCAGACGCTTAATCTCGGCCCGGCCCAGCAGTTCCCAGGCATGCTGGCGCACCAGTTCGCCCAGATGCGTGGTAATGACCGTAACCGCATCCACCACCGAGTAACCGGCGGCGATGGCCTGGTCCTCGAGCGCCGGAGCGATCCAGACGGCCGGGACGCCGAAGGCCGGCTCCCGTGCCTCCTTGCCTGCAAGCGGCCGGCGGTGTGGGTCGCCGGAAACAGCCAGCAGATGCGGTCCCTCGGTTTGCCAGCGTCCGATCTCGATGCCGCGCAGAGAGAAGAGGTACTCTCGCGGCTTCAGCCGCAGATTGTCCGAAATATGCACGGGGGGTACCAAAAAGCCCATCTCCGCAGAGAGGTGGCGGCGTAGCGAACGAACCCGGTTCAAAAGTTGACCGCCCTGCTTCTCGTCCACCAGCGGAATCAGTTGGAAGCCGATCTCGAGGGTCAGATCTTCCAGGCGCAACAGCGCAGCGAGATCGGAGGCCTGCCCCGATTCCGCCTTCTTCTTTTCGCTGCCGACCAACTCGGGCGCTGGCACCGGGGGCGGGCTCGAGGACAGCCGGCGTCCACCCCAGTAGAGCGCCGCGGCCACCAAGCCGAACGCAAACTTTGGCAACCCTGGAATGAGGCACATGGCGCCCGAGACGAAACTGGCAATATAGAGCGTGGCGGGTCGGCCAAATAGCTGCTGGCGAATCTCGCCGCCCAGCATTCCGGCCGAGTTGGCACGGGTAAGAGTGATGCCTCCGGCGACCGAGACCAAGAGCGAGGGAATCAGGGTGACCAGCCCATCGCCGACCGTGAGGACGGTGTAGGTGCGCGCCGCCTCGCCCAGCTCGACGCCCTGCTGCAGGGTGCCGATCAGCAAACCGGCAACGATGTTGATCGCAGTGATAAGGATAGTGGCCATCGAATCGCGCTGGTTGAAGCGCGCCGCTCCATCCATGGCGCCATAGAACTCCGCCTCGCGGGCAATGGCCTGTCGGCGTCTCCGGGCTTCGGCCTCGTCAATCAGCCCAGCATTCATGTCGGCGTCGATCGCCATCTGTTTTCCGGGCAGTGCGTCGAGCGTGAATCGGGCTGTAACTTCGGCGGTGCGGACTGCACCATGAGAGACGACCAGGAATTGAATTGCGATCAGGACCAGAAAGAGCACAAAACCGACTACGTAGTTGCCGCCAACAACAAACTGACCGAAGGCCTCGATCACCTTGCCTGCTGCAGCCGTGCCTTCGGAGCCATGCAGCAGGATACGGCGGCTGGAGGCGATGTTCAGCGACAGGCGGAACAGGGTCAGCAGTAATAAGAGCGTAGGAAATACCGAAAGCTCGACTGCACGGCGGATCTGCATTGCCGAAAGAAAGACGATGATGGAGGCCGCCATCGACAGAGCCAGCAGAAAGTCTAGAGCCCAGGCCGGAAGCGGAATCAGCATGACAAAAATTACGCTGATTGCGGCCAGCGGCAGAACATACTCTCGCAGCCGATGCAGGATCGAATGCGCAGGAAGAGCGGCTGCGGGCAAAGCAGTCGTGCTCATTGGGGACCTCCTCTAAAGGGTGGTGTGCCAGAGGTTCGCCAACTCTGGGCGGCGGCCTGAGCCTGCGCGGCTGCTCGAGCGGAAGCTTCATGGGCACGGCGCTCCCGCAACTCGGTCTCGACGCGCTGCCGGTAAAGGTAGGCCAGAATGGCAGCCACTGCTGCATAGAGGTCGACAGAAATCGGCTGGCCCACCTCAACCGAGCGGTAGAGAGACCGGGCCAGAGGCGGATTCTCGATGATCGGCACCCCAGCCCAACGCGCCTCGGCCTTGATCTCTTCGGCCAGCAGATTCCGCCCTTTGGCCAGGACCTTGGGAGCCTCCATGGTGGCGAAGTCGAAACCAAGGGCCACTGCGTAATGGGTGGGATTGGTCAGAATCACGGCAGCCTTCGATACGTCGTCTTTCACGCGGCGACGGCGCGCCTGGCGTTGCAGATTCCGGATGCGGCCGCGGATCTGCGGGCTGCCCTCGGTCTCCTTGAACTCATCGCGCATATCCTGCTTGCTCATCTTCAGGCGCGACTCCCGGCTCTGCCATTCGACCAGGTAGTCGATGGCCGACCAGCCGAACAGCAGCCATGCCGCGGCAAGCAACAGACCGTAGACGTCGGAACCGAGTATCTCCAGCCGCGTGAGCGAAAATGGAGGAATCGTCAGCTGTCTGGCAATGCGCTCGACGGCAAACACCGCCAGAAAGCTGGCCGGAATCAGCGACTTGGCCAGCCGGGCGCCGGCGCGGAGCGAAAACAGGTTTTTGATA
>Ga0307377_10000782_pt1 | contig 42035 bp, 41 predicted proteins | sample TR3MG_FD_202535 | JGI IMG/M metagenome (GOLD analysis project Ga0307377, IMG submission 202535) | Soil microbial communities from Risofladan, Vaasa, Finland - TR-3 | ecosystem: Environmental > Terrestrial > Soil > Coastal area > Acid sulfate soil | place: Finland: Risofladan, Vaasa | collected...
GTACCAGCCTTTCCTTGCCCCCCTTACCCCGGACGCGAAGGACCGCCAGGTTCAAATCCACGTCGCCGCGCCTTAAGCCGACGAGCTCGCTGGCCCTCAGGCCACAGCCGTACGCCAGCGCGAGCATGGCAAGGTCGCGGGCCACGGCCGATATTTTTTGCACGGTTCCGACCTTTTCGGCGGCGTCGAGCGCTCGAGCCACGGCGGCGATTATCGCCTCTACTTCGTCGACGTGGAGGTAGTCCGGCAGCCGCGACGGCGTTTTGGGCGATTCCACGAACTCCAAAGGCGACCCGTCGACTTCGCCCTCGTCGCCGAGGTAGCGGTAGAAAACGCGGAGCGACGAAAGACGCCGCGAGAGCGACGTCGCCGCCGCGCCCCCGGCGGACAGCTTTCGTACGTACGCCACGACGTCCGCCAAAGCCGCGCCGCGGAAATCGCCGTAAAAGGCAACGAAGCCGCCCACGTCGCGCAAGTACGCCGCAACCGTGTTTTCCGCCAGGCCGCACTCGGCGACGAGGTAGGCTTTAAAACCGCGGAGAGCCGCCGCCGCATCCCGCCCGGGCGCTTCGTCGCGGCCCGTCATACCCACCCCGAAGCGGAGAACGGGCTCGAGCTCTTCTCGCGGCTTACGGTAGTTCGCTCGCCGTGGCCGGGGTAAACAGCCGTGTCGTCGGCCAGCGAGAATATACGTTCGCGGATGGAATTGTGCAGCGCCTCCGCCGAACCGCCCGGCAAATCCGTGCGTCCTACGCCCCCCGCGAAAAGGGTATCGCCTGAAAAAAGTACGCCGGGCGCATAAAAACAAGCAGAGCCGGGCGTGTGGCCCGGCGTCGCGATAACCGATAGCGAAAAACCCGGGAACTCCAACAGGTCGCCGTCCTTCAATAGCCTTGCGGCCCGAGTGCCGACGTACTTTTCCGCCAACTCGAGGTCCTCGGCAAGGACCATAAAAGGCGCGCCGGTACGGGCGGTTACTTTATCCACGGCGCCGACGTGGTCCGAGTGACCGTGGGTTGCCAGAACTGCCCCAACCTTAAACCGGCCGACGGCTTTCAAAACCTTCTTCGGCTCGGCGCCCGGGTCGATAACGACGGCGTCCTCCCCGGCGGAAACGACGTAGCAATTGGCCTCGAGCGGCCCTACGGTTACGGTTTTCACGTCCAAACTACCGCTCCCCCACGCCGACTACGGTAATCTTCCCGCCGTCGGCCGCGGTTATAACCTCTTCGCGGTCTATCAAGAAAGAAGAACCCGCTTCCAAAGCCAATACTTTCAGGCCGCCCGATAACACTAATCTTAGCGTCGCGAGGCCAACCGTCGGGATGTCGAAACGGCGGTCCTGGCCCGGCTTCATAGCTTTTACGACGACGCCGCCCTTACCGTCCGCCAATTTCGCCCCCCGCCGAACGGCCTCGTCCGTACCCTCGAGCGCCTCCGCCGCCAAAACCGCTTTATTACGCACTACCACCGTCTGGCCTATACCCAGGGACGCGAGCCCCCGCGCCTTCTCCAAACCGAACAGTATATCCTCGTACTCCTTCTTCGTCGGCTTACGCTTGGTATAAACCCGCGGTCGTACGACGTACCGCTCGAGAATATCGGTTTGCGGTAGTACCTCGAAGCCTTCGTTTTCCAGTTCGCGAACGAGCTGCGCCATCAGCTCGTTGTCGGTAAAGTCGCGGACCCGCGCCAGGATCTTCACCGCGCGAGCGTCGAATTTCAATCCCGCCAGAACAGGTGCCTTTTCGACCTTGCCCGCGAAGACGCAATACTTACCGCCGTTCTTTTTTAAAAATTTTATCGCCCTGCCGGCCTGCCCCAAACCCACTCGCTCGACGAGGATCCGGTCTTTTAACCGGCGCGCCGCGTCTTCGGTTACGCAAACGGCGAAGACGCCCGCCACGCCCTCGGGATGCCGCGCGATGGCCTCCTCGACAACCAATAGCGGCATTTGGCCCGAGCCCGCGATTACGCCTATTTTTCCGTCGAATTTTCGCACAGCGAGTCGTTATTTAGATTAACAAATTACTTTAACGCGCGCGCATATCCAGCGCGTAATAAACTATTTCAAGATACCGCGCTCGGTTCGTTTAAGGAAATCGATCACGTCGCGTGCTTCGGCGACTTGGCCCAGTTCAGCTTCCAGCTTTTCGACGGCTTGAGCCGTATTCAAGTCCTCGCGGTATATTATGTGATACGCCCGTTTGAGAGCGGCCCGCACTTCCGGGGGAAAACCGCGGCGCTGGAGGCCGATGACGTTAATGCCGACGACGCGCGTGGGGTCGCTGGCGGTTAAAGCGTACGGAATAACGTCCTGGCTGACGCGGCTCATACCGCCAATATAAGCATATTTGCCGATACGCGAGAACTGGTGAACGGCCGTCAGGCCTCCGACGAAGGCGAAGTCGCCTATTTCCACGTGGCCGGCAACCGTAGCGCAATTCGCCAAAATGACGTCATCTCCCAACACGCAATCGTGCGCGACGTGGGAATAGGCCATCAACAGGCAATTATTTCCCACCCGGGTAGTCCCCAAGGCCTTCGTGCCGCGGTTAATCGTAACGAACTCGCGTATCGTCGTGCCGCTTCCTATCGTGAGGTCGGATTCCTCGCCTTCGAACTTTAAATCTTGCGGAATCGTCCCCAAAACGGCGTGCGAAAAAACGCGACACCTCTCCCCCAAGGCGACGGCGCCCTCGAGCACCGCGTGCGGCCCGACGGCGGTACCCGCGCCGATAACGGCCGGGCCGTCAATAATCGCGTACGGCCCGACGACAACGCCCTCGCCCAATTCGGCGCGCCGGTCTACGATCGCCGTTTTATGTATATCAACCATTTATTATCCGACTTTTGAACAGATAATTAACTTTAACTCATAGCTCCTATCGCGCTGATATATTAATACGTATAAACAATAGAGCGAGTTTTCAACATATAACGACGGTTATTCGGCATTTTCCGCGCCCGAAGTTTTTTCGACCAGGCACGCTTTAAACTCACCCTCGGCGACGACCTTACCGCCGACGAACGCCTCGCCGCGCATCACGGCGATTTTCCCTTTAAATTTCAAAGGAATGAGCTTAAACACGACCTGGTCGCCGGGGACTACCGGCTGCCGAAATTTAACCTTATCTATCCCCATAAAATAGATAAGTGTATTCGCCGGGTCGTCAACCGTCTGCATAAGTAGGACGCCGCCGACCTGGGCCATAGCCTCCACGATTAATACCCCCGGCATCACCGGCGCCCCGGGGAAATGGCCCGCAAAGAACGGCTCGTTGAAGGTGACGTTTTTTACGCCCACGACGTACTCGCCCGGGCGGTAGTCGACGATACGGTCTACCAATAAAAACGGGTAGCGATGGGGAAGGTATTTCATTATGGCGCCGATATCGTAAAGCGTCTTCGAGGGGTCGAACGATGGCACGCGGCCTTTTTGCTCCATATACCTTTTCACACTCCTTATCAAACCAACATTGACGGCGTGGCCGGAACGCATCGCGATAATGTGTCCTCGGAAGCGGGCCCCGAAAAGCGTAAGGTCGCCGATCAAATCCAGGATTTTATGCCGTACGGGCTCGTCGTCGAAGCGGAGGCCTTCCTCGTTGAGCGGCCCTTGGTCGCCGACGACGACGGCACACTCCAACGTACCCCCCTTAATCAACCCCGCGCCCCGGAGCATCTCTATTTCGCTCTCCAAGGCGAAGGTCCGCGCGGGCGCTATCTCCTCGACGAAGTTGTCCTCCTCCACGTCGAAGGTGTAAAATTGGGATTTCAAGTAGGGGTGCTCGAACCTTATCGTGAACGAAATGCGGAGGCCGTCCTCGGGGACGATGGTCATCTCCGCGCCGTCATGCTTGTAGTCGAAAGGCTTATCGAGCAAGACTACCCGGCGCGGTTCGCCCTGTTCGACGATCTCCGCGCCTACGAGGGCCCGGGCGAAGACGGCGCTCGAGCCGTCCGTCGCCGGCGGCTCAGGGCCGTCTATCTCGACCAGTAGGTTGTCGATGCCCAGGCCGGTGGCCGCGGCGCATAAGTGTTCGACGGTATAGACCGTTACGCCGTTCTCCGTTAACGTCGTCCCCCGGCTCGCGCCGGTAACGTTCTCGACCCGGGCACGGACGCGGGCCCGGCCGTCGAGGTCGACCCGCTCGAAAACGACCCCCGTGTTCGGCGGCGCGGCCTTAAACGTCACGCGCGCCGGCTCGCCGGTATGGAGGCCGACGCCCTCGAGCGACACCTCTGTAGCGATGGTCCTTTGCTTCTCCTCGGTCAATATAGTCACCCGCCGGCGGCCTTAATCCTTACCCCTCTTCAACTCGGCTACTTCTTCCTCGAGTTCTTTCACGCGCTTGAAATACTTTTCCAGAAGGGCGATGCGGCCTTCGCGTCTCTTGACATCCTTCAAGGGGCGGGCCGGCCGGCCGAAAACGGTCTCGCCTTCACGGATAGACTTGGTAACGCCGCTCTGCGCCGCCAGGACCGCGCCGTTCCCTATTTCGATGTGGGGAACGATACCCACCTGGCCGCCCAAAACGCAGAATTCCCCCAACACCGTCGACCCCGCTATCCCGGTTTGGGCCGCTATTAAAGTCCCTTCGCCGATCTTCACGTTGTGGGCGATTTGGACGAGATTATCGAGCTTGGAACCGCGGCCTATCCGGGTCTCGCCCATCGTCGCCCGGTCGATGGTGCAGTTGGCGCCTATCTCGACGTCGTCCTCGATTACGACGACGCCGATTTGCGGAATCTTGTGGTGGACCTTCGCTTCGGTCGCAAAACCGAACCCGTCCGAACCGACTACCGTACCCGAGTGGATAATACAACGGTCGCCGATAATGACCCGCTCTCGGACCGTCACGTTCGGGTAAATTGAACAATCGACACCTAAGGTCGCGCCGCGACCTACGTAGGTCCCGGCACCCAACGTCGTGCGGTCGCCTATTACCGCATCCTCCCGAACGGTCGCGAAAGGGCCCACGGCCACGCCTTCGCCGATACTCGCCTTTTCGTGGATATACACAAGCTCCGATATCCCCTCCGGAACCTCCGCGGGGGGCGCGAACATCACGAGGATTTTAGCGAAGGCCGCGTACGGGTTCGGCGTCTTTATCAACGTCAAAGTCCCCGCTTCGGTCCCGGGCGCGACGACCACGGCCCCCGCCCGGGTCGCCTTCAAAGCCCCCCTGTACCTGGGGTTGGCCACGAAGGTCACCTCGTCGGGGCCGGCCTCTTTTATGCCGTTAACGCCGCGTATCACGGCGGCGCCGTTACCCGCCACTTCGCCGGCCACCGCCGCCGCCAGTTCGTCAACCGTGTACTCCGGCATACTCGTTACCCCGGCGGGCGTTACTTACTAATGCCCGCCTCTTCGTTCAACTCGCTTATTACTTCTTCCGTAACGTCGCATTTTTCGTCGGCGTATAACAAAATCGCCGAATAATCGAAAACGACTTCGTAGTCCTTCTTCACGGCGTACGATTCGATTTTTTCGTAAACTTTTTTGTACACCGGCTCGAACGCGTCACGTTCGATACGCTTATACTTCGCCAGCGCCGAGTTGCGAAAATCGAGGGCTTCTTCGTACGTAGTCTTATACGTGTCGACGGTCTCCGCCTTGGCCTCGGGGGTCAACGGGCCGTCCAATTTCTCCTCCAAGGCCTTCAAATTCTCCTGATATTCGTCCATCTTGGCGGCGTCCTCGACGCGAGCTTCGTCTATCTTCTTTGTGGCCTCCTCCCGTACCTCTTTGAACAGAACGTATTCGTCCACCACCCGCTCCATATTGACGTACGCGTACTTAAAAACCTTTTCCTCTTCGGCCGCGTATAAAACAACCGGTACGGCCAACGCCGCAACCAGCGTCAAAAGCAAAAACCGTTTTAACCGCATCTCGTCCACTCCTCGCGGGATTCGAAGCCGCGAATAATTTAATCCTCGCGGCCTCGTTTCCCGAGCCAGGCTTCCAAGCCCACGATCGATAAGTAAAAATCGAACATCTCTTCTCTCAACTCCCCCGGCGGGGAGTCGCCCCGGCGGCTATACTCTAACGTAGCATCGAGCCTACTATTTTCGTTGTTCATAAACAGGTATCCCGCACCCACCGATACGCCCGTCTTGGCGAAACGGCCGCGCTCGGTCGAATACCAGGGGACGTACGACACGCCGGCACGATAAGGCATCCGCCACAAGAAGAAAGCCTTCCGCGACGTCGCCAATCGGCCTTCGGCGCCGGCGTGAAACTCGAACGTATCGCGGTAGCCCGAACCTTCGCCGTCGACGGCGAACCGCGACCACGCCGTGTAGCGCACGTCCGCGGCGATGCGGCCCCGCGGGCCTACGACGTACGCCGCCCCTAATCCGGCCGACCACGGCATCGCGAACCGGTGGTCTTCCTCGTACAACGTAGCGTACTCCGTAGATACCGTCTCGTGCACGCGATGGGTATTCAAGATTTCGAGCGCCCCCCCCACCGACACCTTGTCCGATATTAAATAACCCGCCCCAAACGTCCCCTTTACGCCTTTATAGGCCGCCTCCAGGTTCTCCTCTATTCGCGAATAACCCTTCTCTTTAAATTCTTTGGTATAAATTTCCCTGGGCGCGCCGAAATCGTAGCCGGCACTGCCGCCCACGAACCACCGTTCGCCGACGCGGCCGGCCAGGCCGGCCGAAAAGGTATAGACGGACCCGACGCCCCTAAGACGACTTACCCCCACCACGACACCCTCGTACTCGAGCGGCCTCGTCAACTCGTAATTCTGGTTGAGCTCCTGCCGCAAGGCGAACGAAAGCGCGAGCGATTTCGACACCGGTATCGCCAGCTCCGCCCGCGGGACGTCGTACGTGATCTCGACGCTTCTCCCGGCGGGCGTCTCGTACGAGTTGTATCCCCGGTACAGCGTAACGCTAAAAACCGCGCGTTCGTACGAAGCCGGTACCGCCGCGTTAGCGCCGTTGACGTTCGAACCGTCGAACAGGCCGAGCACGGCGCCGCCCATCGCGAGCCCCCGAGCGTCCGCATCCGTGCCCGGCTCGCCCGGCGTCCCGGCGGCGAGAATCGTATTGGCGAACCCCGACCCTCCGCCGGCGGCCAGCGCCGTCGCCACACATATCGCTAAATAACGTATTCCGCGTTCCACGCAAGCTACCCTCATGACGCCGGCGAAACGTACCACGGGTCGGGCGGCAGTGTATACTCTATCTCCAAATACGGCCTAATGGCCGGGTCGCTATTGTCCTTGGCGGCGAACCGCGGGAAAGTCTGTGCCGCGCTCTCGTCGGGCGATTTTATTATAAGGCCGTAGTCGGGGTACTTACCGGATATCCACTCCTGGACGAGCGGGTTTATATATAGGTCCACGTACCCCGGCGCCTCGCTCTTGAACTCGTGACTGATATATGCGACGTTGTCGTGAAACTTTTGGAGCTCGAGCACGTCCTGCTTCGCGCCTTCCTGGAACCCGACCGTCAAGCGGTATACGGCGATATAAACGCGTTCGTCCCTGGCGGCGGGTTGATAAAAGAGACGAAGCCGCGCCCGCGCCACCGACGCCGTAACCGGGATGCCCGTCGCCCCCGGCGAAAGGTCGAAATATAGAAGTACGCGGCGGCCGTAGCCGTTAAAAGAGCCGAAATCCAAAAACGGGTCGTAACCGTGGACCTCGCCCCCGCCGAACTCGCCGCCGTATTCCGTTATGAAGCATTCCTTCTCCGGTACGACTAAATGGTACGCCTTCTCGCCCTCGCCGTTGACATAAATTACCTCGAGGCGAGGGGTGTTGGCTTTATCGAATTGTTTCGTCGAATAGAACTCCTTTATGCCCGCGCCGGAGGCCTCTTCCTCGTCGCGCAATTTTAAAAGGAGGCCGTAATTACGGTGCGGGTTGGCGAGCCACTCTAAAGCCAAGGCGGTAATGTCGAGGTCTACGCGCCGGCGTTGGTACGAGGGCCGGCCGACGACCACGTCCGCTACCGCCGGTCCGTAATCGCCCCCCTCGACGGTCCAGTTCTCTTTCCGGGTCGCGCGCCACCACGTCGCGCGGTCCTCGTCGAAGTCCCGGCGGAGCGGCCGTGCCTCGATCGTTACTTCGCTTTGCGCGTAAATATCGTCGTTCAAGCCGTCCGAAACGCGGAGATAAGGCAAGTTTAAAAATACGGCGCGTATTTTACTTAGGGGAACCTCTTTCGGAACGTCGCCGACTTCGAACCGCAGCAGCGCGCGGTTCCGAAAGCGGTTAGGCTCGCCGTAACTCCCGACCGCCAAACGATAGTGCCGGCCGGTGGGTACGAAGACGTCGTAGAAAGTATCGCGCCACCCCACGTCGGCGGGATATAGCGTTACTTTCTTTACCGGCCTTTCCGGCCCTTGGAACCCGACCGGGTCGCCGGTGGGAGCGCCACACGACAACGTCGCGAGCATGCCCACCGCCAGAAACAGGCGGCGCGAAATCGAACTACCCTTCGTCATAGGGAATATACCAAAGGCCGCGTCCTGCGGCGCGACGGATTAAAAACTATCATAATTCGGGAGCGAGTGTCAACGCCGAAAAACCGGTATAAGGCGCCCGCCCATTACAGCGCTACGGCCTGGTAGTTAAAAACCGGGGCTTTCCCGGCAGCTGCTTGCGAACGAATCCGGAGCCCGGCCCAGCCGCGCGGTACGCCCCCGCCCGCGGCTAGGTTCCGATTTTATCAATCAATCCTTGTTTTAGGACACGCGTTTCAACTTCCCGCAGAGCGCTTTCCCGTCGATACCTAAATTCCCGCGGCTTTCGCCCTATCGCCGTCGACGCTCTCCGACGCCTTCCGGATATGTTGAGCTTCGAATCCGGCCGGCGCCCGTCGGAGGTTCCGGCCGCCCCGCACCGAGGGTCTTAAAATGACGGTTGGTTTCGGTCGACCCCGCAGAATACCTTCTCGCGAGGAATCGGGCTAACGGTACGGCGGCGTCTCCCCGGGACACTCAACCGCGATGAAGGCCGCGGCCCTTATCTTAAGAGGCGCCGTTACTAATTTCATCCCGCCCTACGCCCTTTAACCCACCGCTACGGCGTCGCGCCGACCTCCTCCGGCAAGTCGGCCGTAAGCACCGCGGCGATGCGCTCAAGCCCCCAATCTATTTCATCTTTGGCTATCACGAGCGGCGGCGCGAGGCGTATTACGGTATCGTGGGTTTCTTTGGCCAACAAGCCGAGCCGCATTAAGGCCTCGCAGAACCGGCGCGCGCCGCCGGCCTCCTCTTTCAATACGACCCCGGCCCACAGGCCCCTACCTCGTACGAAGTCGACGTTGCGGCTATCTATCGAACGCAGCTCGTCGAGGAGGTACGCGCCCAATTCGGCGGCGCGACCGCAAAGGTCTTCGTCCACGATCACCCGCAGCGCTTCGCGCGCTACGGCGCAGCCCAGCGGGTTGCCGCCGAAAGTGGAGCCGTGGTCGCCGGGTTCGAAGACGTCCATCACCCGCGCGTCGCTCAGTACGGCCGAGACCGGGTACATTCCGCCCGAGAGCGCCTTGCCCAAAACGACCGCGTCCGGCCGTACGTCCTCGTGCTCACAACACAGCATCTTGCCGGTTCGGCCCAGGCCGCTTTGTATCTCGTCCGCGACCAGGAGGACGTCGTTCGCAGCACAAATTTCGCGCGCCGCGGCCAGATAGCCCTCGGGCGGCACGACGACCCCCCCCTCCCCCTGTAACGGTTCGACGAGAAACGCTACGGCGTTAGGCGTTATGGCATCCTCAAGCGCGGCCGCATCGCCGTACGGTATTAGTTTAAAACCCGGGGCGAAGGGCCCGAAGCCGTCGCGGTATTGGCGTTCGGAGGAAAAGCCGACTATGGTCGTCGTTCGACCGTGGAAGTTACCCTCGCAAGCGATTACCTCCGCCTTCCCCTCCGGCACCCCTTTTACCTTATAGCCCCATTTCCGCGCCGCTTTTATCGCCGTCTCGACGGCCTCCGCGCCCGAGTTCATCGGGAGCACCTTCTCGTAACCCAAAAGCTCGCAGATTTCTTTCTCGAACAGCGGTAGCTGGTCGTTGCGAAAGGCGCGCGACGTTAGCGTAAGGCGGGCCGCCTGTTCCCGCATAACCTTCACCAGCCGCGGGTGGCAATACCCCTGGTTGAGCGCCGAGTACGCCGCCAGGAAATCGAGGTATTTCTTACCGTCGACGTCGTAAACCCAAACGCCCTCGCCGCGTGCCAGCACGACGTCCAACGGCTTGTAGTTGCGGGCTCCCCATTTATCTTCGTACGATATCAGTTCCTTGGCGTTCACCATAATACGATGTTAACCTCCTCTAGGCGTCAACTTCCTTTAAATAGCCCGGCGAGAGGCGATGGGTGCCGCCTTCCCGTACCGTTATACCCTGCTCGTAGAAATAATCCAAAAGGGCCGTCGCGTGCTTACGCGACAGCTCCTGCATATCCTTGTACTCCGCGGCCCGTACGGTCTCGTGGTCGCGCAGGTATTTTATGATTTCTTCTTTCTTTTTTTCCACGAAGGCCGGGTCGGCGACGACCTTCTCGGGCAACATCACCAACACCCCGCGCGTCAGCGCGAACTTCAACATCGTCGCGCCCTCGGCGTAATCGGCGAGGTGCTGCTCGATATCCTCCCTGCCCCGCATGGGCGGCCCGCTACCCATGAAATCCTCTAAAGCCGCGAGCGCTTTTTTATGAGCCGGGGCGAGGGTGGGCGCCGCGCCCGGCAGCCGATAGCCGCCGCCGGACGCTTGAAGCTCGCCCTCAGCCGCGAGTTGCCCGAGCAACGCCCCACACCCTTCGGGCGAGAAGTCGTACCGTAATTTGGCGCGTATTTCGTCGCGCGATACCGCTTCCCGCAACGGGTCGCGCGCCAGCGAGTCCCTAACCGCTTTCACCGCAGCCTCTTTTATCGGCGCCGCGTCTTTGGCGGGAACGTACTCCGCGCCGAAGCGGGCCGCTACGCCTTTGTCGACCAGCGCCTCGAGCGAGCTGCGCAGCTCGTCTTCCGAGATATGCGCGACGGCGGCCGCCAACTCCGCGACGCGGTAGGCTCGCTTGGGGCCGCGCGGCCTCGTAAAAATCGCCCGCAGGAGCGCGGCCGAGTCCCCCGCCGCGGCCTCCAGCTTCCGGAGTTCGTCGACCACCCAAGGCTGTCGCCTGTGGGGCGTCGGAAACGGCTCGAGTATTCTGCCGCCCCCCAGGAGCCGCAGCGTCGACGGGTCCCTTATAACGAACGGTTCGTACCGGACGGCCACTACGGGTTCTTCGAGCACCACCTGGGCGTAATAACTCTCGCCGGATTCCGCGACGTCCACGTCCAACAACAGGAGCCGCCCCATGGCCTCGGCCGTCCCCTTATTAAAACGCACCCGCGCCCGATGGCGTACCGGGCCGGCGTCTACGTCCAATTTCAAATCCAGCCGACGTGTCGGCGTGAGGAGCCCCGGCGCGGCTATCTCATACCCCCGCCGGAGGTCGTCCTGGTCGACGCCGGCTACGTTCAACGCCGTCCGCATACCCGACGTCGCGACGTCGACGCCTTTATGTCGGCTCTGGACGCCCCGCACCCTAACGCGACGGCCTAACGGCTGAATCTCTACCTCGTCCCGGGTGCGGACTTCGCCCGAGGCCACCGTGCCGGCCACGACCGTACCGAAACCCCGCAGCGAGAAGACGCGGTCTATCGCCATCCGGAAAGCGCGCCCGGGCGGCCGCGGCGTTACCGTCGCCAACGCTTCTTTGAGCGCCGACCGGACGTCCTCGACGCCCTCACCCGTAACCGCAGAGGCCGCCACCGCCGGGGCCCCTTCCAAAAACGAACCGGCGAAAAATTTCGCCAGGTCATCCCGGACGAGCTCGAGCCAATCGTCGTCGACGAGGTCGGCCTTGGTTATGGCGACTACGCCTCTTGCGACGCCCAGGTGGCGAAGGATGGCGAGGTGTTCGCGCGTCTGCGGCATAACGCCCTCGTCGGCGGCGACGACGAACAGCGCCAGGTCGATGCCGGCGACGCCGGCGACCGCGGTCTTGATAAAGCGCTCGTGGCCCGGTACGTCGATGAATGTCGCGACGGCGCCGTCGCCGAAGTCGGCGTGGACGAAGCCGAGGTCGATGGTCATACCGCGTTCCTTCTCCTCGGGGAGGCGGTCGGGGTCCTCGCCGGTCAGCGCACGCACGAGGGCCGACTTGCCGTGGTCGACGTGGCCGGCGGTTCCGATGGTGTGGGCGCGCGTTTGTTCCGACTTCTCCGACATCGAGGTTGAGTTTAGCTTAAAGGGCGGCGGAAATCAACACCGGCGGAGTACAAACAACCCGGTTGATAAAGCGAAGTATTTTTAGTATCATTAAAAAAAACGTTAACGAAGTCTAGATCTCGGCGGTGCTCCTATGCGTTTCGCGATCGCGAGAGAGGTTTCGCTCATCAAACTAGTTGCGGCGTCATTATTAACCGTTATGGTCGCCCACCCCGGCCAGGCCCTCGGCGGTTCCGAAGTACTCGCTACCATCGACGGCGTACACGTAATTACCGCGGACGATTTGTCTTATTGTTACGAACGCCTCGGCGCGCCCCCGCCGCGAAGTAACGAAATCACAACGGCGTTAAACGACCTATTAGACACGATGATAACCGGTAAGGTGTTGACCCTCGAAGCCGCGGCGGCCGGATACGATCAAGACCGGTTTTACCTAACCCAAATCGAGAATCATCGCCGTTTTCTTCTGCGGAGTTACGTATGGCGGGAAATCGAAGACGGAATTGCCCCCGGCGAAGAGGAGGCAAAAGCGTTTTACGAAAAATGGCGTAAGCGCCGTTTGTATTCTTTCATAGAGACCGAAGACCGGGAAACCGCGGAAGAAGTCTACGCCGCTCTGGAAGCGGGCCGCCCGTGGGAGGAGTTATTGGCGGAATATACGACCTTCGAATATTACCGCCGGCCCGGAGGGGGGTGGGACCTACCGATGGAGTACGTAGGCGACGAGGCTTCCGAGGCGCTCTTCACCGTGAAGCAGCCCGGCGAATACACCGGCATCGTCGAGATCACGCCGGTCACGTGGCATATTTACCGGCTGGACAAGATCGTCCACGGCTCGGGCCAAAGCTACGAAGCAGCGCGGGCGGACGTCAAGCTCGTATTACGGAACGTCGAAGGCAAAAAACGCTACCTCGAGCTAACGCGTCAAGTGCGCGAGGTCGCGCCGATCCGACGCGACGAGGAGCTCTGGCAAGATATCTTAACGTCACCTCTGGAGGAACTCCCCGAGCGCCATTTCGGGAAGGATTCGGTAGTTTCGGAGGTAGGTGACCTTCCGGTATACTTCTACGATTTATTCACAATATTCGACCGGGTCGTCGCACTCCCCCCCGAAAAGATAAGCCGAATCCGGCTGGAAAAACCCGAACAATACGAACAACTCTGGTTGACGTTTTTAGAGGACCTCGAAAACGACGCCCTATTGGAATACCGAGCCGTACGGGAAGGGATCGACCGCACGCCGGAATTCGAACGTGAAATGACTCTCTACCCCGACGACCTGTTAATTGAAAAATTTTACCGGGGGGAATTCCTAGCCACGGTCCCCGCGCCCACCGAAGAGGAAATTCGCTTCTACTTCGAATCCCATAAAGAAGACTTCTTTACCGGCGAGAGCGTAAACGTATACCTCGTTGCTATGCCCGACGGCGCGAAATTAGAAGATTTTTACGCCGAGATAAAAGCCGGCGCGGACTTAGTCGTAACGGGGGAGGCCCGGTTACAAAGCCGCGCCGAGGCGGAGGCGCAGTTGGCCGAACCGCCGCCGCCGCTGCCCCCGGAAAAAGATGAGTGGCTCGGCGTCGTAACCGTAGCTAAAGACCCGCCCCCCGACGGCGAAACGGAATTAGCTGCCGAACTGAGGCCGCGCGTATACCCCTTCGAACAACTAAACGAGCTTAGCGAGGTCTTCCACCTGCAGGACGGGCGGGGGGCATTTTACAAACCGATCTACCACCAACCGGCAAAAGTACGAACGCTGGAGGAACCCGAGGTAACATACTATTGCCGAAAGAAGGTACAAGAAAATAAGATCGCCTCGCCCGAGGTTTCGGCCGCGGCGGAGGCGTGGCTCCAAGGCCTCCGTAACCGCCACGACGTCGTCGTATACGAAGACGTTCTAGCCACGACGGCAGAGAGGTTGAAACTCAGTACGTACTAGAGTTCCGAGCAATATGCTTAAAAAAGGAAAGCCCCCCGAGGGGGGCTTTCCTTGATGACCGTTGCGACGACCTTATCTGTAGATCGCCTTTACTTTTCCGATGCTCGCGGGGGCAACTGCCGTCGCCCCGCCGATGTCGATCTGTAGGCCCATCTTATAGGTTCCGCTGAAATTGTACCACGTCGCCCACGCCGTTTGCCCCCACGAGGAGGGTAAGCCGGGGCCGACCACTACCCCTTGGCCGTTGGTGGCCCACGTCGACCAGGTTTTGACGAGCGAGCCGGTGGCCATGTTAATTATGCACATCGGGTTGCTGGAGGTGAAGGCGTCCGCGACCATGAATCGGCCCGGCGCGCCGTCGGCTACCGTGGCGTAACCGCAGCCACCCATGCTGGACATGCTGGACGGCCACCCGCTGGCAGTCCAAGTGCCGGCAGAGGCGCCCGTCGTAGTATACCGGTACAACAGACCGCGGTTGGTGTAGCCGTTGGTGTAGTAATACTGGCCGTCCCACATTACGTTCATGGCGTACCCGGTAGCGGAGACCGGGAACGACAGGATTTGGCTGCCGTTGGAGGTGTTGATGATGCGGCACAAGTTCGAAGTCGCGTCGGCGATAGAAAGGTAGCCGGCGCCGAGGTGGGCATGGTCCTCGCCGCGCGGCACGAACCTGGCGGCGACAGGAAAACTAGCCAAGACGGACCCGTTAGTGGGGTCCCTACGGGTGAGAACGTTGTTCCCCGAGCTGGGGTACATCACGGCGTAGACATAGCTGGCGTCGCGGTGAACGCCGTAGGTATTGAAGGTGCTCGTCGTCGAGATCACGAACGAGTGGATGATCGAACCCACGGCCGGGTTGTCGATAGGGGGCACGTACCCACCTACGCCGGCGCTATCAGCGTCGTTCGTAACCCCGAACGCGCTGGTCACACCGAATACGGCCACGATTAATACTAGCTTCTTCATCGTACCCTCCTTATGCTGAACTTACGTTCGGTTAATTTCTTGACACGCTTATAGTATAAACGCGACCGCCATTTGTCAACCCTTTTTTGCCGCTAAATAACGGGCCGCGTTGCGGACCCCCTTGAGTAAGAATTAGCCGGGCGGAAGGTGCCCTGTAATCCGGGTTCTGTATCCCTCCTTGCGGAGGGACGGCGGCCATTCATCTGGGCCGGACGTTGCCGCCCGGCTCGAGCGGCCTACCCGCGGCGGCGCGCCCGAGGGCGCGTGACCCGGGCCGGTCCCGCCGCCTATTCGGCCTTGCTTCGGGTGGGGTTTGCCGTGCCGGCGTCGTTGCCGACGCCGCGGTGAGCTCTTACCTCACCTTTTCACCCTTGCCTGTGCCGCGCCCGGAGGCGGGCCATCGGCGGTATATTTTCTGTGGCACTTTCCGTCGCCTCGCGGCGCCCGGGTGTTACCCGGCACCCTGCCCGGTGAAGCCCGGAATTTCCTCGGCGCCCGCCCCGGCGTCGAACTCGCGAAGGAATTGTCGTAAGCCGTCGCGGCCCGCCGCCCCGCCGCAGATGAAATTTCGAGCGCAAAGAGAAATTAAAACGCCCCTCTTTAACGGGAGGGGCGTTCGGAAGGTGAAGTCCTTTCCGGTATTAACGGAACAGACCCTTTACGCGGCCGAGGCTCGTGGGGGCGACGCCCGGTATGGTCTTGATGGTGATGCGCGCGATCTCGCCCTGGTTGGCGTAGAGAGTGCCCGTCGTAGCGGTTTTGCTGAGAGCGTAGACGCGGCCCGGCTGGCCCGTTTGGGCGCGCCAGAAGTAATTCCCGCTTGCCCCCGTGGTGTGACCGCTCCAGGAAATCTCCATGAGGAGGTTGTCCGTATTATTGTACGTGAAGTTGGTCGGCGAGCACTGCGCGAACCACTGGTTCTGGGTGAGGCCCGCCGGGATCGTGTAGTTGCCGGTGAAGACGTTTACCGGCGTTTTGCCGTTGTAATTGGTCGTGTAGTTAGACGTAAGGGCGGTTAGGGCGCTGTGGCAGAGTAGCATATCGACGCTGTTAAAAGTGGTGGGGCCGGTGCCGGCGTAACTGCTCCACTGGAATTCGATTTTGGTAACGTCGCCGGATTCATTAATTTCGCTCTTGTACCACATGCACTGGAAGCGGATGGCCGTGTAGCTCGACCACCAGGGGAGCGTGTTGCCGGTATATTTGGTACCGCCGACGATGTGTTCGCCGGCGAACGCTACCGTAGAAGCCACAACGACTAACAACACGGCAGCTAAAGCTAATTTCTTCATCTTGCCCTCCTTTGCTGAACCTACGTTCGGTTAATTTCTTGACACGCTTATAGTATAAACGCGACCGCCATTTGTCAACCCCTTTTTTCGTCCGCTAAAAACCGTTAAAGCGTAACGTCGGGCCGCCGAGAAGGCGGAAGGTGCCCTGTAATCCGGGTTCTGTATCCCTCCTTGCGGAGGGACGGCGGCCATTCATCTGGGCCGGACGTCGCCGCCCGGCTCGAGCGGCCTACCCGCGACGGTGCGCCCGAGGGCGCGTGACCCGGGCCGGTCCCGCCGCCTATTCGGCCTTGCTTCGGGTGGGGTTTGCCGTGCCGACGTCGTTGCCGACGCCGCGGTGAGCTCTTACCTCGCCTTTTCACCCTTGCCTGTGCCGCGCCCGGAGGCGGGCCATCGGCGGTATGTTTTCTGTGGCACTTTCCGTCGCCTCGCGGCGCCCGGGTGTTACCCGGCACCCTGCCCGGTGAAGCCCGGAATTTCCTCGGCCTGCGCTCGAGGCGCGGCCGCGGCCGCCCGGGCACCTTCCACCTTATATTTATAACATATTTTTGCCGTTAATAAAATAGGCCGAGTACGATTTTCTGTCTTTCGGGTTAAAGATAAAAAACCATTTGCCGGAAGGAATTGGATATGTTATAATGCGTATCGAGAATTTTACACGGAAGGTTTGACGGGAAAATGAAAAAAGACATACATCCCGAATACGAGTTGGCCATCGTCCGTTGCGCGTGCGGCAACGAGGTCGAGATACGTACTACCAGGCCGGGCGTCAACGTCGAAATCTGCTCCAACTGCCACCCGTTCTACACCGGCAAGCAGAAACTCGTCGATACCGCGGGCCGCGTCGACCGCTTCCGCAAACGCTACGGCCTGACCGAAGACGGCTCCACCGCCGAGGCCATCGCGCGCGGCGAAAAACTACGTAAAGATAAGGAAGCGCGCGCTAAAACGAAAAAATACGCGGGAGCGAAGGCCGAAGCTAAACCGGCTAAACCTAAATCTAAAGCCAAGGCCGAACCGGCTAAAAAGCCGCCCGCCGAAGCCAAAGCTAAACCGGCCCGCACGAAGGCCGAACCCAAAGGCGAAGCCGGAGTGGCCGCTGAAAGCAAACCGAAAACCGCGGAACCGAAACCCGAGCCTAAAAAGGCCCAGGCGAAAGCTAAATCCGCCGCGAAGCCGCGTACCGCGACTAAAGCTAAACCGCCCCGCAGGAAGGCCGAACCCAAAGGCGAAGCCGGAGCGGCCGCTGAAAGCAAACCGAAAACCGCGGAAGTAGAAAAGAAAACCAAGGGCGAGCCGGCGGCCGAAGGCGAAACGAAACCCGCCGAGAAACCGCCCGCCGAAGCCAAAGCTAAACCGGCAACCGCGGAAGTAGAAAAGAAAACCGACGGCGAGCCGGCGGCCGAAGGCGAAACGAAACCCGCGGATTAAACCGGCGACGAAGCATGTAATAAGGACGGCCTTGAGGCCGTCCTTTTTTATTATACGGGTTTACCCCTACAACCCTATTTCATCCAGCTCGCCCCGGGCGCGGCGCATGTTCAATTTAGCGAGCGCGTAGTTGTGGAGCGATTGGTAATACCCCAGGCGGGCCTGCGTCAGCGCCGCCTGGGCGTCCAAAACCTCGAGATTGGACATCAAGCCCACGTCGTACCGCGCTTGCGCGATATCCAAACCCCGCTCCGCGAGCGTAACGTTCTCCTTTTGCGAACGCACCGTCGCCTCCGCCGTCTTCAAGCCGTCGTAGGTTCCCCTCACTTCTACGTCGATTCCTTCCGAGAGGCGAGCTTTACTTAGCTCCGTTTTATAAAGGTCGGCCCGGGCCTGGCGCACGCGCCCTCGGGTCGCGAAGCCGTCGAATATAGGCCACGAGACGGCCAGGTTCAGCATCGTCTGGTCGTTCCACTCGTCGACGAAATTCAACGTGAACCTGTCGGCGTACTCGGAGAAGGAAGCCGAAAAGTAGACCGACGGGTTATCGCCGGCCCGCGCTATCTTAACGTTGTTCTCCGCCAGCAGTCTCGTCAGCTCGAGCTGCGTCAACTCCGGCCTCCTTTCCCCGGCCACCGCCAGCGATTCCCCCAAATCGTATACCTCGAGCTCGTACGAAAGCCTATCCGTCAACGCGAGCTCGGTATCGGGCGGAAGGTTCAACAACGTCAACACGTAGCGTGCGGCCGCCATCCGTTGGTCCTGGGCTTGCCGTTGCGCCGTCTCCAGGTTGGTCAGCTCGACGCGGGCCCTGAGTACGTCGTATTCGGAAACGAGGCCCGCGTCGTACCGGTCCTCCGTCGCCTGGACGTGGCTGAGGGCGACGGCCACGCCGGTATCCGCGACGCCCACCGCTTCGTCCGCCAGCACGGCGTCGTAATACGCTTTGGTGGTATTGTAAACCGTATCCGAAAGCTTCTGGCGCAGTTGCTCGTGCGCCAGCGCGTAATACGATTTCGAAACGCGGTAGGCGGTCCACGCCCGGCCGCCCTGGTATAACGGTTGCGTGGCCGTAATCCCCACGTTCAAATTCTCGTCGTAGCCCGCGGAGAACTCGATGTCTTCCGGCGGGGAACCTTCGCCGAACGAATTCGCCTCGAGCAGCAGCGTCGGCAGGCCGAAGATCTTCGTAGCCGAAGCGTCGAGCGCCACTCGCGGGAACAACGCCGATTTAGCCTCGGTTATTTGCGCCGTCGCCTTCACGACGTCCTCCCGGGCGCCGAGGTAGTCTTCGTCCACCTCGAGTACCCGCTCGAGCGCGTCGGCGAGCGACAGCGTAACGGGAGCACCTTCGGCGAGGGCAACCGGCGCGGCGCAAGCGCCGAAAATCGCCAGCAATTTTAAAACTCTCATTACTCCTCCGGAGCGTCGGGCCGTAACGACCGTACGCCGTCCAGATAAATATCGCAGAGCATGTCGGCTCCGTCGGTAAGCTTCTTCGCGTTTCCGTACCGGAGCGTATACACGGAATAATAATGAACGACGCCGAGAAGTAAAAACCCCAGGAACCTCGCGTCGTATTCTTTAAACGAGCCGTCGTGGACGCCGGCCGAGAACTTCGCTCCCAAGAGGTCGCCCAGTTCGCCGATGCGCTTCATCACCGCGCCGCGGAACTTCTCCACTTCCTCCGGCTGACCGGCCTCGCGATACGCCATCGCCGCGCGGTAGAAATCAGCCCGCGATTCGAAAAATTCTAGGAAAACGCGGATAACCGCTCGAGCCGCGGCCGCAACGTCCCCCTCCCCCTCTAACGCTTCTTTCGCTTGCGCCAGAACTTCGTCGAACTCGTACTCGACCAGTTCGGCGAAGAGCTCGGCCTTGGAGTCGAAATAACTGTATAACGTGCCCTTCGCGAACTCCGCCTCGCGCGCCACCTCGTCGAGCGTGGCGCCCTCGTACCCCCGGGCGCCGAAGACCTTCCGGGCGGCCGCCAATATCTCGCGGCGCCGCGCCAACTTCTCACGCTCGCGGCGGCTTAATTTTTTATTATTTTCTTCCACCATAACAAAATAGACCGCCCGGTCAAATAATAAACTTTCCGGGCTGGTTACTGAACCAATCATAACACAAACCGCTTCGTAATGCAATAACGTACGGTATAAAAAACGCCGGCCTCACAGCCGGCGTTATCGTATCCGGAACGTTTTATTTTCGGTCCAGAATCTCTATAGCCGCCAACGGTTTCCCTTCTAAATACTTCAACGACGCGCCGCCTCCCGTCGAGATATGGCTCAGCCGTTCTGCGACGCCGAACTGCCGCGCGGCCTGGACCGTCTCGCCGCCGCCCGCGACCGTTACCGCGCCGGATTCCGCGATCGCCCGGGCGACCGCTTCCGTCCCGTCGGCGAAGGCCGCCACCTCGAAAACGCCCATCGGGCCGTTCCAGAAGATAGCGCCCGCGCCGACCGTACCCGCGGTGAACCGCTGGACCGTCTCGGAGCCGATGTCGACGCCCATATAACCTTCCGGGATAGAGGGGCAGTCCACGGCTCGAGCGGACGCCGGCTCGTCGGGCGCTTTCGCGATGACGTGGTCCCCCGGCAGTTCTACTTTATCGCCGGCCTCGGCCAAAACGTTCTTCGCGTCGGCGAGGAAGTCGTCCTCCACCAACGACGAACCGACGTTATAGCCCTGCGCCTTGAGAAAGGTATACGCCATGCCGCCGCCGATCAAGAAGTGGTCCACCGTGGCGAGCATATTGGTGACGACGGCGAGTTTCGTGCTGAGCTTCGCGCCCCCCAGTACGAACACCAGCGGCCGCGGCGGGTTTTTCAGCAACTGGTCGAAATATTGAATCTCCTTGGCCAGAAGGTACCCCGCGACCGCGGGCTTGACGACCTCGGCGACGCCGTAGTTCGACGCGTGTTTACGGTGGGCGGTCCCGAAGGCGTCGTCGACGAAGACGTCCGCGAGCGCCGCGAGCCCCTTGGCGAAGGACGGGTCGTTCTCGGTCTCGCCCGGCCGGAAGCGCGTATTCTCGAGCAAGAGGACGTCGCCGCGGGCCAGACGGTTCGCCGCCTCTTCCGCTTCCGCGCCGACGCACGTCTCGACGAACGCCACGTCCCGGCCTAACTTTTCGCTCAGCACCGCGGCGACGGGCCTCAGACTCAGCTCCGGCCTGACCTCGCCCTTGGGCCGGCCGAGGTGGGAACAGATTATCACCCGCGCGCCGTCGCCGATTAATTTCCTGACGGTAGGCAGCGTCGCGACGATGCGGGTCTCGTCCGCCACCCGGCCGTCCTTCAGCGGCACGTTCAGGTCCGCGCGCACCAGCACGCGCTTGCCGGCGACGTCGACGTCGTCTATCGTCTTCACGTCCATAACGTTCCTACCCCACCTTGGCGGCCAGGTCGACCAGCCGCGCGGAGTAACCCCACTCGTTGTCGTACCAGGCTATCACCTTGACGAGGCGTTTGTTTAAAACCTTCGTCAGCGCCGCGTCCACCGTCGCCGACGCGGAGGTGTGGTTATAATCTATCGAGACCAGCGGCTCGTCCGACACCTCGAGTATCCCCTTCATCGGCCCGGCCGCGGCGGCGCGCATGGCGTCGTTGACCGCGCCGGCGTCGCCGTCTTTTTCGACCACGACGGTCAAATCGACGAGCGAGACGTTGGGCGTCGGCACGCGGATGGCGAAGCCGTCCAGCTTCCCCTTGAGCTCGGGGATGACGTCGCCGATGGCCTTGGCGGCGCCCGTCGTCGTCGGTATCATCGAGACGGCCGCGGCCCGCGCCCGCCGGAGGTCTTTATGGGGGAAGTCGAGTATGCGCTGGTCGTTGGTGTAGGCGTGGATGGTGGTCATAATGCCGGACTCGACGCCGAAGTTATCCAGGAGGACCTTCGCCACCGGCGCCAGGCAGTTCGTAGTGCAGCTCGCGTTGGAGATGATGAAATGTTTATCCGGGTCGTAGTCGTCGCCGTTCACGCCCAGTACGACGGTCCAGTCCGGCTCCTTGGCCGGCGCGCTTATCAGCACGCGCTTGGCGCCGCCGGCGAGGTGCTTCGACGCGTTCTCGCGGTCGCGGAACTTCCCGGTGGACTCGATAACGATTTCGGCGCCTAGGTCCTTCCAGGGTAACTTCGCCGGGTCCTTCTCGGCCAACACTTTAAGGCGGTCGCCGTCGACGACGATGTCGTCCCCGTCTACGGCGACGTCGGCGTCGAAGCGGCCGTGGACCGAGTCGTACTTCAACAGGTGCGCCAGCGTCGCCGCGTCGGTGAGGTCGTTGACGGCGACGACGTCGAAGCCGCCGCGCTCGGCCATAATGCGGAAGACCTGCCGGCCTATCCGGCCGAAGCCGTTGATACCTACTTTAATCGCCATAATAAAACGCCTCCTTAAAATAAGGGGGGCTTGCGGATGATTGCGCGGGAATATAACAAAAAATGCGGGGAGCCGCAACGCGTAATTTCATTTCTCGGGTTTTCGGCCGGTGAAGATATAGAAGTTGCCGGCGCCCGCTATAAAGAAATCGCCGCGCTCCAATGCCGCCACCATGTCCCTTCCCCGCTCGCCCCATTTATCCCACAAGCGCTCGAACTCCTCCGCCTTCCCTCCGCCGGCGAGATAGTTTTCGAGGATTTCCTCTTTCCACTCCTCCCGCCGTTGGAAGTTTTCGACGATCATCTTCTTGAAGTGCTTTTGAACCCGCGTATCGTAGGGCGGAACGAGGAAATACACTTTTTCGTTTTGGCGGCCGTCGATATCGACGAGGCCGAGTCGATGCATCATCTCGGGAATGTGAGTCCCTACGGCCGAGTCGCCCAGGCCTCGCGCCTTGCGGCCGAAATACGACGTCCACCCCGCCCTCGCTTCCTCCAGGACGTCCTCGAATTCCAGCTTATAGGTAGAAACGTACGCATATCCTCCCGGCGAATTGTCCGGCTCGTTGCACACGACTACGCCCCCCGGCCGCACTACGCGCACCATCTCGGCCAGGCATCGTTCGGGTTCCGCCAAATGCATCAAAAGCGTCTGGCAGAACGCCACGTCCACCGCGCCGTCGGCCAGCGGAACCGCGTACGCACCGCCGCAGGCGAAGTCGAATACGCATCCGTTACTCTGTTCCGCCGCCCGCGCCCGCGCCTCCTCGAGCAAGGCGACTTCGCGGTCGACGCCGACGACGCGGCCGCCGGGAGAAATGAACGGCGCGTACGTCCGGCCGATATAACCGTAGCCGCAGCCGAGGTCGAGCATCGTCCCCCCGGCCTCGAAACCTATCCACGCCGCGAGCCGCTCGAGCTGTTCGGGCGTCCAAATGAACTTCCGCTGCTCCTCGATGATGCGGCGGTGTCGTTCGTCGGTCCAGTCTACCTTATGGCCTGCCATTTACCCGGCTTATCTGCGCTAGTTGAACCGCAGCGCGGCAACCAACTCGCGGCCCCGCGCCAACGCCCTCTCGCGCGAAAACGGCTTAAACGCGACCGACATCAACACGACGTTGTCGTAGCCCCGGCCGACGAAGACGAAATACTCGCCGTCGTACCGCCGGCGCTCGCGCGCCTCGGCCTTATACCGGTAACAACCCTCGACGCCCACGTCGGCCAGGTTCGCCTCGAGGGCCGACGGCGCTACGTACGCGAGCGGCGCCGCCTCCACCGCGGCCTTTCCCGCTATGCCCTCCGCGTACCCCCGGGCGTGCGCGAACAACAACTTCCTGTCGCCGCCGTACCAGAAACTCTCGCCCGGGACGTCCCCTTCGCGCCGGAGGCGGATTTGCGTGCGGCCGTCGGCGCTCTCCAGGAAATACTCGAAAAACGACGCCTCCTCCGGACGCCCTTCAGGTGTCTTAACTTCGTAGTCCGGCGGCAACGTGAGCTCCAGGCCGCGGCCGTAGAAATGGGCCGTTCCGTCTTCGTCGAACGACAACTCGTACGTCTCGTTGGCGGACGGCGTCTCCTCTTCGCGGCCGATTTTTCCGGCCTCGCGCCACGCGTCGCCGGCAATTTCGCGGCCCGCCTCCGACAGCGAAAACGCGGCCAGCAAACACGAGCCGATAAGGCACACGAAGAGAACGACGGCGACGCCGAGCCAAATCAGGAATTTTTTCACCCGCATATCGAAAACGTACCTTACAAACCGGCACCCGCGGCGGCCAAAGCTACCACGGCGCCGGCGCCCGCGTTACGTAAGACGGCCGCGCACTCGCGTACCGTCGCGCCGGTCGTTATGACGTCGTCGAGCAACAAAACCCCTTTCCCGGAAAAATCCTCGCGCGCGGCGAAAGCGCCGCGGACGTTCGTACGCCGCTCTTTGCCCGTGAGTTCCACTTGCGGCCTGGTATACTTCGTTCGCGCCAGGCCGCGCCGCCGGAACTCCAAACCCACGGCGGCCGCTACGAGGCTTCCGATTTCCTCGGCCTGATTGAAACGCCGCTCTCGTCGCCGCCGCGGGTGAAGGGGCACCGGGACCAAGGTATCCAGTTGGTAACGTTCTTTGAGCGCCGCCGCCAGCGGCCCAACCGCCTCCGCCAACAACGGCGCCATCCTCTTCTTGCCGCCGAACTTCAAAAGGCGCACCGCCTCGCCCGCCGGCCCGTCGTACGGGCGGGGCGCGAACCGCGGCCCGTCCCCGCCGCCCAACAGACACGCCTCCCGCCAATCACCGGGGAGCGGCGCCGTCATATCGTCCCGACACGTCGGGCATAAAAGCCGGGCGCGGCCGTCGAGTTCGGCGCCGCACGCCCGGCATCGCGACGGGAAGAGGACCGACTCGAGCCCGAGGACGATATCCCGCAGAAGGACCGCTAAAGCCCCTCCCACCGCCGACCCTTCCTATTTACCGGCGAGGTACGCGTCGACGCCGCGCGCGGCCTGTTTGCCGGCGCCCATGGCCGAGATGACGGTCGCGCCGCCGGTGACGATGTCGCCGCCGGCGAAGACGCCGGGGACGCTCGTCATCCCCGTTTCCTCGTCGACTTTTATGGTACCCCACTTCGTAAGCTCGAGCTCGGGCGTCGTCTCCGGGATGATGGGGTTGGGGTACGTCCCCACGGCCACGACTACCATGTCGCATTCGACCTCGAGCTGGGACCCCTCGCACCGCACGGGGCGACAGCGGCCGCTCTCGTCGGGCTCGCCCAACTCCATCCGGCAAAGCTCCATGCCGCGGACCCAGCCGTCGTCGGTACCCAGGACGCGGTCCGGCGCTACGAGGAAGTCGAACTGCACGCCCTCCTCCCGGGCATGGTGGATCTCCTCGTTACGCGCCGGCATCTCTTTCTCGCTGCGTCGGTAGTAAATAGTCGCCTTCTCGGCGCCCATCCGAAGCGCGGTGCGTACCGAATCCATCGCCGTGTTGCCGCCGCCGATAACGGCGACGTTCTTGCCGGCCCAAATCGGCGTGTCGTATTCCGGGAACTCGAAGGCCCGCATCAGATTGATACGCGTCAGCCACTCGTTGGCGGAATATACGCCGATCAGGTTCTCGCCGGGGACTTTCATCCACCGCGGCAGGCCGGCGCCGGTGCCGATGAACGCTGCTTCGAAGCCGAGCTCGCCTAACAACTCTTTTATTGTGAATACCTTACCAATAACCATGTTGCACTCGACCTTAACGCCCAGGCTCTTAACGTATTCGACTTCCTGGTCGAGGATGGCCTTCGGAAGGCGGAACTCCGGGATGCCGTACCGGAGGACGCCGCCCGTCGCGTGGAACGCCTCGTACAGCGTGACGCCGTAACCCATGCGCGCAAGGTCGCCCGCCGCCGTAAGGCCCGCCGGCCCCGAGCCCACTACCGCGACCTTCTTGCCCTTGGCGGCCGCTATTTCCGTGGGGGGCGCGACGTTATGTTCGTAGTCGTAGTCGGCGATGAAGCGCTCCAGGCGGCCTATCGCGACCGGCTCAAACTTCTTCGCGAGGACGCATACCTTCTCGCACTGGTCCTCCTGCGGGCATACCCGGCCGCAAACCGCGGGGAGATTATTGTACGCCTTCATAACCCGGATGGCCTCGGCGAAATCTTCGTTCGCGATGGCCTTTACGAAGGCCGGAATATCGATCTCTACAGGGCAACCACCTATACATACCGGCTTCTTACATTGCAAGCACCGCGCAGCCTCTTTGACCGCCGTCTCGACGTCGTATCCGTACGGCACTTCCTTGAAGTTGCGGGTGCGTTCGGCCGGCGGCTGTTCCGGCATAGGGAATTTCTCAGGTATGATTTTCTTCTTGGCAGGTTTTTCCTTGTTCCCGTTTCCGGCCATCACTTCGAACCTCGCTCCTTCTCGAAACGCTCGAGGGCTTGTTTTTCCTGGGGGACGTAACGGCACTGGCGTCCTCTCGCCTCTACCCAGTCAACGCCGTGCCCGTCGAAGACGGGCCCGTCCACGCACGTGAACTTCGTCTCGCCGCCCACCGTAACGCGGCACGAGCCGCACATTCCGGTCCCGTCCACCATAATCGTATCCAAACTAACCAACGTGGGCAGGTCGTGTTCGGCCGTAAGCTTGCATACCGCCTGCATCATCGGTATGGGCCCCACCGCCAGACAGGTATCGAATTTCCGCCCTTCTTCGAGCAGCAACTTAAGCTGGTCCGTTACGAAGCCGTACAGGCCGTACGAGCCGTCGTCCGTCGTCACGAAAACCTCGTCGCTGTGGGCCCGCATCTCCTCCTCGAGAATAACGAGGTCTTTGCGGCGCGCGCCGATGACGGACACGACGTAGTTGCCGCCGGCCTTGAGCGCCCGGACCTTCGGGTAAATGGGCGCAATACCGAGGCCGCCGCCCAGGCACGCCACGGTCCCCAATCGGCCCAGGTCCAAATGCCGGCCTAGCGGGCCGACGAAATCGGATATCTCGTCGCCCTCCCGGAACGTCGCCAGGTGGAACGTGGTCTTTCCGACCTTTTGGAATATGATGGTAACGGTCCCCGCGTCGCGGTCGAAATCGGCGATGGTGAGCGGGATCCTCTCGCCCTTGTCGTCCAACCGCAGGATAATAAATTGGCCCGGTTCGCATTTCCGGGCGATGTGGGGCGCCGCGACCACCATACGCACCGACTCCGACGTGATGTCGTCGCGAGCAAGAATCTTAAAACCCATCTGATACCTCTACTCCTTGAAATGAACGGTTATCCCGGCCGGGATTCAGGCCGACGGTTGCCCCTTCCGGGCCAGAGCCCGGTAGAAATCGTATCCGTACGACGCCGACGAAACTATTATCGCCGCCAAGACGAGCCACAACAGCAGCGTCGTGAGCCACCACGCCGCGGACAGCACGACGGCAACGCCGTAACAAACCATAAGCGCGGCCGCGGCCTTGCCCCAAAAATTCGCCGGTATGACGACGCGCCGGCGGGAAATCACGAGCGATGCCGAAATAATTATGGCTGCGTCGCGCGCCACCGCGGCGGCGAAGATCCACCACGGCACGCCGTACTTCAACGCCAGAATCAGGCCGACGCCGGCGATGGCCGCCTTGTCCACCACCGGGTCGAGCTTCTTGCCGAAGTCCGTTATTTGGCCCATCGCCCGGGCGACGAGGCCGTCTAAGATATCGGTCAAGGCCGCGGCGACCAGGAAGCCGGCCGCGACGCCGATAAATTCTTTACGCCACAGGAAATAAGCGCCGACCGCCGCCAGCGGCAGCCGCGCGAGCGTGAGCGCGTTCGGGACGTTCCAACGCGACGCCGCCGCGCTCACGGCGCTCCGAAGACGACGGCGATTTCGTACGCCGCCGAGGTTGGACTGTCCGAGCCGTGGACGGCGTTGCGTTCTATAGACTCGCCGTACTTACGCCGTATGGTGCCGGCGGCGGCCTGCGCCGGGTCCGTCGCGCCCATAAGCTCCCGCACCCGGGTAATAGCGGCGTCGCCGCCGAGGACCATCGCGACGACCGGCCCCGACGTAACGTACTCGACTAAGCTTCCGAAAAAAGGCTTGTCACGGTGCACGTCGTAGAAGGTTTCGGCCTTGGCGCGCTCGAAGTGCTGCAGCTCGAGCCGCTCGATAATAAAACCTTCGCGCTCCATAGCGGCGACGATTTCGCCTACCAGGCCGCGCGCCACCGCATCCGGCTTTACCATGAAGAGCGTCTTTTCCATACACCTCTCGCGTTATACAATATCGTAATCGGCCACCGCTTTTTCCCGGGCGGCCGCGGCTTTGCGGGCCGCCTTGAAACCTTCTTCCAAAGCTTTACGGTTCACGTCCAACGCCGCTTGGGGTATCCGCTGCTCGAGCGCCCGGGCCGCGGCCTTCTTCGAAACCACGCCTTTGAGTTCCACCAGCGCGCCCAACGCTACGACGTTGGCCACTATTTCCCGGCCCAACTTCTCCCTGGCGATATCGGTGAACGGGATGAGGTAGAAGTCGGGGAACGTCACCGTCGTGACGAACGTCGCGTCCGCTATAAGCGTACCGCCTTCCGCCAACGCCGAGGAGTACTTGTCGACCGAAAGCTGGTTCATGGCCACGAGGATGTCGAGGTGGTCGGGCTTGGGGAAGACGATGTCCTCGTCGGATATGATGACGTCCGACCGGCTGGCGCCGCCCCGAGCCTCCGCGCCGTAACTCTGCGTTTGGATGACTTTCTTTTTATCGTACACGGCGGCGGCGTCTGCGAGTATCAAACCCGCCGTCAGCAATCCCTGGCCGCCGTAGCCCGCAAATCTCACTACGACCATCATTTCCTCCCCGCGGCGAGGTCGGCTATCAACTTATCGTACAATTCGGTGAACTCCGGGTATTCGCGGTCGGCCAGGACACCCGTGAGCAATTTCCCTTCCAACTCCTCCGGTTTCATCTTGGCCACGGCCTTGACGTTCACCGTGTTATCGCGCTGCCAATATAACATCTCCACCGGCGATTTGAACTTGTTGAACCGGCCGTAATACGTCGGGCACTGCGATACGACCTCGACGAAGGCGAAGCCCTTCTTGCGTATCGCCTGCGCGACGAGTTTCTCGAGCTGGCGGGCGTAGTACACCGCGCCCCGCGCGACGAAGGCCGCGCCGGCGCCGGCGGTCAGGTCGCACAGGTCGAACGCCCGCTCGAAGTCGCCGTAGCGGGCGGTGGACGCGACCCTGCCCTGGGGCGTGGTCGGCGATGCCTGTCCCCCGGTCATGCCGTAGATGCTGTTGTTTATACAAACCACCGTCAGGTTAATATTCCGGCGGCAGGCGTGGATTAAATGATTCCCGCCGATGGCCGCGGCGTCGCCGTCGCCCGTTATAACGATTACCTCCAACTCGGGGCGAGCCAACTTGATTCCGGTGGCGAACGCGATGGGCCGGCCGTGCGTAGTATGCAGCGTGTTGAAGTCGACGTATATGGGCATACGGGAACTACACCCTATGCCCGAAACCATGACGACGCGGTCGCGGTCGAGCTCGCAGTCGGCGATGGCGCGGATTACGGCGCCCATGGTAGTACCGATGCCGCAGCCCGAGCACCAGATGTGCGGGAACTTTTTCTTCTGACGCAGGTACTCGTGCATCAGCTCCGAAGGGTTTAGTTCGCGGGCTGTCTCCACTAGGTTGTTCCTCCCGGCCGGGCGAGCTCGGCGATCACGTCCAGGATCTGGCGCGGCGTGATAGCCTCGCCGTCCACGCGGCTTATGGGCACCACCTGGGTGCGGCCGCATACCGCGCGTTCGAACTCGCGGACGAGCTGCCCCAGGTTCAACTCGGGCACGATGATGGCTTTCGCGGTATCCGCGACGCGCTGCATCAATTTAAAACAGAAAGGCCAGATCGTTTTTAAATTTACGAAACCGGCGCGGTAGCCCTGGGCGCGAGCCTGCAATACCGCGGCCTCGGCGGACCGCGCGCAAATGCCGTAGGCCGCCACGACCACCTCGGCGTCGGTCAAGTGTACTCGTTCTACCTGAATAATATCGAGCCGGAACCGGTCCATCTTGCGTTTGAGGTTGCGGATGGCGCGGTCGACTTCGGCCGGGACCGTAGTGGCGAAGCCCGCGCGGTCGTGCGTAAGGCCCGTAACGTGGAAGCGGAAGCCGGTGCCGAAGGGCGCGAGGGGCCCGACGTCGGTGGTGGAATCGTCGTACGGGTAGTACCACTCGGGCGGGACGTGGGGCGCCTCGCGGTCCACGACGTCGACCTTTTTGGGCAGCGTCACGTCTTCGCGCATGTGCGCCACGACTTCGTCGGGCAAGAGTATTACCGGCGTGCGGAACCGCTCGGCGAGGTTGATCGCCCGCACCGTCAATACGTAGCAATCGAGGACCGACGAAGGCGCCAACACTATGGCCGGGTGGTCGCCGTGGGTGCCCCACCGCGCCTGCATGACGTCGCCCTGGGAGGGATGAGTGGGCAGGCCGGTGCTCGGGCCGCCGCGCATCACGTTGACCACCAGGCACGGGACTTCCGTCATGTACGCGTAGCCGAGGTTCTCCTGCATAAGCGAGAAGCCGGGGCCGCTGGTGGCCGTCATCGCCTTCACGCCGGTGAGCGACGCGCCGATGACCGCGGCCAGCGAGCCGATCTCGTCCTCCATCTGAAGGAACTTCCCCCCCACCTTCGGAAGCTCCACCGACATTATCTCGGCTATTTCGGTGGAAGGCGTAATGGGGTAACCGGCGAAAAAGCGCACGCCGGCGTCGAGCGCTCCCCGGGTAATCGCTTCGTTGCCTTGCATCAAAACCATCTATATAAGTTTCACTTCCTTCGTCGCTTACGAATACGCCAAACGGGAAAGGCTTTATCTATGCTTGGCCCACTCGTCTTCGGTGCCGCGCTTGTGCGCTTCCTTCAGCTCCTCGTCGTGCAGCGGGTCCATGTACCACCCGATGGCGAAATCGGGGCACATTATCTCGCACGTGCCGCAGTTTATGCAGTCCTGCGGCCGCGCCAATATCGGCTTGCCGTCGGTGCCGGTATCGAAGACGTGCTTGGGGCACAGCGCGATGCATATGCCGCACGCTTTACACCACGCCTCGAAGTAACCGAGGTGTTTGCCGCTGACGTTTATTATCTCTTTAAGTGCCATATCGCAACCGGTCGGTTCCTTAAATTAGTTTGTCCAGCACTTCCTGATAGGGAGCCGGAATAACGGCGGTCGCGACCAACAGGCCGCGCCTGGCCGCTTCCGCGGCGCCCGCCGCCACCGCCGCGGCGACGGCCGCCGTCTCTCCCACCATAGTCGTAAAACCTTTGCCGCCGATGCCGGTCCCAAGCCTGACCTCGACCAGCGTGACCGGCGCCGCCTTCACCGCGGCGTCCGCGGCCAACAGCGAGGAGGCGAGAGAGAACGTCTCCACGACCCCCAACGCGGCGTTCTCGGGTACGACCACCGTCCCGGCCGCGGCCGCCATCACTTGCTCGTGGACGTTGGGGATTACGAGGTCATCGACGTAATGCCCCCGGCCCATTTCTCTGCCGGCGGCGACCGCCGATTTGACCGCCGCCACCGCGCCCGCGACGAGCCCTATGTATTTCCCGGAGCACGACGTCCGCGATGCCAAGAGCCGCACTTCGGCCTCCTTAACCATCGCGTCCACCGCCTCGATGCCGCGGGCGATAGACGAGAATTCTACCAAACCGATGGCCTCTTCGCGCGGCGCCAATTACTCGCCCTTCTCTCCCTCTCTCAAACTCTGTTTGTATTCCTTCGCCCGGTTCACCCATTCCTGTTGGTCCGGGTCGTCGCCCGCCATTTCTATGAATTTATCGTACGCCGCTATCGCTTCCTCGACTTTACCCAAGTCCTCGTACGCCAGCGCCATATTGTAGTAGCAATCCACGTAGTCCGGTTCCCGCTTGAGCGCTTTTTCGTATTCCTCGAGCGCGTCCTTCGGCTTGTCGAGATTACGGTACGCGTTCCCCAAATTGTAGCGCGTTACGGCGTCGTCGGGGTCGTGCTTCAGGGCGTCCTTATATTCCAACGCCGCTTTGTTGTAATCGCCCCGCCGGTAATGGACGCTCCCCAACTCGGTATGCGCCTGATGCAATTCCGGTTTCAACGTTAGCGCTTCGCGCAGCGCGTCTTCCGCTTCGTCCAAACGGCCGAGCCGCAACGCCATTCGGCCCAGGCCGTACAAAGCGTCCGGGTAATTACGGTAAATTTCGACCGCCTTGCGGTAGGCCTGGCTTGCCGAAACCCACGACCCCTCTTTTTCGAACCCGATGCCGTCAAGATAGAAAGTGTACGCTTCCTTGAACCTCGCGAGGTCTTCGGGGTCGATGTCCGCTTTCTCGAGCTCGGGTTTTTCGTAAGCCGCCGCGGCCGCGGCCAGCACGGCGATTAGCAGGGCCGTCTTCCTCCACATAGGAAACATCTCCTTAGCCACCGGCGCTTTACGCGGCCTGCGTACGGTCTATTATTACTCTATGTGCATCGGCCGCCGCCACCCGGCCCGTCACGCCGGCGTATACCGGCACGCCCGAATCATCGCCCGCCGGCGGCGCCGCGATTTTTTGCCCGGCCTCGACGCGGTCCCCTTCCTTCACGAGAACGGCCGGCGCGGGGGCGTAGGGCTGCGTAACGTCTAGTACGACGCGACGCGGCTCGGCTCGCAGCTCGCGTGCCGGCGCCGGCCGGTCGTACGCCGCCACGTCTATGCGCTTTTTCAAACGGCTCGCCGGTACGTTGCGGCCCGGGCGGTCCGCGTGGACCTCCCCCAGCCCCTCACCCTTCTCCGCGTCGCGAAGCCGGCCGCGAAGGTAGTTCTGCACCCGCCGCGGCGATATGGCCATCGGACACGCGTACAGCTCGCACAGGCCGCAACCGGTACACCCCGCGGCGTTCGCGAAGAACGAGGGCTCGGCCTCCTCCCCCCACGTAAAGAAGCGCCGCATCGAGAGGTGAGGCGTAACGTCGTAACCCAGAAGGTACCGCGGGCAAAGCTCCGTACAGTCGCGGCACTGCGTACAGGCGCTGCCGGCGACGGTCCTGACGTGCTCCAGCGGCAGGCGCGCCCGCCCGACGACGGGATGGTCCGTCGGCAAAACCATAATAAGGCCGGTCGTCAGCTTCGCACCGTATTGCTCGGCGTCTATCTCTTCCCCCATCATAGGGCCGCCGTCGAAGACGACGTAATCGGGCGCCGTCGCGCCCCCGGCCTCCTCTAGTAAAAAAGAGGCCGGCGTTCCCAGCGGTACTTCCGCGACGAAAGGTTCCGCTACCGCGCCGCCCACGGCCAGCCAGGTGGTCTCCGCGCGCTTACCGCGCGTCGCCCGGGCGACGTTGAGCACCGTCTCGGCGTTCGATACCACGACGCCGACGTCGGGCGGAACGCCCGCCGCCGGCACCCGCCGGCCGGTAACGTCGTACACCAGGACGGCCTCGTCGCCCGCGGGATAGGTCTCCGCGAGAGGATGGACCTTCACGCCGCCGTACAGGCCGGCGAGCTCGCGGGCGCGCGCTTCCTTGACCGCGAGTATTACTTCGCCCGCGCCGAGCTCGTCGCGGAGCGCCGCGGCGCCCACTACGATATCCGCGGCCCGGGCCTTCAGGATGGCTTCGTCTTTATGGGAAAGCGGCTCGCACTCCGCGCCGTTGATAATGAGAACGTCCGCCCCGCATTTATACTTCACGTGGGCGGGAAAGCCGGCGCCGCCCGCCCCCACTACGCCCGCTTCTCTTACCGTCTCGACGAGGCCCATCTCAAGTTTTAAGCCGGCACGTCCACCGAATCTACGACGCCCACGACGGCCGCCGAGACGGCCGCGGCGTCGTCGCCGACGGCGAGCCGCGCCGCCCGACCCACGGCCACTAAGACGCGATCGCCTACGCCCGCGTCCACGACGTCGGCGGCTACCCACAGCTCGGTCGTCCGTTTAAGGTCTCCGTCAAGCGGCCGTACGAGCAGCATTTTTAACGCGCGTACGCTCTCGACCTTTCGCGTCGCCCAAACGCTGCCTACAACTTCCGCGATACGCATCATATCATCGTTACCCCGATTGCGCAGCGACGTACGCATCGACGCGGGAGCCGCGGCCCGCGAATACCTTCTTCGGACGGCTATACATCGGCGGAATTTCCCGCCATTCGTTAATTATAACTTACTATGAACTTTTAAGCAACTCCGGGAAGTATTTCCGCACCGCGTCCCGGGCGTACGGCGTTAGAATCGCTCCGGATAACGACGGGACCGTCCCCGCGCGGTAGGCCTCGACTACGTCCTCTTCCGTTATCAACGGGCGCGTAGGCCGGCGCGAAGACGTGCCGCCCGCGGGCCTCGCCGTTGGCGCGCCTCCAACTACTATCGTCGCGACGTCGCCGGTGCGGGCGCTGCAGGCGTTGGCCTCGTCCCGGTCGACGTGGAGCTCGAGCGCGGCATTTTCGCCAACCCTTACCAAAACGTCGCCGAAGGTAACGCGCCGTCCCGGCGCGCCCACCGCGGCCGAGACGTTGCCGCCGTCGGCAAGGCCATAACGTTCGGCGTCGGCGGGCGCCGCGTGCAAATGGCGCCGCGCAACTACGCCTCCCTCCGGCAGGCGGACGACACTCGCCGGCCCGGCCAAAACGACGGCGAAGCGTTCGCCGGCGCGTACGTCGCCGCCCAGGCCGAGCGTTTCCAGGTCGCTATACAGCAGCTCCACCACCGTCTCCGGACGCGCGGGCCCTACGACGCGGACGTGGGGGATGGAAGCGCACGGCCCCACGACCGCGACGAACTGGTCGGCGCTGAATTGACCGGGCTGGACGAGAGGCGCACGTACGGAGAGTTCGGCGCCCGGGCCGAACAGCGTCGCCAGGTCCCCGGGCGTCAAGTGCACGTGGCGGCCCGAAACCCCCACGCGCGCCTCAAACGTTCGGACGGCGTCGGCCCGCAATCGAGCCAAAACCGCCGAAGTCGCCGCCCGGACCAAAGCCTCTTGACCGTCGGCGGCCATGGACGTTTACCTCGGGTTAAGCCTTCTTAGCCGGCCCGACTTCCTCCGGCAATATAAACTCCACGGCGTCGTCGGGACGAGGGATTACGTGAACCGAGACAAGCTCGCCGATCTTCGCGGCGGCCGCGGCGCCCGCTTCGGTCGCGGCCTTCACGGCCCCGGTTTCGCCCCGTACCATCACGCTCACCAGGCCGCCGCCGACGCGAACCTTATCCATAAGCCGCACGTTCGCGGCCTTCAACATCGCATCCGCGGCCTCGATCGCCGCCACTACGCCCCGGGTCTCGATCATCCCCAGCGCCATCTCCGTCCTAGTAGGCATCCTCGCTCCTTTCGCGTCGAGGTAAAGATAGGTTGCCCACGTTCACCGAATTATTAAGACCTCTTAATCCAGTATCTCGCGGAACTGCACCTTTCGAAACCATAAATAAAAAATCATCGTAAAACCCACTACGGCGTAAATCGTATAATATGCCATATAGGCCGTAAAATCGTAATACCTCGTAAAATCCTCGACGGCGTCTACGCCGAACCGCCGCGCGAGAGGGAAGAATAACAATCCCTGCATCCCCATATACGCCAAAATGCCGCCGACTATAAACCCCAAGCGCCGTCCCCAGTCGCGATAGGCCCAGATGCCGACGGCGGCCGCGACCAGAAACGGAGACCACAGCAGGTCGGTCAGGAGGGTCATCCCCGTCAACGCTTGAAATACGGGCGTCCCCTCCAGCGGCGTACGGTCCATTATTACAACGTCCCAGAATACCTTGAACTGATAACCGAATACGAAAACCGCGCCCACCACGAAAAGGATTAGGCAGAAAATATGCAAATCCAGCGGCCGCCGCCGAAACGCGTTGACCAAACGCCGAACCGCGAGGACCACTTAGCTTCCCCCCCGCTCCAACTCGCGCAGGACTTCTTCGACCACGCGCTCGACAAGGTTCGGGTCGGCGGCCGCGGCGGGTTTGCCCGCGCTCTGCGCCGCGCCGGGAGAGGTTAACCCGTTCGGTTCGATTCCCTCCCGGGGTCGGCCGGAAGCCACCCTCTTTATATGCAGCAGGTGCATCGGCGTGATGTTGTCGGACGTGATGTTGCCGCCGAGGGTCCCGCAGCCCAGCGTCAGCGCGGGCGCCAGGTTGGTAGTCAAGCCTATAGCGCCCTGCGAAGCGGGCGTGTTGACGACGACGCGGAACACCGGCTTGCGGAGGCCGAACTCGCGGATGACCTGCTCGTCCCGCGCGTGGACGGCCAGCGTATGGCCCATGCCGCCGTTGGCCAGGATATCCAGGCAGCGCTCGCACCCCTTCACCCAATCCGGGACGTCGTACCACGCGAGCACGGGCGAAATTTTTTCCCAGGAGAACGGCACGTCGCGGCCCACGCGGTCCTCGAAACCTATAAGAATCTTCGCGTCGGCCGGCACGTCCAACCCCGCCATCGCGGCGACGCGCGCCGCCGGTTGCCCCACGACGGCGTTGTTGAGCTTGCCGTTGTCGTCGAGCACCGCGGCGACCGCGTCCTTCTGTTCGTCGGTAAGGAAGACGCACCCGGCGCGTTCGAACTCCCGGACCGCGGCCGAGCGGGCCGGCGCGTCGCACACCACCGCTTGCTCCGACGAGCAGATCACGCCGTTGTCGAAGGTCTTCGACTCGACGATGCACGACACGGCGTGCGCGACGTCGGCGCTGCGGTCGACGTACGCCGGTACGTTACCCGGGCCGACGCCGTACGCGGGCTTCCCGGAAGAATAGGCCGCCCGCACCATAGCCATCCCGCCGGTCGCGAGTATTAAGTCCACGTCGGGATGGCTCATTATCTCGCGCGCGGCTTCGGCCGTGGGTTGGGTCAAACAACCTATGACACCCTCCGGCGCGCCGGCCGAAACCGCGGCCTGGGCCATCAAGCGCGCCGCCTCCAGCGAGCACTCGAGCGCCCCCGGGTGCGGCGAGAAGACCACGGCGTTGCGGGCTTTCAGCGAGATAAGGGCCTTATAGATAATGGTGGAAGTGGGATTCGTGACGGGCGTTACGCCGGCTATAAGGCCGACGGGAACCGCGATTTCGACGATACCTCGGGCGGGGTCCTCGGCGATTACGTCGCAGGTCTTTAAATCTTTAATGTATCGGTAAACGTCGCGCGCGGCGAAGAGGTTTTTTAAAGTTTTATGCTCGACGACGCCGAAGCCGGTTTCCGCCGCGGCCCGGCGCGCGAGCTCGTCGGCGGCACCCTCCGCGGCGCGGGCCATAGCCGCAACGATGCGGTCCGTCGCGGCCTGGTCGAAAGTGGCGAACGCCGCGGCCGCCCGCCGGCCGGCCCGGATTTTGTCGCGCGCCTCCTGAACCGATTCCAAGTCCCGGTCCACTTATTTCGCCTCGGCCGGCGCCCCTTTGCGATACTCCTCGCCCAAAGCCATATCGACGGCTTCCTCGTGGATGCGTTCCGGGTGGCGCTCGATGTCGGCGGCCGCTTCGAGGTCCGTACCTATACCGTTGGCCGTCTCCCGCCACAGAGCTATTTTCGCCCGGTCGCGCAGCGCTTCCATGCCGATGCCCACCGGCTTCAGGTAACCGCCCGCGTCGACGCGGTCCTCCAGCTTGACTATGACGTAGAAATTGGCGAGCTTGAAGGGCCCCGCGATTTCTCCCCTTTTCATCTTCGCGACGTCGGCGCGGTATGCCGGGCTCACGTCTTCCATACGACGGTAACCCATGCTCCCCGCCTCCAATTTCTCGGGCGTTACCGATTCGGTGCTCGCGATCTTTACGAAATCTTCGCCGCCCTCGAGGCGCTGCATAACTTTATCGGCGTCCTCCTTCGAATTTAAAAGGATACGCCGCAGCCAGACGCCGGTGGTCTTCGCGCGGTACTTCTCGTCTTTGTTCTCCTCGTACCACTTCAGCGCTTCCTCGTCGCTCACGTCGGCGTACTTTTCGTAGATGTTAATCTCCCAAAAGCGTTGGATAACCACGCCCTTGGCGCTGTTACGCAACCGCCACGCGCATACCGTTTCCTTATCAATTTCATCCTCGAGCGCCTGCTGGTATAGCAACTCGCTCCGTATCCACTCCTCCATCAGTTCTTCCTTCGTAAGATACGTGGGCATTTTAACCTTATGCTGGTCTTCGTCGAGGCGGTCGAGGTCGTCGGCCGTGAGGACCGCGTCCCCCACGCTAGCGACCGCTTCCGATTCGCCGGCCGGGGGCCCGCCCTTGCAAGCGACGAAGGCACATAGCGAAAACGCCAAGGCTGCCGAAACTACGATAACTTCTTTTCTCATAATTATTCCTTTACGCAACGCAACTCCGCTTCTCCGCGCGCGCTGCCGACGCCGGCGTAAGCCGGTTTCATACCCGTAGCTGCGGCCAGCGCCCGGGCGAATTCCGCCAAAACAACCGGCCTTCCTAAAAGTTCCGCCAGCGACGCCGTCCGCGTCTCGTCCCAAAGGCCCAGCCGGCGTAATATTTCGGGCGGAGCCGCCGCGGCGATCGAGCCGTGGTGGAGTACGGCATCCTTGTAACGCCGTTGGGCGCACCCGGCGACCTTCCGGCCGCAGACGTGGATGTCGTACGGCGCGAGGGAAGCGAAACACCGGTCGGCCCGCCCCGCCGGCGCGCCCCGCCATACGGAGGCAGCCACGCCCAATTCCCTAAGCGCCGCCGCGACCACGGCGACGATATCCTCGTAGTTATCGAAGCCCCGGCGCCGCTCGCGCACGACGCAGTACGTGAAATCCGCGCCGTGGGGCACGTAGCCGCCGCCGCTGAGCCGCGGAACCGCCGCCACGCCGTCCCAGTGCGGCGCCCGTTGGCCGCGGCCGTACGTCACCGCCGGCTCGAGCCACGCATACAACCGCCAACCGGGAGGCGCCTCGCCCGCGCGATACGCCGCCAGTAGCGCTTCGTCGCGGGCCATGTTCTCCGCCGCGCCGCCCGGGCCTTCTACCAACAGCTCGTAACGCCGCCAATCGGCCACGCGCCCTAGGGCTCCCCCTCCTCGGCCATCATTTGGGTCAGTATCGGGTTACGCGCCGCGCCCGCCTCGTCCAGGCGGCGCACCGGCGCCTTGAAAGGCGCGTCGGCGTACGCGTGCGCGTCGGCCGTCAGGTCGGCTACGATTTTCTCAAGCGCCGCGGCGAAGGCGTCCAGCGTCTCCTTCGTTTCGGTCTCGGTCGGCTCGACCATCAACGCCTCCGGGACCACGAGGGGGAAGTACGTCGTCGGCGGGTGGTAGCCGGCGTCGATCAACGCCTTGTCGATATCCCCCGCCGAACCGCGGCCGAACCTGGCTGACGACGCTACGAATTCGTGCATGCAAGGCGCGGTGCCGGCGACCTCGAGGAACTTCGCCACTTTCGCGCGGACGTAGTTCGCGTTCAGGACCGCGGCGCCGGAAGCGTCCCGCAGGCCGGCGGCGCCGAGGTGCCGTATGTACGCGTACGCCCTGACGAGGACGCCGAAGTTACCTACGAATGAACGGATTTGGCCTATGGAGTCCGCCGAGTCGTAGTCGAGCGCGTACTTGCCCCGCTTCTTTACGACGCGCGGCACCGGGAGGAAATCCGCGAGCCTTTTGCAAACGCCCACCGGACCGGCGCCCGGGCCGCCGCCGCCGTGAGGGGTCGAGAAGGTCTTATGAAGGTTGACGTGGCAAATGTCGAACCCCATATCGCCCGGACGGACGCGGCCTACGAGCGCGTTTAAGTTGGCGCCGTCGTAGTACAGCAGGCCGCCGGCGCCGTGTACGGCGTCCGCGACCTTCAAGATGTCGGGCTCGAATAACCCCAACGTATTGGGGTTGGTTATCATCATGCCGGCGACGCGCTCGTCCAGCTTCGCCTTGAGGTCGCCGAGGTCTATCACGCCGTCGTCGCTCGAGGCGACGGCGACGACGTCGAAGCCCGCCATCCGGGCCGAGGCCGGGTTGGTGCCGTGCGCGGAATCCGGTATGAGCATTACGTTGCGGCCGTCGTCACCCCGCTTGCGGTGGTACGCCCGCGTCAACAACATCCCCACCAATTCGCCGTGGGCGCCCGCCGCCGGCGCGAGCGTGAACGCGCTCATCCCGCATATCTCGACGAGGTAGCGCTCGAGATCGCAGGCGAGCTGCAGCGCGCCCTGCACGTCGCCGGCCGGCGCGTACGGGTGAAGCGCCGCGAACCCGGGAAGCAACGCGACATCCTCGTTCACCTTCGGGTTGTACTTCATCGTACACGAGCCGAGCGGATAGAAGCCGGTGTCGACGCCGAAGTTCATCGCGGCCAGCCGCGTGTAGTGCCGCACGACCTCCGGCTCCGCCACGTCGCGCATCGGCCCGAAATCGCGGCGTACGAATTCGTCCGGGTAAAACGCTCCGAGGTCGACCTCGGGGGTATCCGCCGCGCCGGCCTCGAAACCCCGGCCGGGCGGTATCTCGAATATATTTCGGTATTCGTAGTTCATGAGCTGCTCCGGGAAAGAACGGTTAAACCCAACGGCCGAAAACCGCCTGCGCGAACAGGCCGGCAAGCGGCGGCACGATTAACGTCGAAAGGAACCGCGCTATCGCGAGCTTGGGGCCCACAAGCCCCATCTCGAGCGGGAACCGGGCCACGGCCCAAAGCGACCACGCCGTCACGAACGCCACCACGGTCCCGACCGACGCCCCCGACTTGTACAACGACGCGACGATGGGAAACGATACGTACGGCCCGCCGGGCGTAAAAGCCCCGGCCACGGTGGCGATCATGATCCCCTTAAAACCGGCGCCGGCGCCGAGCCACTTCGCGACTACCTCCCGCGGCACCAGGACCTGGACCAGGCCCGCGATTGCGAAAGCGATAACCAAAAGCGGCAGCGTGGTCAGAAACGTCTTGCCGCCGAAGGTGAACCCCTTCTGCAGCGAGCCGCCGCCCCGCCATATCGCGACGCCGATTAGCGCCGCGAGGATTACCGCCATTACGATAGTAGCGGTTTTCATTTCACGAATATTACTTCCGCGCCCTTTCGGCGATTTAAACGGACGCGAGTACCTCGCACAACCGGTCGATATCTTCTTTCGTTTTCGTCTCCGTAACCGTTACGAGGAGGCAGTCGTCGTACTCCGGGTAGAAGCGGCCCAGCGGCAGGCCCGGGTCGACGCCTTTCTTCAGGCACGCCGCGCGGACCTCCTCCGCGGCCCTCGGACACCGGAGGACGAACTCGTTGAAGGCCGGCTCCTCGAAGACCATCTTGTAGGCCGCGAGTTCGGTCGTTTGATATTGGGCGTAAGCGCAATTCTGAACGTTCCCGCGCGCGAGGGCGGCGAGGCCGGTCCGTCCGACGACCGAGAGGTAAATCGTAAACGTCGTCGCCGCCAGCGCGTGGTTGGTGCAGATGTTGGACGTGGCCTTCTCGCGGCGTATATGCTGCTCGCGCGTTTGCAGCGTCAGGACGTACCCGGGCTTACCTTCCGCGTCCGTCGTCTTGCCGACGAGGCGGCCGGGCATCTGGCGTACGAACTCGCGGCGGGTGGCGAAGAAACCCACGCCCGGGCCGCCGAAAGACGGCGTTATGCCGAAGCTCTGCCCCTCCCCCACGACGACGTCGGCGCCGAACTTGCCGGGAGGCGACAACGCCGCCAGCGCCATCGGCTCCGCCACGGCCACGACGAGGAGCGCTCCCTCGCGATGGCAAATCTCGGCGATGTCCGCCAGTTTGGTTTCCACCAGCCCGAAGAAGTTCGGATACTGCATTATGAAGCAGGCGGCGTCGCCCAGCGAGCCGGTCAGGCGGTTGAGGTCCACCGTACCCCCCCGCGCGTACGGCGCGCAACAGGGCAGCGTCACGGCCTCGACGCCGGGGATGTTGGCCAGATACGTTTCGACGACGCGCCGGTACTCCGGGTGCAGGTTGGGGGCCAAAACCGCCTGCGGCCTTTCTTTCTTGAGCCGCAGGCACATAAGCGCCGCCTCCGCGGCCGCGGTCGCGCCGTCGTACATGGAGGCGTTGGCGACCTCCATACCGGTGAGGGCCGCGACGTACGTCTGGAATTCGAAAATAACCGCCAGCGTACCCTGGCTGACTTCGGGCTGGTACGGCGTGTACGCGGTGTAGAACTGACTCTGGCCGACGAGGTGTCGCACCGCCGCCGGGACGAAGTGGTCGTAGCAACCGGCGCCGAGGAACGAGTTTCGGTCGGTGCGGTTCGCGTCGGCGAGCGCTTCCATATGGCGCACGAGCGCCGGCTCGGTCAAAGGTTGGGGTAAATCGAAATCGACCCGCAACAGCTCGTCGGGCAACGGTTCGAAAAGGTCGTCGACGGCGCCGACGCCGACCTCTCCGAGCAT
>Ga0307377_10000784_pt1 | contig 41981 bp, 16 predicted proteins | sample TR3MG_FD_202535 | JGI IMG/M metagenome (GOLD analysis project Ga0307377, IMG submission 202535) | Soil microbial communities from Risofladan, Vaasa, Finland - TR-3 | ecosystem: Environmental > Terrestrial > Soil > Coastal area > Acid sulfate soil | place: Finland: Risofladan, Vaasa | collected...
GAATGCCAGAAGGCCGACGAAATACCGTCAGACCCATGGGACATGCACCTGGATGCGGTGATTACCGAGCGCAAGATTTATTGGGCGAAGAAAAAAGGGTAAACATGCGTTACTGGCTGATGAAATCAATTGGAAAACCGAAAATCGCCTGATTGCCCATTGTTCATTGGACTTGCACGGGTTTAGTCTTATTGCCATTTTGCTCGTTTGCTGTGTTTGGGTGGGACTCTGGGTGGGGATTTGCCATGGCTGTCCTTGAATGTCTTTAAACCTTGATTTCAAATTCAGCCCGACATATACTTCGAGCAACAATACCCGCCACGCCTCTGAACCATGCGCACCCCGGCGGGTTTTGGTTTTGAGTCGTCCCGCAAGGTTGCCTTGCGGCCCCGGTTGCCCGCGCGGCCGGGTTGATGTCACCCCGGTGGGCTTGACCCATCGGCCCCGGTGCCCTGCGGTGCCGGAGAGTATTCCCAGGAGGCTTGACCTCTTGGCCCCGGCCGCATACGCGGCCGGTTTTATTTTCAGGGGGCGAACTTGAATAACAAGAAGCGTGTGATGGCGTTTGTGGATGGATTCAACCTCTACCACGCGATTGACGATCTTGATATTAACCCCAAGACACACCGACCGCTCCACCAGAAACAGCACCTGAAATGGCTTGACCTTCACTCGTTGGCCTCGGCTTTTGTCCCGCCGTCGCGTGAAGAGGTGGTCGCTGTCCATTATTTCTCCGCTTTTGCGACATGGCTGCCGGACGCATACCAGCGGCATCTGGATTATGTTCGTGCCCTTGAATCGACTGGCACCCATGTGGTGATGGGCAATTTCAAGAAAAAATATCGCCAGTGCAACCAATGCAACACCCGCTGGGTTGGACACGAAGAAAAGGAAAGCGATGTCAATCTGGCGCTTTATCTGCTGGACATGGCTTATCAGGACGCTTACGACAAAGCCTTTCTGATAACCGCCGACACCGATCTCGTCCCGGCAATCAAGATGGTTCGCCAGCGCTTTCCGCAGAAGGAAGTCATTGCGCTGATTCCGAAAAGCCGTTTCCAGAATGCGATGGAGTTACGGCAAGCGTGCAACAGCGCAAGCCGGATAGAGGAACAGCACTTGGAGCGAAATTTGTTCCCAGCGACAATTTCATTGCCGGATGGCGCGACCATCATAAGGCCAGCCAAATACCAACCACCGAAACAGCACACTTGACCGCTCAGTCACGGCGCTTGCAATAAACCCCCGCAAGCCCCGCGCCATCGCTACACCGTACCCACCTGACAAAGCGCCGAAGGCATAAACCCGCCATCGGCTTGCCACCCTCGCCACGTTGGGCACGCTCCGATTCCGCCGCCGCGTCACCACTGCGCGCCTAGCGATAAAACCCCATCGCCAGGCGCTTGCGGTTCGCAGGCGGCTAGTGCGGTGGTGCCAGCCAGATCAGCGCTCGCGCACGGTTTGCGGTCTTGTCGCTACGCGGCATCAGGTTCGCTTCGCGAATCTGCACCGGCATAAAGCGCCGGAGCCACAACCCACGGCACCGGCAAAAGGCGCCGGAGCCTAAACCCTTTTGTCCGGCTGCGCCGGGCTGTTCACAGCCAGCGCCTCGGACGGAAACGGGCACTGGCGCGCAGTCGCTACGCGGTTCTCACCGGTTCGCTTCGCTGGTTTTGTCGGCTGCGCTGGCATCTGTGGCGGCTTGTAACATAACGGCGTCTTATGCGAAGCGAGCGCCGGGCATAAAGCCGCCCGCCCTGACGGGTTCGCATAAGAAGCCGTTATGTCTTGCGCCCTCTCGGGTAAAAACCGCCACCAGGCAAACCCATCGCCCCTTTATCCCCGGTGGGGTAAGGCAGCAAAACGGGGCTGGTGGTTCGCCGCCCCTTCGTTTTTTGCTGCGCGGTCGCGCTGCGGGGTGATTATTTCCACCCCAAAAGCAAACGGCCCTCGCGGGCCGTCTGGTTCTGCTTGGTGCCGTGGCGGTTTCAGTTCACCGCATCTTTCAACGCACTGGCCGGGCTGAATTTCCCGCCCTTGTTGCCGGTCTTGGATGGCCGAAAGCGCGGCACGCGGGCTGCGGCAATCCTGATCGTCGCGCCGGTCTGCGGGTTGCGCCCATTGCGGGCGGCGCGCTTGCCCACATAGAAACAGCCGAAGCCGGTCAATGACGCCATGTCGCCCCTTTTAAGCGCCACTTTCATAATGCCTTTGAATGCGTCCATTGCCCGCTTGGTTGCGCCTTCTGAAAGCTGAATGGCGGCGCTGACCTCCTTGCATAACTTGCTTTCGCTGAATGACGGCGCGCCGATAACGTGATGGTAGGCGGTATAGATCAGCGGCTGGCCGGTGCGCGGATTGCGCCCTGCCTTCTGCGCTGGCGCGCCTCGGGAAAAACTGCCCAGCCCGCGCAGCATGACGCGCTCGCCTGCATCTGAGTGCGTCTTGATGTGCGCTTCCAGCGCGTCCAGCACGCGCTTGGCATCGGCCTTGGTCACATCCGCCGAGCGGGAAATGGCGTCAATGGTTTCGGATTTGTTCATGGTGCGGCCTCCTGGCTTATTGATTCATGGAAAGCATATTTTAAATGCCCGATAAGCATGATGCAAGCCCAGCTAGAGGTTTATGCCGATTCTGCATACAATGCCGCAATGGCAACCGATCTTTTATCCCTCGGCAAACGCATCAAGGCGGAACGAGAAGCGCAGGGGCTCACCCAGCGCGATCTTTCGACGCGCGCTGATTTTGAACAGACTCGCCTTTCCAAGCTGGAAAGCGGCAAGTCTCACCCCGGCTTGGAAGCGCTGGAGCGGCTATGCAAAGCGCTCGGCAAAAGTCTTGCCTGGCTGCTGGAGCAAACGGAAACAGCCTCACCGCCTCAAGGAATGACCCCGGAAGCCGCCGAGCTGGCGCTCTTGTGGCAAACCCTGCCCGATGCCGACCGGGCGGCGGTGAGGCGCATTGTGGTGGCTTTGGGGCGACGGGATACGCTCAAGGATTGACCGGCGGTTTTGAGGGAGCCCCAAGGGGCGGATGGGCGCGGTGCAGGTGAGCGGGGAAGGAGCAGCGTAGCGCGACCCCGCGTAGCCTGACCCGCTGGGTGGGCGGGGAATCAAGAACAATATCCGGGCGGCAATTTAGCATAATGCAAATTATGCGGGCGCAAGCCGGACAGTGGCTTTTGGGCCATTGCGCATAATTTCGGCATTATGTTACTTTGCAGCCCGACAAGACCATTGCCCAACGTTGAGGCTGCACTGGGCTTTCAGGCTGCCACCGCGCTAGCCGTCTGCGAACCGCAAGGGCTTGATGGCTGTGCCGTGGGGTTTGGCGCAGCCATGAAGGCCGCAGTGGTGAAGCGGCGGCGGGAACGGAGCGGAACCAACGTGGCGAGAGAGGGAAGCCGATGGCGGGGTTATGCCTTCGGCGCTTTGTCCGGTTGCCACGGTGTAGCGATGGCGCGGGGCTTGCGGTTCTTCTTGCAAGCGCCGTGACTGAGCGGTCAGAGGCAGAGGCAATCCAACCTTAACTCCTAGGTGGTTTTCCGTCGGCGGCAGTTGTAAAGAAATCCTTGTCTACTGGCTCGGGCGCCAGTTCAAGGAAGGCCATTACGCCTTGCCTGCATTCGTTTTTTTGGATGCGCGGCAACATTGCGTTTGGTGTCCACTAATAACTTCGCATGTCATCGAGAAACTCCGACGCAGGCTCGACACTCGTCACCAACAGATGATCCCTCGCCCGAGTACAGGCGACATAGAGCAGGTGTCGCTCGGTGTCGTACACCTCTTGCAGATCAGCATCGTCGCCGACCGTCTCAATACGCTCCTGCAAGGGAATGATTTCATCGTCGCACGCCATCACGACCACTGCGCGGAATTCCAGCCCCTTGGCGAGGTGCATGGTACTGATAGAGACATGACCGCTGAGGGTCTCGACGTGTTCATCAAGTATCTTGTAGGGTATGCCCGCTGCCTCCACTGCTGCCTGCGCCCGTTCCAGTTGCGCTTCGGATCGAACGAATACGCCAAACTCGTGCGGTAGCACGCCCGTCTTGGCCTGCTCCACAATCCAGTTGCCGACGGTCTTGATTTCCTCACTCTCGTTCTTGAGGGTGTGAATTGTCGGTGGCGGGCCATTGAATATCGAAACGGTATCGCTGCGGTTCTCGCTATTGTCATCCACGTCGGTGACTGCGGGGCCGAGCAGGCGATCTGCCTGCGTGCGGATTTGGTGGGAGGTACGGTAATTGACGCGCAAGGTGCGAGAACGCCCCCGGATGTCCACGCCGAGAGCCTTCCAGGAGAAGGGCTGCTGGAAGATGCGTTGCCCGAGGTCACCGGCGAAAAAGAGCGCATTAGGCCGACCGCCACCCAAGGCGGCAAAGAATCTGAGGTGCGCAACGCTGATGTCCTGCGCCTCGTCCACGACCGCGAAGTCGAATACGATATTCTTGTTGGTGGAAAGTGCTGCTGCCAGGGCGGTGAAAAGCGCCGCGTGTGTGAGCAGCTTGCGTCCGTGCAAACCGGCGCGAACGCGCTCGAAGATCGACCATAAGACCACACGCTGCGCTTCCGGCAACCGGGTCTTTCTGCCGAGACGCACCACATCGCGATACGCATCCCAGTTTTCCAGTTGCCAGGCATCTACCACCTGCTCCCATTCCGTGAGGAGAAAATGCAGGCCAAATTTGTGACCGCCAACAGCAATCGCGGCCTCTTGCAGCAACTCGCGGACGATCTCTCGACTGGCAATCGTGGCCTGCCCGACGTGCGCCTTATAGAGCCGAAGGCCGATAGCGTTAAGTGAATGAACATCTATGCGCTCCGCCAAGCGTGGCTCATTACCCAACAGACGCTTCAGCTTGGTGTGCAGCGCGCTTGCCAGCGTGTCGGAGAAGGTCGTCAACAGGACACGGGCGTCGGGATGCGTGCGCGCCAGATAAGCAGCACGGTGCAATGCAACAATCGTCTTGCCGGTGCCAGCCGAGCCGGAAACTCGCGCCGGGCCGGTGTAGTCGCGCTCCACCCATTGCCGTTGTTCGGGGTGAAGAAATACAGTCCACTTTTCCCAGGGGAAATCAAGGGCGCGCTGCAACTCTTCCACATTGGTCATCACGCGGAAGCGGCGCTGTGCATCGGGATGATCGAATGGATTAGCTGTTGCCACCGGGGCCACTGGCACGCGGGGCTTGCCACCCGTCGCTAGTTCCAGCAGCGCCTCCGCCGCTTCGGCTGGCAGGTGGTCGCACAAGGCCAGCAGCGTGTCCTCAGTCGCGGTTTTGACATCGGCTAGCCACTCGGCGGGGATGCCGTAGCCGAGCAGCTCATCATCAGACCTGCCTGTGAAAAGTGGTTTCAATACGGGCGCAGGCTTTGGCGCGAGAGTTAGCTCCGCTTGCACATAAACCGGAACCACAATTTCCTGCACCGTCTCTCGTATCTCGACCAACTGCGCCGCACCGGTTTGCGGATGCGTTTCCAGCTTGCGCCGTTCCGCCCAGTCATACGCCTTGTCGTGGTGATCCACATAGCACAGCAACAGGCTGGCCTCTGTTTTGTGGACGATCAGGCGGATGTCGCTGCTCACCCGCACCGACCAGAAATTCTTGTCCCGAGCCTTATCCAGTTTATGGAAGCTCATGCCGGGATTAACCGGATTCATTTGCAAATCGAAGGCGGTGGTCTTGACCGACTTTTGCTCATCGCCGGAAAGTTTGGCGAGGCTGTCGGTAAAGGTGTCGGCGATGAGGAAGTCCAAGGTGAGGGTTACCGTTTGAATTCTGGTATTGCGCGGATCATGAAATCATCAAAGAGCGGAACAGTGAAGTCCATATCGCCATGCGCGGGGCTATAGATCATCCCTTTGTTGATTAGCTTGGCCCGGACAGGGCCGAGACTGGTCACTTTAACTTTCAGAATCTCAGCGATATCGCCGGTACGATGCGCACCCGGCCCAAGCTCTGCTATTGCGCGCAAAAAATTCTTTTCGCTTGGCGTCAGCCGATCAAAGCGTACGCGGAAAAAATTCTCGTCAAGGCGTGGAATAACTGCCTTCTTGGCGTCACGAACAACCTGCAAGGTAATCGTGCTTGTTGTTGCCAGGTTCCAAGCGACGTAGCCCCATTCCTGAAGAAAATAGGGATACCCCTTGGTTAGAAGAAAAACCTCATCCAACGCTGCATCCTCAAAAACAACTCCAGCTTCTTGCGCGGGTTCCTGCAATGCTTTTGCGGTGTCCGCTTGCGAAAGTGCGCCGATATTCGGAAAATTGAAAAGCCGCTCGGCATAAGACTTCGATTCGCCGGCCATACCGGGAAGGATAGGCAGGCCAGCGCCCAGCAATACCAGAGGCAGTTGGCGCTGCTGGATCTTGTGCATTGCCATGATCAGCGCACCCAGCTCCTTCTTGCTGAAGTATTGAATCTCGTCAATGAAGATAGCCACTGCGCTGTTGCGATCCTGTGCCGCTTCGCCGATAGCGACGAAGAGATTGGGCAAGTCGATTTCCAGGTCGCCGCTGTCTGCCGATCCCTTCTCAGGGTCGATGTCCAGCCCGATACTGACATCGCCTACCGTAACCTTGAGTGCGCCAACGAAACTACGAAGCACAGCCAGACCTCGCTTGACCTTGTCTCCGGCTCCGGCAATCCGGTCCAGCTCATACAAAAGGCTCCGCAAATACGGGGCAATCAGCATACCCAGTGCTTTGCCTTCATGCGCCTCGATAGCAATGGTGCGGTATCCATCGCTGTCCGCCATGCGTTTTATTTCGTTTAGCAGAACAGTTTTGCCTACCCCGCGCAAACCGGTCAACAGCATACTTTTTTCGGATTTTTTCTGTTTCACCCTGCCCAGCAGAATGCGCGCCTGTTCAAGGATGGGGTCTCGCCCCACCAATTCGGGAGGTGGCGAACCAGCACCGGGAGAAAAAGGATTTTTGATTGGGTCCATGGTCTAGTTATACCTGTTTATATCCATTTATACATGGAATTGATAATAAGTCAGTACAAATTCTTGCGCAAGCTCAGTGTTTGCTGTCTGCGGCAGTTGTTCGGAAAAACCGAACAACTGAATTTTCATCCAGTTCGCCATCCTCGAAGATGTGCTTGATGTGCTTGATGTGCTCGCTGATGGTGCCCTTGGCCTTGCCGAACAGGTCGGTCAACTGCTTCTGGCTCAGCCAAAGGGTCTCCGCCTCCAGCATCACGTCGATGCGGGTGGAACCGTCTTCGCTTTGGTAGATCAGGAATTGCTGGGGGGCGGTCATGGCGTACTTATGATGTGGTAATTGACAAGTTCAGGTCACTTTTTGACTACTGCCGCAGGAACTCTGCGCGTGTCCACAATGGTCTTCACGATAGCGGCTCGTTCCTCGCGTTGTGCAGCAACTAGATCACGAATCTCGCTTTGAAAAGCATTGATCTGTGCATCACTTTTCACCCCTGCCTCTTTGACATCAACGTAGCTCTGGTACGAGAAGAATGATGAAATGCCAAGACCGATTGCTGATACGAGCAAGCTGACGGCGGCAATCCATATCGCGTTTCTCGTCTGTCGCCCGGCAACCTTTGCGTTTTCGATGTAGTCGGTCTGCATACGCAATGCAGTATCGTTCATGCTACGGATAATTTGCGCTGCCTGAGCAGCCATCGGTCGCAAATCTTCGATCTGCCTGACAACGCTTTCAAGCATCTCATTCGTATCGTGAATGGGGTTCTTCGGGATATGAAGCTCCGGCATTCTGGAATTCAATACATCAAGTCTCGGCTCTGCGAAACTTGTGGCCGTATTTGGCAGATCAAGCGCGTACTTTTCAGTCGCGTCTCGAAATTGATCTAATGCCCCATGGTTGCGTTGCATCGCTTCCATCGCGGCACTGGCGGAAAATGGCTGGGATGCCAATTTAGCCATTTTCTCCCATTTGTCTTTCTCTTTCTCCTCGGCAAGCATCCGTTCTACTCCAGAATATCCACGGGCATACTTGTCAATCGTGTTCTGAAGCTGATTTGAAAGATCGAGATTGCGTTGCATCGCCTCCACCGTAGCACTGGCAAAAATCGACTTAGACACTGGTTCAATCATGTTCTCCCATTGTGTTTTTTGCTCGACCGCGTAATGACGGAATGCACGAACAAGAAACTCGCAAGCCGACTCATCAACCGACCTTTCAATGCCTCTACCTTTATGAGTCTTGAGAATATATCGGTTCTTCTGAATCAGCTTATCTGCGAATTCCTCCACTTCCGCATCCGTTACCGAACTCAGCTCTTCCGTCGTAAGTCTGGGAGCTTCAGTTTTATCGGCATCATCGGAGTCTCCATCGACGGGACGCCGCATCATCTCAGCAAACAGCCAACGCACAAAATCAATGTCCTGACCACCGGATACCCTCAGCTTCTTATTAGCTTGAATAAGATGGTCAGTATTTAGACAAAGGCAACGAACAGTGCCTAGCGATTTGAGTTCAAGACTGAATTTACACATACGGGCGAGATCGCGGATATCAAAGGCCATCTTGAATTACCCCACCTTAAAAACCTTCATCACCTCATCCCCCAGGTGGTTGATGACCTTCACCGCGATCCGCCCGGACTTGGGCTTCTCGAACGGGCGCGAGGTATCGCTGTTCAATGTCGCCCAAGCTTCCGGGTCGATCTCCGCCTTTAGCGTGGTCTTGAGCGCGCTGTAGGGGTCGTTGGCGCCGAGGAAGTAAGCGTGGCGGACGAAGAAGCTCTCTTCGTTGTAGTCGGTGTCGATGAACCAGCAGGCGATGCCGTCGGCACCATCGCTGATGACTTCGCCGGTTTGGGGTTTGAAGACATCCACGCCATTCACCTTCACGCGCACCTTGCCGTCGTCTTGCGGCAGCAAGGTTATATCCGGCTCGCCGAAGATGACGAAGAGGTTGCCCTTGCCGGTGTTCTTGAGATCAGCGGCCATGTGCAGGTCGGCGTTCATGCGCGCCTTGAGTACGGGGATGCGGCCCAGCTTGCTGAATTCGGTAGCGTGCGCCTCGTAGTTGAAGGCGCAGGCGATCAGCACATCGAAGCCAGCATCGCCACACTCGCGGGCGGCTTCCACCAGATCGCTGCGCTGCACGGTGCCAAACTCCGGGCCGATGAAGATACCGGCGCGTTTCTCGGTCTCGCCTTCCAGATAACGTCCTTCGGCACAGACCGAACCCTCGCCCGGCCACGGGGTGAGCGCGGTGAAGGTGATGCGGTCTTCCTTGTGCGCCTGCTGCACCCCGGCGGTCTTGAGGTTCTCCAGTACCATCTGCGGGAAAGTCTGCTTGGCGCTGTAGTCGGCGCGGTCTTGCTTGAGGGTGTCGATCAGCTCGTCGTTCTCATCCACACCGAGCATACGGTGCGGGCTGAGGCTCTCGACTGTGAAGGGGCCGGCGACGCGGACGCATTTTTTGTTTTCGTAGGGCTTATCGTAGAGATATTCGAATTCGGCCTTGGCTGCAATAGAAGCGTCGATTTCCTGCTGACGTGCAATGCGCGCCTGCCACCAATCGGCGTGCAGCTTCTTCGTGGTATCCGACCATGCTTTATCGGCTTCGCGTGGAATCTCCCACTCCTGCCAGGTCTTGTTGAGTGCGGCGTTCAGCTTGTCGCGCAACGGCTCCAGCTTCGCCTGCCACTGGTCCCAGATGACATCGATCTCCGCGTTGTTGGCAATGGACTTCAGCGTGATGTGCGGCACCCGCTCATAGACGAAGCCGTGGCGGATGTTCCCCTGCACAGGCTGCGAACTTGGCGCGGTGCGAGTGACTTCGGCCTCCTTGAGTTGGCCTTCGCAGGAATCTGCCAACAGGTAAAACGGATAGCGCGCACCCATGATGCGGCCACGTGCCAATGCTAACGCAACACGCGAGGTATCGATAGCAATCCATCGGCGACCCCATTGCTCTGCGACAAATGCGGAAGTGCCAGAACCACACGTTGGGTCCAGTACGATATCCCCAGGATCTGTGACCATATGGACACAACGTTCGATTACGCGCGTGTTGGTCTGAACGACATAGATCTTGGACTCTCCGAAGCCGCTGACACCTGTGTCCTGCCACAAATTGTTTAATGACCCAAGCGGGAAGTCATCGAGGTAACGAACCATCCGTAGAAGTCGTCCAACCTGTATAAGGCGATTTGCGCGCGCAAGGCGCATCAAGGACTCTTTTGGCGTGCCCCACCATCGAGCCCCCGGCTCGAATACTTGACCCCTGAATTCGAAGGCATATTTCGCCCCTGGCCCCGGTTTGGTTAGGTCAGGAATAGAAAACGTTCTTGAACCTGCCGCTTGCGAGGATGGATTCCCCGTCTCACTACGTGAACGCCGACGTCTTTCACCATTTGGCAGTTCTAAGTGATCAAATCTGTTAGTCGAATCCTCGGACTTTTCCTCCCAGAGAGGGCGGAATTTCACTGACGCCGTGTCCTTCGCATACCAGAGAATGTAGTCAAAAGTTGCGTCCAATCGGTCAGCAGCTCGCAGCCCAGAGGTTTTGACGAACGCAATAACTGATTGAAAATTATCTTCCCCGAAAACCTCATCCATCACTGTCCGAACACGATGAACGTTCTCATCGCTAATTTGCACGAAGATGGACCCCGAGTCCGTCAACAGGTCACGCGCCACCGTCAGCCTGTCGCGCAGATAGGTGAGATAAGAATGAATCCCGTCGCGCCAGGTGTCGCGGAAAGCTTTGACCTGCTCCGGCTCGCGCGTGATGTGGTCTGCCTTTCCATCCTTCACGTCACGGCTGGTGGTAGACCACTGAAAGTTGCTGTTGAATTTGATGCCGTAGGGTGGATCGAAGTAAATACACTGCACCTTGCCCCGCAGTCCCTCACGCTCGGCGAGGCTGGCCATGACCTGAAGCGAATCGCCGAGGATCATGCGGTTGGTCCAGTTCTGGTCGTGCTGGTAGAACTCGGTCTTGTCCGCTCCCTTGGGGATGCCGTTGAAATCGGCGAATAGATCGGCGGTAATTTGCCCGGCCTCGTGCTTTCGTTCTTTGCTGTCGCGCAACAGATCGTCGATCAGCGCCTTGGGGTGTACCTTCTCCTGGATGTAGAGCGGCGGGGCGTGAACCACGAGGTCGCTCCAGTCCTGCTCGTCCTTGCCGCGCCAGACAAGTTGCGGGTCAAGATCGGTATTGCGCGGGTAGCGAATCTGCTTCGGTTGTTGCTGTTCCGTATCCAGCACGGACTGAAACTCTGCCGTCGGGATGTTCTTGCGCTTCTCCTCATGAGTGAGCGTCTCGACGGTTTTGGAGGTGGGTTGCTTGGCCATGATTACTGTTTTCCTGTCGCCGGTTGTGCTGCGGCGGATTCGATCATTTTGTTGAATTCGCTTTCGACCTTGGCCTTGAATTCGGCCTCCATCTGGTACATCTCGGTGAACTCGGCAAATGCCCAGCGGCCATAGGTGCCGAGATGGTTCACGCCGGGCACCCAGTAGGTATCCATGGTGGATTTCTTCTCCACCGCGTCTTCGCGCCGGTAACCCTTGATCTCGACCACCAGATGCAGCAGGTCGTCGGGGCCATGTCCGTCATCCACCAGCACGATGAAGTCGGGCAGATACTTGCGCGTCTCGGAACCGAAGCGATACGGCACTTCCAGGCCGAGGCCGTGGTTCTTCACATAGGCGCGCACCATGGGGTGCGATTCCGCGACGCGGCAGAATTCTCCCTCCCAGTCGCTGTCGAGAACCACCCAGTTGATGTGGCACGATTTGGAACTGGTTTCCCAGCGGTCGGCCTTCGATGTGTTGAAGCGGACGTTCATCGTGGAGCCGGTGGGATTGTAGGGATCGAGCAGCGCCTTGATAGGCCGCTCGCCGAGGAATCTCCGGGTAATTGCGGCTGTGATCTTGTTGCAGGCCATGTCGGCCAGTTCCTGATACATAAGCTGCGCAGGATAGGTGCCGCCCTTGCAAACAAGGTATTGACGATTTTCGTCACCGTCCAGCCATTGTTTGGTAATCCGCTTTAGCTGGCCGAAGAGGTAGAGTTTTGGAGGCTCGCCGGGGTCGCGCCATTTCGTGTACAGCAGGCGTTGGGTCAGGTGGAAGAGCAACGTGGAAGGTCGCATGTCGCCGAGATGTTCGACGGTGAGGTTCACGCCTTCGCCGATGATGCCTTCATTGCGGTTTTCTGTTGGCCCGGTGATGTCTGGCGTGAGTTCCAGAACAGACTCATCGCTGAATTTGGCATCAAGCCGTTCATCCGGCAACTCGACACGATAGCCCTCAACGCGGGGGAACTGGATTTCAAGGGCGTTACGTTCAGGACGCATGGCCTTGACCTGCACCGTCTCGCGCGGTGGTTGGGGCGGGGCAATGACCGGCTTGGCGGTGAAGTCGAAGGGGATGCCGAAAACGTCGGCGTACTCGACGTTGAACAGCCCTTCCTCGTTCAGCTCGTAGGACTGGCGGCGCAATGCGCGACCGATGACCTGTTCGCACAGGAGCTGGGTGCCGAAGGCCCGAATGCCGAGGACGTGGGTGACGGTGTTGGCATCCCAGCCCTCAGTCAGCATCGATACCGAAACGACGCAGCGGATGGAGCCACCCAACTGGCCGGGTTTGCCGACAGTGTTCATTACTTCGCGGAGCAGTTCCTGGTCGGTGATGATGTCGCCGGAACGGGCATCGCCAGATCGCTCCACAATCTCACGGCGAAATTGCTCGATTTCATCTGCGGCCATGTCTCGAAAGTTGTCGTCAAGCGCGTCACCCGCTTCGAGCTGCTCGCTATCGATAAGGAGCGTGTTCGGGCGAGGGAGCGTGTTGCCAGTGGTGTCGTCGAAGTTGCGGAACAGGGGCAAGCGCCCGTTTTCCAGCGTGGTGGTGCCGTCTTCGTTCTTGCGATGGAAGCCGGAGACGAAGTCGTAAACCAGCTTGGAAATAGCTGTGTTCTGACAGACGATAATGAAACAGGGAGGGGTCTTGATGCCGTAATCTTCCCAACGTTTGAAGGTCTCTGCGTAGTGGCCATAGAGGGCTTGCAATGCTGTCTGCAAGCGGATGGGTAGCTTGAGCGGATCAAGGTCGTCGCTTTGTCCACGCCCTTTTTTTGGCATGTCTTTGCGGATGTGCTCCCACAGGTTGCGGAACACCGGCAATTCGTCGTCACCGGTGATGTTTTGTGCGACCGGAACGCGTGGCAGCTTGACGATGCCGCATTCGATGGCATCCATCAGCGAGAAGTCGCTCATCGTCCACGGGAACAGCGTGCCTTCAACGTAGCCCGAACCACTCAGGAAGAACGGTGTGGCGGATAAGTCCATGACGCGAGCCACGCCCAGTTTGCTGTTCACGGCTTCGAGGCCGGAAATCCACAGGCGTGCAGCCTCGTTGTCTTTCTTTGCCCTGGCTTTGGCGTCCTTCAACTCATCACCAGTGAGTTTGTCGCCTTTCTCGTCAGTAAATTCCAGGTCGCCTGCTGGTTTCTCCCGGTAGCAGTGGTGAGCCTCGTCGTTGATGACGAGAATATTCTTCATGCCCATCAAGTCAGGCATCACCCGCTGGAGCATCTGGCCTTCGGTTTCAAGCGTCTTGGGCGCTTCGCCGGTGCGCCCCTTGAGCAAGGCACGTCCACCCGTCGATATATCTAAGCGCTCGCGCATCTTGAAGGCGTGATAGTTGGTGATGACGATCTTGGCGCGGCTCATATCGTCGAGCATGTCGCCCGGCAAAAGTTCGCGGTCTTTGTAGTAACTGTTGGGATCGTTAGGTTGCAAAACACGCAGGCGATCCTTGATCGTCAGGCCAGGCGCGCAGACCAAAAAGCCGCGCGTGAAATTCTTGCTTCCCGGGTGGCGCACCGCATTGATCGTCTGCCAGGCGATGAGCATGGCCATTACCGTGGTCTTGCCCGCGCCGGTGGCAAGTTTCAGCGCCAGGCGCATTAACTCGGGATTGGCGTCCTTGTTGGCAGCCGCGAGATGGTCGAGGACACGCTTGCCGTGCTTGGATAGTGGTGCGACCTCGGTGAGCCAGATCGCGGTTTCCACCGCCTCCACCTGGCAGAAGAACGGGCGGATACCGCTGAACTTGTGATGGCGCCAGTGCTGCAAAAGGCGGGCCGTCTCCGGTGTCACCTGCCACTGATTGGGGTTGGGCAGGGAACGCCAGGAATCCACATAACCACGCACTTCGTTGATGATCGAAGTGGGGTCGTATTGTTGCTCCTTTGTTGACAGCCCCACGCCATCATCGAAAACAAAACCTTCCTGCTTGGCAGCACCCTTGCGCTTCTTGGGCTTTGGGATCGGCGTGATGAACTTGGCAGGACGGCGTGTTTCGAGAGTCTGCTGTGTGGGTTGCCCATCATCATCAAGCTCCCAATGCCTCAACGGGGATTCGTAGGGCGAGTTGAGAATTGGGTGGTCAAAGAAGGGGTTGGTCATAATCAATCTCTATCGGTACTGATAATGCGAATGTGCTGTAATGTACCGTAATGTCCGGCATAATCCAAACAATCGAATCCACCACCCAAGGAGCGAACGCATGGCCCGGCACTATTCCACCAAGGATTTCTTCCGGCAGATGCCGAATGTTTTGCTCGCCCGCTACTTTTCAGCGCGCGGGGTATTGCAGGACTTCGATTTCGCGGCGATGAAGGAAACCAAGATCGAGCCGCTGTTCGAGGCGTGGATAGCCATACCGGAGGCGCAGCGCGCCAAGATGGAAATGGACCTGCGCGAGATCGGCGACATGAGCAACGAAAAGGGGGTCAAGGCCATCATCGACGAGGCCGAGTACCACCTGGACGGGGAAGGCGAGTATGAAGCCTTCGTTGCCATGCTGATGGGGTTGCCCGGCCACCACGAGCGGGCGATGACGGTTTTTCTCGACCATGCGGCTATGTGGCGGGGTGCGACGCGCCTTTACCACGCCGACACGCTTTCCTACTGGCGCAAGCGCAAGAACCTTCCGAAGAAGAAAGCCGCGGTCGATCCGGCCAGCATCGAAGCGCTGTCGGTGGCGATCAAGCGCTATTACCAGCTCACTGAAGGGCGGGCGCGGCATTGCCGAGTGGAGCCCTACCGCCGTGGCGATCTGGAATATTTTTTCGCCTTCCCGGAGGACTACGCGCAGAATTCCCCTGAATGGGAGGGCGACGAGTTGGCGCTGCAATCGCGCCACCCGCCCTTTGAAATCGTCTTTGTCTGGGACGCGAAGGACGGCAGGCTCGACCTGCATCTTTCCAGCGACAAGAAGGCGGTGGAACCCTTGCAGGCAATCTTTGCCGAGACCATCCTGAAATGCGAGGAACTGCCGGCTGACCCGACCGACACGCGGGTCTATAACCTCATCCCGCTGCGGCGCAAGGATTTCAAATTCACTTGGGAGGTGGGCAGCGGCATCGAGCGCGTGGCGGTGAACAAGCTCCGGCTGGGGCTTTACAAGGGCCAGGGATACAAGCTCACGCTGGAGGCCAACCCCAAGAACGACCCGCACGCGGTTTATGCCCTGCTGGAGAAACTGGCGCCAGCGCTGCCGAGCCACGAATATTTCGTGTCCCAGGTCGGCATCACTGCTGCGGTGAAGCTATCGCCTGCCGCGCCGGCCAAGACGGTGACGTTCCAGGTGACCTACCCGAATACCTGCTCGCTCAAATATGACGAGATCGGTTTGAAGCTGCGCGCCATGCTGGAGATGTCGGGCATCGAGCCCCGCCCGCCCGAAGGGGAGGCTGCCGAAGCGCTGGCCGAGGCCCTGGCCCTGATATGAATCTGGCCGACGCGCTTGCCGCCCTGCTTGACCGCGTCGCGGCGGTCGGGGGCGAGGCGGCGCTGTTTTCCGAGCGCGAACTGGCCGACTGGCCGGCAGCGGCTCTTGCCCGGTTCAAGGCTGATGGCTTGCTGGTCAAGGGGCCGCCCGCCGACGTGGTGAGTTGCCCCGGCTGCGAGGAGGACTGCGCGATGCCGGTGGAGATCGCCACGACGACCAGCGGCAAGCTGCGCGCCTTCGTGGTCTGCGATCAGCGCGACGACGTGGCGCGTGTCGCCATTGCCCGCGATCTGCTGGAGCTATGGACCTGCTCCCCGGAGCGCGTGGCCGATGCGCTGGCGCGGCTGCTCGGCACCCGGCGCAGCGATGGGGATGTGGTCGGCGGGCGCTGGGACGTGGGTGTGCTCAAGGGCACGCAGCATTCGGCGCATGTGGTGCTGGGCATAGCGGGGGCGCTGCGCCTTGCAATTGCCGGCCACAGCCTGCCGCTAGCGGATGTGCTGGAGCTTGGCGACAAGGGCCTGGTGCTGGAGCGGCGGGCGCTGCTGCGCTGCGTGGATGCGCCGGTGGCGGCTGCGGGCGACACGCTATCGCGGGAGCAACGCATCGAGCGCCTGCGCAAGCGCCGCAACGAGCTGAAAGTTGCCGGTGTGCGCAACTTCAACCAAGTGCTGGCCGACGAAGAAAACTGCTCGGTGTCGCTCATCAAACAATTGCTGGCGGAGAAGAAACCATCCGCCAAATGGCTTGGCCTGTCTCCCGCCCCCAAAGGGGCTGTCTCGAAGAACCCTAAAACCCGCTACTGACGCGGCTTTCCACCGTCTGCACGGGACATATTGCGGGACAGTACCCTGTCCCGCGTCAACTACGCGGCATGTTCAACAACACCTAAAGGGGTGCAAACATGTCGCAAACCATCTATCGGCTTCCCGCCGTCAAATCTGAATCTGGTCTTTCACGTTCGACCATCTACCTGCGCATTGCTCAAGGGCTGTGGACTAAGCCCGTCAGCCTTGGGGCGCGGGCGGTGGGCTGGCCTTCCGGCGAGGTGGCGGCGATCAATGCCGCCCGCATTGCCGGGAAGACCGACGAAGAAGTCCGCGCCTTGGTGGTGAAACTGGAAGCAGCCCGCAAAGCTGCGGCGTAAGGGGGCCACCATGAGCGCAGAAAATCTGCTTTCACGCCTGGAGCGCGTCAAGCGCACCGGGGCTGGGCGCTATCAGGCGCGGTGCCCAGCCCATGACGACAAGGGGCCGTCCCTGTCCATCCGGGAGCTGGACGATGGCCGCGTTCTGGTTCATTGCTTCGCGGGCTGCGAAGTTCATTCTGTTTTGTCTGCTGCGGGGCTGAGCTTCGATGATCTGTTTCCTCCTCGTGAGCTGGGCCACCACGCGAAGCGGGAGGGTCGGCCTTTCCCGGCGGCGGATATTCTCCGCGCCATCGCCTTCGAGGCGCTTGTCGTGGCCGTGGCAGGCTCTTCCCTGCTGGCTGGGGAGCCATTCAACGCCGTTGACCGCGACCGGCTATTCGTGGCGGTGGGCAGGATACAGGCAGCACTTGAGGCGGGAGGGCTGAATCATGGATGAAGGCATCGAGCGCGGCCAGTCATTTCTGGATGGCGCGGCGGAAAGGGCGCGCGGCGATTCGGCCAGCCCGGATTGGCCGGAACCGCAACCAATGGCGGCAAAAGTGACGGCGGAACCCTATCCGCTCGATGCGCTGCCCGAAACCATCCGGGCAGCGGTGGAAGAGGTGCAGGGTTTTACCAAGGCACCGGTTCCCTTGGTTGCCTCGTCGGCGCTGGCTGCGCTGTCGCTGGCGATCCAGGCCCATGCGGACGTGAAACGGGCTGAAAAGCTGACGGGGCCGGTGGGGCTGTTCCTGCTGACTATCGCCGATTCGGGCGAGCGGAAATCGACGTGCGACGGATTTTTCACCAAGGCGATTCGCGACTATGAGGCGCAGCAAGCCGAGGCGGCAAAGCCGCTGATGAAGGATCACCGGGCAGCGCTGGAAGGATGGGAAGCCCGGCGCGGCGGTATCAAGGACAAAATCCGCCAGCTTGCCAAGGCCGAGAAGCCAACCGGCGATCTGGAGGAATCGCTACGCAACCTGGAGCACGAGAAACCCGAAGCGCCGAGAGTGCCGAGGCTGATCTATGGCGACGCGACGCCGGAAGCCTTGAAATGGAATCTGGCGATGCTGTGGCCTTCCGGCGGCGTGGTGTCGAGCGAGGCCGGGATAGTCTTCGGGGCGCACGGCATGGGCAAGGATTCCGTGATGCGCAACCTGGCGACATTGAATCAGCTTTGGGACGGCGCGGACATCGCCACCGAGCGGCGCACATCCGAATCCTTCACCGTGAAGGGCGCACGGCTGACCATCGCCTTGCAGGTGCAGGAGGCGACCTTGCGCAGCTTCTTCGACCGAACCGGCGCGCTGGCGCGTGGCACCGGCTTTCTGGCTCGTTTTCTGGTGGCGTGGCCGGAATCGACGCAAGGTTTCCGCCCCTTCACCGAAGCCCCGGCCAATTGGCCGCACCTGGCCCAATTCAACCAGCGCATTGCCGCGATTCTGGAACAGCCCGCCCCGATTGATGAAGAGGGCGCGCTATTCCCCTCCATGCTGCCGCTGATGCCGGACGCGAAAGCCGCATGGGTGGCCTTTCATGACGCCATCGAGGGCGAGCTTGCCAGCGGCGGCGAGCTTTACGACGTGCGCGACGTGGCATCGAAAACCGCCGACAACGCGGCACGGCTGGCGGCGCTGTTCCAGGTGTTCGAACAGCCGCAAGGCGGCGCGGTGGGGATGGCAGCATTCGAGTCGGCCAGCCGGATTGCGGCATGGCACTTGAACGAGGCGCGGCGCTTCTTCGGGGAGCTGGCCCTACCGGCGGAACTGGCGGACGCGGCGCGGCTGGATAGCTGGCTGATCGAGTATTGCAAGCGGGAGCGGACGCACCTTGTCCCGACCAAGAAGGTACAGCAATTCGGGCCGGGCGGGTTGCGGGAGAAAGCCGCCATCGAAACCGCCATGCGCGAGCTGGAAGAGCTTGGCCGGGCGCGGCTGGCGCAGGATGGACGCCGCCGCATCATCAAGGTGAACCCGGCGCTGGTGATCGTGGGAGGTAAATCATGACGCTATCGGCGCTGATGAAAAAAGGCGGACTATGCGCGGCTGCTACCGCTATTCCTGCTATTGCTGCTACCGAAGAGGGGGAGAAAGCCGGAACGGTAGCAAGAGTAGCAACGGTAGCGGTAGCAAATCCGCCAAGCGCGAAAAGCACCCCGACCGCCCCCATGACGGCAGACGAGGAAAGCGCGATCCGGGCATGGCTGGCGTATATCGAGGAAACCGACGCGGCCATTATCGCGGCTGTGTTGAACCAGTGTCGCGCCGATGTCGATGCACGGGAATACTTCATCCGGCAGGCGGCGGAAGTGCCGCGAGCCGTGGCCTTTGACGACGACCGGCGATATTGCGATCAGTGCATGAATCTGCGACGCGATGTTTGCACCATTGCCGAACCGAAAACCGGCGCGCTGGTGGTGGCGAATCGGGGTTATCGCCCGGTGCGCGAACCTCCCCGGCGCTGCGCAGGCTATGCGCCGGGGCCGGATGATCCAGATAGGCGACCGGGCCGGGAGCGCTGGCCGGGGCTGATTCAGAAAGGAAGCGATTATAGAAACGCTTGAAACCGATTCCGCCGTGACTCCATTTCCAGCGACCATAAGGTGACAGCTATGAGGCCGGGCGCTGCTATGCCACCCGGTGCAATTGCACCACGTTTTCACCCTTTACCAGCGCCTCGATTCTCCCCGCCCACGCCTTCAGCGCGGCTTCCCGCTGCGGTTCATAACTGTTGTGATTGTAATGCGCCAGCACACCGGGCAGGACGTGATTGGCAATCTTGTGGCCGATGAAGAGTTCGAAGCCCAAATCAGGCAAGCGAGTAATCAGCGTGCGCCGGAGGTCATGCACATGGCAAGGCGTGACATTGGGGAGAGCGCCGCGTTTGAAGAGTGCAACCAAGGCATTGTTGACGGATCGGCCAAAGACGGCCTGGCCGGGTTTCAGTGGTGATGCAAAAACATGACGCTCCTTGCCGGTGATCGGTTTCAGCCCTTCCAGAATGGCTATAGCCAGAGGCGCGAGGTGAACAAGGTGGGCGCGATCCTTCTTGGTTCGGGCTGCGGGGATTTTCCATAGTCCGGCTTTCAGATCGAATTCCGACCACTCGGCATCGGTCACTTCACGCTCACGCTGGCCGGTCAGAATCAATATTTTCATGGCGGCGACGGTAACCGGATCAGACTTGCATCGTGCCGGGTCATCCAGCGCACGCCAGACTTCCGCCAGTTCGTCGAGCCGTAGCGTGACTTCGCGCTTATTCGGCTTGGCATCAAAATCCTTGCGGGTGAGCTTTTCAATGCAGGAGGTCTCTATCCATTCCCGCGACTCGGCAAACCGCCATAAGCGCTTGGCCTGCGTGAGCACTTCCCCGGTCAACTGCTTGGCGGTTTGGCCTTCGCGCTGCCCGTCAGAGATTTTATCCAGCACGGCGGTCACATCCTTGCGTGTGAGATCACGAATTTTTTTGCCGCCGATATGGGTAGCCAGTCTTTCCAGCCGGTAGCGTATGGCCGGTGCGCTTTTCTTTCCATCCATGTGCCTCGCCATGAAAGTTTCAATGGCCTGGCTCACGGTGGGCTGGGCGGCTTCGGCTTCCTCGCCGGCCTTGATGGCGGCTTCCGCTACGCACTCCTGTGCCAGCAGGTTTTCCCATTCCGCTACCGGATCATGCCCGCCACGTCGTGCGACTTTCCAGCTACCCGCAATCGCACGCGCCTGTGTAAGCGACAGGCGGCCATAACGCAGCCATTCCGTTATACTTTCTCCAGGCGCACCCTCGCGGTCATACGTTCCAACGCTGTACTTGGTACGCACGCCATTGAAAATATACTCAATCAGCCAGGTTTTCGTGCCATGCGGACGCACCCGAAGAAACAACCCATCGCCATCACCCAGCAGTCGGTCACGACTCTTGTCGGGTTTCGCGGTTTCGCAAGTTACAGCAGCCAGCTTTCCCATAGCGGTCTCCTTGGGTGTAGTTTTGGGTGGGACTCTGGGTGGGATTGTATAGGTTCTGCTTGGATGTTACAAGACAATAGCAAACAAACAATCGCTTTATTATCAACGATTGAAAGGCGATTCAGGATAGCAAAGGAAGTTACATGCGTTACTGGCTGATGAAATCAATTGGAAAACCGAAAATCGCCTGATTGCCCATTGTTCATTGGACTTGCACGGGTTTAGTCTTATTGCCATTTTGCTCGTTTGCTGTGTTTGGGTGGGACTCTGGGTGGGGATTTGCCATGGCTGTCCTTGAATGTCTTTAAACCTTGATTTCAAATTCAGCCCGACATATACTTCGAGCAACAATACCCGCCACGCCTCTGAACCATGCGCACCCCGGCGGGTTTTGGTTTTGAGTCGTCCCGCAAGGTTGCCTTGCGGCCCCGGTTGCCCGCGCGGCCGGGTTGATGTCACCCCGGTGGGCTTGACCCATCGGCCCCGGTGCCCTGCGGTGCCGGAGAGTATTCCCAGGAGGCTTGACCTCTTGGCCCCGGCCGCATACGCGGCCGGTTTTATTTTCAGGGGGCGAACTTGAATAACAAGAAGCGTGTGATGGCGTTTGTGGATGGATTCAACCTCTACCACGCGATTGACGATCTTGATATTAACCCCAAGACACACCGACCGCTCCACCAGAAACAGCACCTGAAATGGCTTGACCTTCACTCGTTGGCCTCGGCTTTTGTCCCGCCGTCGCGTGAAGAGGTGGTCGCTGTCCATTATTTCTCCGCTTTTGCGACATGGCTGCCGGACGCATACCAGCGGCATCTGGATTATGTTCGTGCCCTTGAATCGACTGGCACCCATGTGGTGATGGGCAATTTCAAGAAAAAATATCGCCAGTGCAACCAATGCAACACCCGCTGGGTTGGACACGAAGAAAAGGAAAGCGATGTCAATCTGGCGCTTTATCTGCTGGACATGGCTTATCAGGACGCTTACGACAAAGCCTTTCTGATAACCGCCGACACCGATCTCGTCCCGGCAATCAAGATGGTTCGCCAGCGCTTTCCGCAGAAGGAAGTCATTGCGCTGATTCCGAAAAGCCGTTTCCAGAATGCGATGGAGTTACGGCAAGCGTGCAACAGCGCAAGCCGGATAGAGGAACAGCACTTGGAGCGAAATTTGTTCCCAGCGACAATTTCATTGCCGGATGGCGCGACCATCATAAGGCCAGCCAAATACCAACCACCGAAACAGCACACTTGACCGCTCAGTCACGGCGCTTGCAATAAACCCCCGCAAGCCCCGCGCCATCGCTACACCGTACCCACCTGACAAAGCGCCGAAGGCATAAACCCGCCATCGGCTTGCCACCCTCGCCACGTTGGGCACGCTCCGATTCCGCCGCCGCGTCACCACTGCGCGCCTAGCGATAAAACCCCATCGCCAGGCGCTTGCGGTTCGCAGGCGGCTAGTGCGGTGGTGCCAGCCAGATCAGCGCTCGCGCACGGTTTGCGGTCTTGTCGCTACGCGGCATCAGGTTCGCTTCGCGAATCTGCACCGGCATAAAGCGCCGGAGCCACAACCCACGGCACCGGCAAAAGGCGCCGGAGCCTAAACCCTTTTGTCCGGCTGCGCCGGGCTGTTCACAGCCAGCGCCTCGGACGGAAACGGGCACTGGCGCGCAGTCGCTACGCGGTTCTCACCGGTTCGCTTCGCTGGTTTTGTCGGCTGCGCTGGCATCTGTGGCGGCTTGTAACATAACGGCGTCTTATGCGAAGCGAGCGCCGGGCATAAAGCCGCCCGCCCTGACGGGTTCGCATAAGAAGCCGTTATGTCTTGCGCCCTCTCGGGTAAAAACCGCCACCAGGCAAACCCATCGCCCCTTTATCCCCGGTGGGGTAAGGCAGCAAAACGGGGCTGGTGGTTCGCCGCCCCTTCGTTTTTTGCTGCGCGGTCGCGCTGCGGGGTGATTATTTCCACCCCAAAAGCAAACGGCCCTCGCGGGCCGTCTGGTTCTGCTTGGTGCCGTGGCGGTTTCAGTTCACCGCATCTTTCAACGCACTGGCCGGGCTGAATTTCCCGCCCTTGTTGCCGGTCTTGGATGGCCGAAAGCGCGGCACGCGGGCTGCGGCAATCCTGATCGTCGCGCCGGTCTGCGGGTTGCGCCCATTGCGGGCGGCGCGCTTGCCCACATAGAAACAGCCGAAGCCGGTCAATGACGCCATGTCGCCCCTTTTAAGCGCCACTTTCATAATGCCTTTGAATGCGTCCATTGCCCGCTTGGTTGCGCCTTCTGAAAGCTGAATGGCGGCGCTGACCTCCTTGCATAACTTGCTTTCGCTGAATGACGGCGCGCCGATAACGTGATGGTAGGCGGTATAGATCAGCGGCTGGCCGGTGCGCGGATTGCGCCCTGCCTTCTGCGCTGGCGCGCCTCGGGAAAAACTGCCCAGCCCGCGCAGCATGACGCGCTCGCCTGCATCTGAGTGCGTCTTGATGTGCGCTTCCAGCGCGTCCAGCACGCGCTTGGCATCGGCCTTGGTCACATCCGCCGAGCGGGAAATGGCGTCAATGGTTTCGGATTTGTTCATGGTGCGGCCTCCTGGCTTATTGATTCATGGAAAGCATATTTTAAATGCCCGATAAGCATGATGCAAGCCCAGCTAGAGGTTTATGCCGATTCTGCATACAATGCCGCAATGGCAACCGATCTTTTATCCCTCGGCAAACGCATCAAGGCGGAACGAGAAGCGCAGGGGCTCACCCAGCGCGATCTTTCGACGCGCGCTGATTTTGAACAGACTCGCCTTTCCAAGCTGGAAAGCGGCAAGTCTCACCCCGGCTTGGAAGCGCTGGAGCGGCTATGCAAAGCGCTCGGCAAAAGTCTTGCCTGGCTGCTGGAGCAAACGGAAACAGCCTCACCGCCTCAAGGAATGACCCCGGAAGCCGCCGAGCTGGCGCTCTTGTGGCAAACCCTGCCCGATGCCGACCGGGCGGCGGTGAGGCGCATTGTGGTGGCTTTGGGGCGACGGGATACGCTCAAGGATTGACCGGCGGTTTTGAGGGAGCCCCAAGGGGCGGATGGGCGCGGTGCAGGTGAGCGGGGAAGGAGCAGCGTAGCGCGACCCCGCGTAGCCTGACCCGCTGGGTGGGCGGGGAATCAAGAACAATATCCGGGCGGCAATTTAGCATAATGCAAATTATGCGGGCGCAAGCCGGACAGTGGCTTTTGGGCCATTGCGCATAATTTCGGCATTATGTTACTTTGCAGCCCGACAAGACCATTGCCCAACGTTGAGGCTGCACTGGGCTTTCAGGCTGCCACCGCGCTAGCCGTCTGCGAACCGCAAGGGCTTGATGGCTGTGCCGTGGGGTTTGGCGCAGCCATGAAGGCCGCAGTGGTGAAGCGGCGGCGGGAACGGAGCGGAACCAACGTGGCGAGAGAGGGAAGCCGATGGCGGGGTTATGCCTTCGGCGCTTTGTCCGGTTGCCACGGTGTAGCGATGGCGCGGGGCTTGCGGTTCTTCTTGCAAGCGCCGTGACTGAGCGGTCAGAGGCAGAGGCAATCCAACCTTAACTCCTAGGTGGTTTTCCGTCGGCGGCAGTTGTAAAGAAATCCTTGTCTACTGGCTCGGGCGCCAGTTCAAGGAAGGCCATTACGCCTTGCCTGCATTCGTTTTTTTGGATGCGCGGCAACATTGCGTTTGGTGTCCACTAATAACTTCGCATGTCATCGAGAAACTCCGACGCAGGCTCGACACTCGTCACCAACAGATGATCCCTCGCCCGAGTACAGGCGACATAGAGCAGGTGTCGCTCGGTGTCGTACACCTCTTGCAGATCAGCATCGTCGCCGACCGTCTCAATACGCTCCTGCAAGGGAATGATTTCATCGTCGCACGCCATCACGACCACTGCGCGGAATTCCAGCCCCTTGGCGAGGTGCATGGTACTGATAGAGACATGACCGCTGAGGGTCTCGACGTGTTCATCAAGTATCTTGTAGGGTATGCCCGCTGCCTCCACTGCTGCCTGCGCCCGTTCCAGTTGCGCTTCGGATCGAACGAATACGCCAAACTCGTGCGGTAGCACGCCCGTCTTGGCCTGCTCCACAATCCAGTTGCCGACGGTCTTGATTTCCTCACTCTCGTTCTTGAGGGTGTGAATTGTCGGTGGCGGGCCATTGAATATCGAAACGGTATCGCTGCGGTTCTCGCTATTGTCATCCACGTCGGTGACTGCGGGGCCGAGCAGGCGATCTGCCTGCGTGCGGATTTGGTGGGAGGTACGGTAATTGACGCGCAAGGTGCGAGAACGCCCCCGGATGTCCACGCCGAGAGCCTTCCAGGAGAAGGGCTGCTGGAAGATGCGTTGCCCGAGGTCACCGGCGAAAAAGAGCGCATTAGGCCGACCGCCACCCAAGGCGGCAAAGAATCTGAGGTGCGCAACGCTGATGTCCTGCGCCTCGTCCACGACCGCGAAGTCGAATACGATATTCTTGTTGGTGGAAAGTGCTGCTGCCAGGGCGGTGAAAAGCGCCGCGTGTGTGAGCAGCTTGCGTCCGTGCAAACCGGCGCGAACGCGCTCGAAGATCGACCATAAGACCACACGCTGCGCTTCCGGCAACCGGGTCTTTCTGCCGAGACGCACCACATCGCGATACGCATCCCAGTTTTCCAGTTGCCAGGCATCTACCACCTGCTCCCATTCCGTGAGGAGAAAATGCAGGCCAAATTTGTGACCGCCAACAGCAATCGCGGCCTCTTGCAGCAACTCGCGGACGATCTCTCGACTGGCAATCGTGGCCTGCCCGACGTGCGCCTTATAGAGCCGAAGGCCGATAGCGTTAAGTGAATGAACATCTATGCGCTCCGCCAAGCGTGGCTCATTACCCAACAGACGCTTCAGCTTGGTGTGCAGCGCGCTTGCCAGCGTGTCGGAGAAGGTCGTCAACAGGACACGGGCGTCGGGATGCGTGCGCGCCAGATAAGCAGCACGGTGCAATGCAACAATCGTCTTGCCGGTGCCAGCCGAGCCGGAAACTCGCGCCGGGCCGGTGTAGTCGCGCTCCACCCATTGCCGTTGTTCGGGGTGAAGAAATACAGTCCACTTTTCCCAGGGGAAATCAAGGGCGCGCTGCAACTCTTCCACATTGGTCATCACGCGGAAGCGGCGCTGTGCATCGGGATGATCGAATGGATTAGCTGTTGCCACCGGGGCCACTGGCACGCGGGGCTTGCCACCCGTCGCTAGTTCCAGCAGCGCCTCCGCCGCTTCGGCTGGCAGGTGGTCGCACAAGGCCAGCAGCGTGTCCTCAGTCGCGGTTTTGACATCGGCTAGCCACTCGGCGGGGATGCCGTAGCCGAGCAGCTCATCATCAGACCTGCCTGTGAAAAGTGGTTTCAATACGGGCGCAGGCTTTGGCGCGAGAGTTAGCTCCGCTTGCACATAAACCGGAACCACAATTTCCTGCACCGTCTCTCGTATCTCGACCAACTGCGCCGCACCGGTTTGCGGATGCGTTTCCAGCTTGCGCCGTTCCGCCCAGTCATACGCCTTGTCGTGGTGATCCACATAGCACAGCAACAGGCTGGCCTCTGTTTTGTGGACGATCAGGCGGATGTCGCTGCTCACCCGCACCGACCAGAAATTCTTGTCCCGAGCCTTATCCAGTTTATGGAAGCTCATGCCGGGATTAACCGGATTCATTTGCAAATCGAAGGCGGTGGTCTTGACCGACTTTTGCTCATCGCCGGAAAGTTTGGCGAGGCTGTCGGTAAAGGTGTCGGCGATGAGGAAGTCCAAGGTGAGGGTTACCGTTTGAATTCTGGTATTGCGCGGATCATGAAATCATCAAAGAGCGGAACAGTGAAGTCCATATCGCCATGCGCGGGGCTATAGATCATCCCTTTGTTGATTAGCTTGGCCCGGACAGGGCCGAGACTGGTCACTTTAACTTTCAGAATCTCAGCGATATCGCCGGTACGATGCGCACCCGGCCCAAGCTCTGCTATTGCGCGCAAAAAATTCTTTTCGCTTGGCGTCAGCCGATCAAAGCGTACGCGGAAAAAATTCTCGTCAAGGCGTGGAATAACTGCCTTCTTGGCGTCACGAACAACCTGCAAGGTAATCGTGCTTGTTGTTGCCAGGTTCCAAGCGACGTAGCCCCATTCCTGAAGAAAATAGGGATACCCCTTGGTTAGAAGAAAAACCTCATCCAACGCTGCATCCTCAAAAACAACTCCAGCTTCTTGCGCGGGTTCCTGCAATGCTTTTGCGGTGTCCGCTTGCGAAAGTGCGCCGATATTCGGAAAATTGAAAAGCCGCTCGGCATAAGACTTCGATTCGCCGGCCATACCGGGAAGGATAGGCAGGCCAGCGCCCAGCAATACCAGAGGCAGTTGGCGCTGCTGGATCTTGTGCATTGCCATGATCAGCGCACCCAGCTCCTTCTTGCTGAAGTATTGAATCTCGTCAATGAAGATAGCCACTGCGCTGTTGCGATCCTGTGCCGCTTCGCCGATAGCGACGAAGAGATTGGGCAAGTCGATTTCCAGGTCGCCGCTGTCTGCCGATCCCTTCTCAGGGTCGATGTCCAGCCCGATACTGACATCGCCTACCGTAACCTTGAGTGCGCCAACGAAACTACGAAGCACAGCCAGACCTCGCTTGACCTTGTCTCCGGCTCCGGCAATCCGGTCCAGCTCATACAAAAGGCTCCGCAAATACGGGGCAATCAGCATACCCAGTGCTTTGCCTTCATGCGCCTCGATAGCAATGGTGCGGTATCCATCGCTGTCCGCCATGCGTTTTATTTCGTTTAGCAGAACAGTTTTGCCTACCCCGCGCAAACCGGTCAACAGCATACTTTTTTCGGATTTTTTCTGTTTCACCCTGCCCAGCAGAATGCGCGCCTGTTCAAGGATGGGGTCTCGCCCCACCAATTCGGGAGGTGGCGAACCAGCACCGGGAGAAAAAGGATTTTTGATTGGGTCCATGGTCTAGTTATACCTGTTTATATCCATTTATACATGGAATTGATAATAAGTCAGTACAAATTCTTGCGCAAGCTCAGTGTTTGCTGTCTGCGGCAGTTGTTCGGAAAAACCGAACAACTGAATTTTCATCCAGTTCGCCATCCTCGAAGATGTGCTTGATGTGCTTGATGTGCTCGCTGATGGTGCCCTTGGCCTTGCCGAACAGGTCGGTCAACTGCTTCTGGCTCAGCCAAAGGGTCTCCGCCTCCAGCATCACGTCGATGCGGGTGGAACCGTCTTCGCTTTGGTAGATCAGGAATTGCTGGGGGGCGGTCATGGCGTACTTATGATGTGGTAATTGACAAGTTCAGGTCACTTTTTGACTACTGCCGCAGGAACTCTGCGCGTGTCCACAATGGTCTTCACGATAGCGGCTCGTTCCTCGCGTTGTGCAGCAACTAGATCACGAATCTCGCTTTGAAAAGCATTGATCTGTGCATCACTTTTCACCCCTGCCTCTTTGACATCAACGTAGCTCTGGTACGAGAAGAATGATGAAATGCCAAGACCGATTGCTGATACGAGCAAGCTGACGGCGGCAATCCATATCGCGTTTCTCGTCTGTCGCCCGGCAACCTTTGCGTTTTCGATGTAGTCGGTCTGCATACGCAATGCAGTATCGTTCATGCTACGGATAATTTGCGCTGCCTGAGCAGCCATCGGTCGCAAATCTTCGATCTGCCTGACAACGCTTTCAAGCATCTCATTCGTATCGTGAATGGGGTTCTTCGGGATATGAAGCTCCGGCATTCTGGAATTCAATACATCAAGTCTCGGCTCTGCGAAACTTGTGGCCGTATTTGGCAGATCAAGCGCGTACTTTTCAGTCGCGTCTCGAAATTGATCTAATGCCCCATGGTTGCGTTGCATCGCTTCCATCGCGGCACTGGCGGAAAATGGCTGGGATGCCAATTTAGCCATTTTCTCCCATTTGTCTTTCTCTTTCTCCTCGGCAAGCATCCGTTCTACTCCAGAATATCCACGGGCATACTTGTCAATCGTGTTCTGAAGCTGATTTGAAAGATCGAGATTGCGTTGCATCGCCTCCACCGTAGCACTGGCAAAAATCGACTTAGACACTGGTTCAATCATGTTCTCCCATTGTGTTTTTTGCTCGACCGCGTAATGACGGAATGCACGAACAAGAAACTCGCAAGCCGACTCATCAACCGACCTTTCAATGCCTCTACCTTTATGAGTCTTGAGAATATATCGGTTCTTCTGAATCAGCTTATCTGCGAATTCCTCCACTTCCGCATCCGTTACCGAACTCAGCTCTTCCGTCGTAAGTCTGGGAGCTTCAGTTTTATCGGCATCATCGGAGTCTCCATCGACGGGACGCCGCATCATCTCAGCAAACAGCCAACGCACAAAATCAATGTCCTGACCACCGGATACCCTCAGCTTCTTATTAGCTTGAATAAGATGGTCAGTATTTAGACAAAGGCAACGAACAGTGCCTAGCGATTTGAGTTCAAGACTGAATTTACACATACGGGCGAGATCGCGGATATCAAAGGCCATCTTGAATTACCCCACCTTAAAAACCTTCATCACCTCATCCCCCAGGTGGTTGATGACCTTCACCGCGATCCGCCCGGACTTGGGCTTCTCGAACGGGCGCGAGGTATCGCTGTTCAATGTCGCCCAAGCTTCCGGGTCGATCTCCGCCTTTAGCGTGGTCTTGAGCGCGCTGTAGGGGTCGTTGGCGCCGAGGAAGTAAGCGTGGCGGACGAAGAAGCTCTCTTCGTTGTAGTCGGTGTCGATGAACCAGCAGGCGATGCCGTCGGCACCATCGCTGATGACTTCGCCGGTTTGGGGTTTGAAGACATCCACGCCATTCACCTTCACGCGCACCTTGCCGTCGTCTTGCGGCAGCAAGGTTATATCCGGCTCGCCGAAGATGACGAAGAGGTTGCCCTTGCCGGTGTTCTTGAGATCAGCGGCCATGTGCAGGTCGGCGTTCATGCGCGCCTTGAGTACGGGGATGCGGCCCAGCTTGCTGAATTCGGTAGCGTGCGCCTCGTAGTTGAAGGCGCAGGCGATCAGCACATCGAAGCCAGCATCGCCACACTCGCGGGCGGCTTCCACCAGATCGCTGCGCTGCACGGTGCCAAACTCCGGGCCGATGAAGATACCGGCGCGTTTCTCGGTCTCGCCTTCCAGATAACGTCCTTCGGCACAGACCGAACCCTCGCCCGGCCACGGGGTGAGCGCGGTGAAGGTGATGCGGTCTTCCTTGTGCGCCTGCTGCACCCCGGCGGTCTTGAGGTTCTCCAGTACCATCTGCGGGAAAGTCTGCTTGGCGCTGTAGTCGGCGCGGTCTTGCTTGAGGGTGTCGATCAGCTCGTCGTTCTCATCCACACCGAGCATACGGTGCGGGCTGAGGCTCTCGACTGTGAAGGGGCCGGCGACGCGGACGCATTTTTTGTTTTCGTAGGGCTTATCGTAGAGATATTCGAATTCGGCCTTGGCTGCAATAGAAGCGTCGATTTCCTGCTGACGTGCAATGCGCGCCTGCCACCAATCGGCGTGCAGCTTCTTCGTGGTATCCGACCATGCTTTATCGGCTTCGCGTGGAATCTCCCACTCCTGCCAGGTCTTGTTGAGTGCGGCGTTCAGCTTGTCGCGCAACGGCTCCAGCTTCGCCTGCCACTGGTCCCAGATGACATCGATCTCCGCGTTGTTGGCAATGGACTTCAGCGTGATGTGCGGCACCCGCTCATAGACGAAGCCGTGGCGGATGTTCCCCTGCACAGGCTGCGAACTTGGCGCGGTGCGAGTGACTTCGGCCTCCTTGAGTTGGCCTTCGCAGGAATCTGCCAACAGGTAAAACGGATAGCGCGCACCCATGATGCGGCCACGTGCCAATGCTAACGCAACACGCGAGGTATCGATAGCAATCCATCGGCGACCCCATTGCTCTGCGACAAATGCGGAAGTGCCAGAACCACACGTTGGGTCCAGTACGATATCCCCAGGATCTGTGACCATATGGACACAACGTTCGATTACGCGCGTGTTGGTCTGAACGACATAGATCTTGGACTCTCCGAAGCCGCTGACACCTGTGTCCTGCCACAAATTGTTTAATGACCCAAGCGGGAAGTCATCGAGGTAACGAACCATCCGTAGAAGTCGTCCAACCTGTATAAGGCGATTTGCGCGCGCAAGGCGCATCAAGGACTCTTTTGGCGTGCCCCACCATCGAGCCCCCGGCTCGAATACTTGACCCCTGAATTCGAAGGCATATTTCGCCCCTGGCCCCGGTTTGGTTAGGTCAGGAATAGAAAACGTTCTTGAACCTGCCGCTTGCGAGGATGGATTCCCCGTCTCACTACGTGAACGCCGACGTCTTTCACCATTTGGCAGTTCTAAGTGATCAAATCTGTTAGTCGAATCCTCGGACTTTTCCTCCCAGAGAGGGCGGAATTTCACTGACGCCGTGTCCTTCGCATACCAGAGAATGTAGTCAAAAGTTGCGTCCAATCGGTCAGCAGCTCGCAGCCCAGAGGTTTTGACGAACGCAATAACTGATTGAAAATTATCTTCCCCGAAAACCTCATCCATCACTGTCCGAACACGATGAACGTTCTCATCGCTAATTTGCACGAAGATGGACCCCGAGTCCGTCAACAGGTCACGCGCCACCGTCAGCCTGTCGCGCAGATAGGTGAGATAAGAATGAATCCCGTCGCGCCAGGTGTCGCGGAAAGCTTTGACCTGCTCCGGCTCGCGCGTGATGTGGTCTGCCTTTCCATCCTTCACGTCACGGCTGGTGGTAGACCACTGAAAGTTGCTGTTGAATTTGATGCCGTAGGGTGGATCGAAGTAAATACACTGCACCTTGCCCCGCAGTCCCTCACGCTCGGCGAGGCTGGCCATGACCTGAAGCGAATCGCCGAGGATCATGCGGTTGGTCCAGTTCTGGTCGTGCTGGTAGAACTCGGTCTTGTCCGCTCCCTTGGGGATGCCGTTGAAATCGGCGAATAGATCGGCGGTAATTTGCCCGGCCTCGTGCTTTCGTTCTTTGCTGTCGCGCAACAGATCGTCGATCAGCGCCTTGGGGTGTACCTTCTCCTGGATGTAGAGCGGCGGGGCGTGAACCACGAGGTCGCTCCAGTCCTGCTCGTCCTTGCCGCGCCAGACAAGTTGCGGGTCAAGATCGGTATTGCGCGGGTAGCGAATCTGCTTCGGTTGTTGCTGTTCCGTATCCAGCACGGACTGAAACTCTGCCGTCGGGATGTTCTTGCGCTTCTCCTCATGAGTGAGCGTCTCGACGGTTTTGGAGGTGGGTTGCTTGGCCATGATTACTGTTTTCCTGTCGCCGGTTGTGCTGCGGCGGATTCGATCATTTTGTTGAATTCGCTTTCGACCTTGGCCTTGAATTCGGCCTCCATCTGGTACATCTCGGTGAACTCGGCAAATGCCCAGCGGCCATAGGTGCCGAGATGGTTCACGCCGGGCACCCAGTAGGTATCCATGGTGGATTTCTTCTCCACCGCGTCTTCGCGCCGGTAACCCTTGATCTCGACCACCAGATGCAGCAGGTCGTCGGGGCCATGTCCGTCATCCACCAGCACGATGAAGTCGGGCAGATACTTGCGCGTCTCGGAACCGAAGCGATACGGCACTTCCAGGCCGAGGCCGTGGTTCTTCACATAGGCGCGCACCATGGGGTGCGATTCCGCGACGCGGCAGAATTCTCCCTCCCAGTCGCTGTCGAGAACCACCCAGTTGATGTGGCACGATTTGGAACTGGTTTCCCAGCGGTCGGCCTTCGATGTGTTGAAGCGGACGTTCATCGTGGAGCCGGTGGGATTGTAGGGATCGAGCAGCGCCTTGATAGGCCGCTCGCCGAGGAATCTCCGGGTAATTGCGGCTGTGATCTTGTTGCAGGCCATGTCGGCCAGTTCCTGATACATAAGCTGCGCAGGATAGGTGCCGCCCTTGCAAACAAGGTATTGACGATTTTCGTCACCGTCCAGCCATTGTTTGGTAATCCGCTTTAGCTGGCCGAAGAGGTAGAGTTTTGGAGGCTCGCCGGGGTCGCGCCATTTCGTGTACAGCAGGCGTTGGGTCAGGTGGAAGAGCAACGTGGAAGGTCGCATGTCGCCGAGATGTTCGACGGTGAGGTTCACGCCTTCGCCGATGATGCCTTCATTGCGGTTTTCTGTTGGCCCGGTGATGTCTGGCGTGAGTTCCAGAACAGACTCATCGCTGAATTTGGCATCAAGCCGTTCATCCGGCAACTCGACACGATAGCCCTCAACGCGGGGGAACTGGATTTCAAGGGCGTTACGTTCAGGACGCATGGCCTTGACCTGCACCGTCTCGCGCGGTGGTTGGGGCGGGGCAATGACCGGCTTGGCGGTGAAGTCGAAGGGGATGCCGAAAACGTCGGCGTACTCGACGTTGAACAGCCCTTCCTCGTTCAGCTCGTAGGACTGGCGGCGCAATGCGCGACCGATGACCTGTTCGCACAGGAGCTGGGTGCCGAAGGCCCGAATGCCGAGGACGTGGGTGACGGTGTTGGCATCCCAGCCCTCAGTCAGCATCGATACCGAAACGACGCAGCGGATGGAGCCACCCAACTGGCCGGGTTTGCCGACAGTGTTCATTACTTCGCGGAGCAGTTCCTGGTCGGTGATGATGTCGCCGGAACGGGCATCGCCAGATCGCTCCACAATCTCACGGCGAAATTGCTCGATTTCATCTGCGGCCATGTCTCGAAAGTTGTCGTCAAGCGCGTCACCCGCTTCGAGCTGCTCGCTATCGATAAGGAGCGTGTTCGGGCGAGGGAGCGTGTTGCCAGTGGTGTCGTCGAAGTTGCGGAACAGGGGCAAGCGCCCGTTTTCCAGCGTGGTGGTGCCGTCTTCGTTCTTGCGATGGAAGCCGGAGACGAAGTCGTAAACCAGCTTGGAAATAGCTGTGTTCTGACAGACGATAATGAAACAGGGAGGGGTCTTGATGCCGTAATCTTCCCAACGTTTGAAGGTCTCTGCGTAGTGGCCATAGAGGGCTTGCAATGCTGTCTGCAAGCGGATGGGTAGCTTGAGCGGATCAAGGTCGTCGCTTTGTCCACGCCCTTTTTTTGGCATGTCTTTGCGGATGTGCTCCCACAGGTTGCGGAACACCGGCAATTCGTCGTCACCGGTGATGTTTTGTGCGACCGGAACGCGTGGCAGCTTGACGATGCCGCATTCGATGGCATCCATCAGCGAGAAGTCGCTCATCGTCCACGGGAACAGCGTGCCTTCAACGTAGCCCGAACCACTCAGGAAGAACGGTGTGGCGGATAAGTCCATGACGCGAGCCACGCCCAGTTTGCTGTTCACGGCTTCGAGGCCGGAAATCCACAGGCGTGCAGCCTCGTTGTCTTTCTTTGCCCTGGCTTTGGCGTCCTTCAACTCATCACCAGTGAGTTTGTCGCCTTTCTCGTCAGTAAATTCCAGGTCGCCTGCTGGTTTCTCCCGGTAGCAGTGGTGAGCCTCGTCGTTGATGACGAGAATATTCTTCATGCCCATCAAGTCAGGCATCACCCGCTGGAGCATCTGGCCTTCGGTTTCAAGCGTCTTGGGCGCTTCGCCGGTGCGCCCCTTGAGCAAGGCACGTCCACCCGTCGATATATCTAAGCGCTCGCGCATCTTGAAGGCGTGATAGTTGGTGATGACGATCTTGGCGCGGCTCATATCGTCGAGCATGTCGCCCGGCAAAAGTTCGCGGTCTTTGTAGTAACTGTTGGGATCGTTAGGTTGCAAAACACGCAGGCGATCCTTGATCGTCAGGCCAGGCGCGCAGACCAAAAAGCCGCGCGTGAAATTCTTGCTTCCCGGGTGGCGCACCGCATTGATCGTCTGCCAGGCGATGAGCATGGCCATTACCGTGGTCTTGCCCGCGCCGGTGGCAAGTTTCAGCGCCAGGCGCATTAACTCGGGATTGGCGTCCTTGTTGGCAGCCGCGAGATGGTCGAGGACACGCTTGCCGTGCTTGGATAGTGGTGCGACCTCGGTGAGCCAGATCGCGGTTTCCACCGCCTCCACCTGGCAGAAGAACGGGCGGATACCGCTGAACTTGTGATGGCGCCAGTGCTGCAAAAGGCGGGCCGTCTCCGGTGTCACCTGCCACTGATTGGGGTTGGGCAGGGAACGCCAGGAATCCACATAACCACGCACTTCGTTGATGATCGAAGTGGGGTCGTATTGTTGCTCCTTTGTTGACAGCCCCACGCCATCATCGAAAACAAAACCTTCCTGCTTGGCAGCACCCTTGCGCTTCTTGGGCTTTGGGATCGGCGTGATGAACTTGGCAGGACGGCGTGTTTCGAGAGTCTGCTGTGTGGGTTGCCCATCATCATCAAGCTCCCAATGCCTCAACGGGGATTCGTAGGGCGAGTTGAGAATTGGGTGGTCAAAGAAGGGGTTGGTCATAATCAATCTCTATCGGTACTGATAATGCGAATGTGCTGTAATGTACCGTAATGTCCGGCATAATCCAAACAATCGAATCCACCACCCAAGGAGCGAACGCATGGCCCGGCACTATTCCACCAAGGATTTCTTCCGGCAGATGCCGAATGTTTTGCTCGCCCGCTACTTTTCAGCGCGCGGGGTATTGCAGGACTTCGATTTCGCGGCGATGAAGGAAACCAAGATCGAGCCGCTGTTCGAGGCGTGGATAGCCATACCGGAGGCGCAGCGCGCCAAGATGGAAATGGACCTGCGCGAGATCGGCGACATGAGCAACGAAAAGGGGGTCAAGGCCATCATCGACGAGGCCGAGTACCACCTGGACGGGGAAGGCGAGTATGAAGCCTTCGTTGCCATGCTGATGGGGTTGCCCGGCCACCACGAGCGGGCGATGACGGTTTTTCTCGACCATGCGGCTATGTGGCGGGGTGCGACGCGCCTTTACCACGCCGACACGCTTTCCTACTGGCGCAAGCGCAAGAACCTTCCGAAGAAGAAAGCCGCGGTCGATCCGGCCAGCATCGAAGCGCTGTCGGTGGCGATCAAGCGCTATTACCAGCTCACTGAAGGGCGGGCGCGGCATTGCCGAGTGGAGCCCTACCGCCGTGGCGATCTGGAATATTTTTTCGCCTTCCCGGAGGACTACGCGCAGAATTCCCCTGAATGGGAGGGCGACGAGTTGGCGCTGCAATCGCGCCACCCGCCCTTTGAAATCGTCTTTGTCTGGGACGCGAAGGACGGCAGGCTCGACCTGCATCTTTCCAGCGACAAGAAGGCGGTGGAACCCTTGCAGGCAATCTTTGCCGAGACCATCCTGAAATGCGAGGAACTGCCGGCTGACCCGACCGACACGCGGGTCTATAACCTCATCCCGCTGCGGCGCAAGGATTTCAAATTCACTTGGGAGGTGGGCAGCGGCATCGAGCGCGTGGCGGTGAACAAGCTCCGGCTGGGGCTTTACAAGGGCCAGGGATACAAGCTCACGCTGGAGGCCAACCCCAAGAACGACCCGCACGCGGTTTATGCCCTGCTGGAGAAACTGGCGCCAGCGCTGCCGAGCCACGAATATTTCGTGTCCCAGGTCGGCATCACTGCTGCGGTGAAGCTATCGCCTGCCGCGCCGGCCAAGACGGTGACGTTCCAGGTGACCTACCCGAATACCTGCTCGCTCAAATATGACGAGATCGGTTTGAAGCTGCGCGCCATGCTGGAGATGTCGGGCATCGAGCCCCGCCCGCCCGAAGGGGAGGCTGCCGAAGCGCTGGCCGAGGCCCTGGCCCTGATATGAATCTGGCCGACGCGCTTGCCGCCCTGCTTGACCGCGTCGCGGCGGTCGGGGGCGAGGCGGCGCTGTTTTCCGAGCGCGAACTGGCCGACTGGCCGGCAGCGGCTCTTGCCCGGTTCAAGGCTGATGGCTTGCTGGTCAAGGGGCCGCCCGCCGACGTGGTGAGTTGCCCCGGCTGCGAGGAGGACTGCGCGATGCCGGTGGAGATCGCCACGACGACCAGCGGCAAGCTGCGCGCCTTCGTGGTCTGCGATCAGCGCGACGACGTGGCGCGTGTCGCCATTGCCCGCGATCTGCTGGAGCTATGGACCTGCTCCCCGGAGCGCGTGGCCGATGCGCTGGCGCGGCTGCTCGGCACCCGGCGCAGCGATGGGGATGTGGTCGGCGGGCGCTGGGACGTGGGTGTGCTCAAGGGCACGCAGCATTCGGCGCATGTGGTGCTGGGCATAGCGGGGGCGCTGCGCCTTGCAATTGCCGGCCACAGCCTGCCGCTAGCGGATGTGCTGGAGCTTGGCGACAAGGGCCTGGTGCTGGAGCGGCGGGCGCTGCTGCGCTGCGTGGATGCGCCGGTGGCGGCTGCGGGCGACACGCTATCGCGGGAGCAACGCATCGAGCGCCTGCGCAAGCGCCGCAACGAGCTGAAAGTTGCCGGTGTGCGCAACTTCAACCAAGTGCTGGCCGACGAAGAAAACTGCTCGGTGTCGCTCATCAAACAATTGCTGGCGGAGAAGAAACCATCCGCCAAATGGCTTGGCCTGTCTCCCGCCCCCAAAGGGGCTGTCTCGAAGAACCCTAAAACCCGCTACTGACGCGGCTTTCCACCGTCTGCACGGGACATATTGCGGGACAGTACCCTGTCCCGCGTCAACTACGCGGCATGTTCAACAACACCTAAAGGGGTGCAAACATGTCGCAAACCATCTATCGGCTTCCCGCCGTCAAATCTGAATCTGGTCTTTCACGTTCGACCATCTACCTGCGCATTGCTCAAGGGCTGTGGACTAAGCCCGTCAGCCTTGGGGCGCGGGCGGTGGGCTGGCCTTCCGGCGAGGTGGCGGCGATCAATGCCGCCCGCATTGCCGGGAAGACCGACGAAGAAGTCCGCGCCTTGGTGGTGAAACTGGAAGCAGCCCGCAAAGCTGCGGCGTAAGGGGGCCACCATGAGCGCAGAAAATCTGCTTTCACGCCTGGAGCGCGTCAAGCGCACCGGGGCTGGGCGCTATCAGGCGCGGTGCCCAGCCCATGACGACAAGGGGCCGTCCCTGTCCATCCGGGAGCTGGACGATGGCCGCGTTCTGGTTCATTGCTTCGCGGGCTGCGAAGTTCATTCTGTTTTGTCTGCTGCGGGGCTGAGCTTCGATGATCTGTTTCCTCCTCGTGAGCTGGGCCACCACGCGAAGCGGGAGGGTCGGCCTTTCCCGGCGGCGGATATTCTCCGCGCCATCGCCTTCGAGGCGCTTGTCGTGGCCGTGGCAGGCTCTTCCCTGCTGGCTGGGGAGCCATTCAACGCCGTTGACCGCGACCGGCTATTCGTGGCGGTGGGCAGGATACAGGCAGCACTTGAGGCGGGAGGGCTGAATCATGGATGAAGGCATCGAGCGCGGCCAGTCATTTCTGGATGGCGCGGCGGAAAGGGCGCGCGGCGATTCGGCCAGCCCGGATTGGCCGGAACCGCAACCAATGGCGGCAAAAGTGACGGCGGAACCCTATCCGCTCGATGCGCTGCCCGAAACCATCCGGGCAGCGGTGGAAGAGGTGCAGGGTTTTACCAAGGCACCGGTTCCCTTGGTTGCCTCGTCGGCGCTGGCTGCGCTGTCGCTGGCGATCCAGGCCCATGCGGACGTGAAACGGGCTGAAAAGCTGACGGGGCCGGTGGGGCTGTTCCTGCTGACTATCGCCGATTCGGGCGAGCGGAAATCGACGTGCGACGGATTTTTCACCAAGGCGATTCGCGACTATGAGGCGCAGCAAGCCGAGGCGGCAAAGCCGCTGATGAAGGATCACCGGGCAGCGCTGGAAGGATGGGAAGCCCGGCGCGGCGGTATCAAGGACAAAATCCGCCAGCTTGCCAAGGCCGAGAAGCCAACCGGCGATCTGGAGGAATCGCTACGCAACCTGGAGCACGAGAAACCCGAAGCGCCGAGAGTGCCGAGGCTGATCTATGGCGACGCGACGCCGGAAGCCTTGAAATGGAATCTGGCGATGCTGTGGCCTTCCGGCGGCGTGGTGTCGAGCGAGGCCGGGATAGTCTTCGGGGCGCACGGCATGGGCAAGGATTCCGTGATGCGCAACCTGGCGACATTGAATCAGCTTTGGGACGGCGCGGACATCGCCACCGAGCGGCGCACATCCGAATCCTTCACCGTGAAGGGCGCACGGCTGACCATCGCCTTGCAGGTGCAGGAGGCGACCTTGCGCAGCTTCTTCGACCGAACCGGCGCGCTGGCGCGTGGCACCGGCTTTCTGGCTCGTTTTCTGGTGGCGTGGCCGGAATCGACGCAAGGTTTCCGCCCCTTCACCGAAGCCCCGGCCAATTGGCCGCACCTGGCCCAATTCAACCAGCGCATTGCCGCGATTCTGGAACAGCCCGCCCCGATTGATGAAGAGGGCGCGCTATTCCCCTCCATGCTGCCGCTGATGCCGGACGCGAAAGCCGCATGGGTGGCCTTTCATGACGCCATCGAGGGCGAGCTTGCCAGCGGCGGCGAGCTTTACGACGTGCGCGACGTGGCATCGAAAACCGCCGACAACGCGGCACGGCTGGCGGCGCTGTTCCAGGTGTTCGAACAGCCGCAAGGCGGCGCGGTGGGGATGGCAGCATTCGAGTCGGCCAGCCGGATTGCGGCATGGCACTTGAACGAGGCGCGGCGCTTCTTCGGGGAGCTGGCCCTACCGGCGGAACTGGCGGACGCGGCGCGGCTGGATAGCTGGCTGATCGAGTATTGCAAGCGGGAGCGGACGCACCTTGTCCCGACCAAGAAGGTACAGCAATTCGGGCCGGGCGGGTTGCGGGAGAAAGCCGCCATCGAAACCGCCATGCGCGAGCTGGAAGAGCTTGGCCGGGCGCGGCTGGCGCAGGATGGACGCCGCCGCATCATCAAGGTGAACCCGGCGCTGGTGATCGTGGGAGGTAAATCATGACGCTATCGGCGCTGATGAAAAAAGGCGGACTATGCGCGGCTGCTACCGCTATTCCTGCTATTGCTGCTACCGAAGAGGGGGAGAAAGCCGGAACGGTAGCAAGAGTAGCAACGGTAGCGGTAGCAAATCCGCCAAGCGCGAAAAGCACCCCGACCGCCCCCATGACGGCAGACGAGGAAAGCGCGATCCGGGCATGGCTGGCGTATATCGAGGAAACCGACGCGGCCATTATCGCGGCTGTGTTGAACCAGTGTCGCGCCGATGTCGATGCACGGGAATACTTCATCCGGCAGGCGGCGGAAGTGCCGCGAGCCGTGGCCTTTGACGACGACCGGCGATATTGCGATCAGTGCATGAATCTGCGACGCGATGTTTGCACCATTGCCGAACCGAAAACCGGCGCGCTGGTGGTGGCGAATCGGGGTTATCGCCCGGTGCGCGAACCTCCCCGGCGCTGCGCAGGCTATGCGCCGGGGCCGGATGATCCAGATAGGCGACCGGGCCGGGAGCGCTGGCCGGGGCTGATTCAGAAAGGAAGCGATTATAGAAACGCTTGAAACCGATTCCGCCGTGACTCCATTTCCAGCGACCATAAGGTGACAGCTATGAGGCCGGGCGCTGCTATGCCACCCGGTGCAATTGCACCACGTTTTCACCCTTTACCAGCGCCTCGATTCTCCCCGCCCACGCCTTCAGCGCGGCTTCCCGCTGCGGTTCATAACTGTTGTGATTGTAATGCGCCAGCACACCGGGCAGGACGTGATTGGCAATCTTGTGGCCGATGAAGAGTTCGAAGCCCAAATCAGGCAAGCGAGTAATCAGCGTGCGCCGGAGGTCATGCACATGGCAAGGCGTGACATTGGGGAGAGCGCCGCGTTTGAAGAGTGCAACCAAGGCATTGTTGACGGATCGGCCAAAGACGGCCTGGCCGGGTTTCAGTGGTGATGCAAAAACATGACGCTCCTTGCCGGTGATCGGTTTCAGCCCTTCCAGAATGGCTATAGCCAGAGGCGCGAGGTGAACAAGGTGGGCGCGATCCTTCTTGGTTCGGGCTGCGGGGATTTTCCATAGTCCGGCTTTCAGATCGAATTCCGACCACTCGGCATCGGTCACTTCACGCTCACGCTGGCCGGTCAGAATCAATATTTTCATGGCGGCGACGGTAACCGGATCAGACTTGCATCGTGCCGGGTCATCCAGCGCACGCCAGACTTCCGCCAGTTCGTCGAGCCGTAGCGTGACTTCGCGCTTATTCGGCTTGGCATCAAAATCCTTGCGGGTGAGCTTTTCAATGCAGGAGGTCTCTATCCATTCCCGCGACTCGGCAAACCGCCATAAGCGCTTGGCCTGCGTGAGCACTTCCCCGGTCAACTGCTTGGCGGTTTGGCCTTCGCGCTGCCCGTCAGAGATTTTATCCAGCACGGCGGTCACATCCTTGCGTGTGAGATCACGAATTTTTTTGCCGCCGATATGGGTAGCCAGTCTTTCCAGCCGGTAGCGTATGGCCGGTGCGCTTTTCTTTCCATCCATGTGCCTCGCCATGAAAGTTTCAATGGCCTGGCTCACGGTGGGCTGGGCGGCTTCGGCTTCCTCGCCGGCCTTGATGGCGGCTTCCGCTACGCACTCCTGTGCCAGCAGGTTTTCCCATTCCGCTACCGGATCATGCCCGCCACGTCGTGCGACTTTCCAGCTACCCGCAATCGCACGCGCCTGTGTAAGCGACAGGCGGCCATAACGCAGCCATTCCGTTATACTTTCTCCAGGCGCACCCTCGCGGTCATACGTTCCAACGCTGTACTTGGTACGCACGCCATTGAAAATATACTCAATCAGCCAGGTTTTCGTGCCATGCGGACGCACCCGAAGAAACAACCCATCGCCATCACCCAGCAGTCGGTCACGACTCTTGTCGGGTTTCGCGGTTTCGCAAGTTACAGCAGCCAGCTTTCCCATAGCGGTCTCCTTGGGTGTAGTTTTGGGTGGGACTCTGGGTGGGATTGTATAGGTTCTGCTTGGATGTTACAAGACAATAGCAAACAAACAATCGCTTTATTATCAACGATTGAAAGGCGATTCAGGATAGCAAAGGAAGTTACATGCGTTACTGGCTGATGAAATCCGAACCCGGCGATTGCAGTGTTGACGACCTCGCCGCCATGCCCGGCCAGACCGTGGCATGGTACGGCGTGCGCAACTATCAGGCGCGCAATTTCATGCGCGA